>Ga0256840_1000682_pt1 | contig 34219 bp, 35 predicted proteins | sample 355202metaG_FD_185969 | JGI IMG/M metagenome (GOLD analysis project Ga0256840, IMG submission 185969) | Hydrothermal vent microbial communities from Mid Atlantic Ridge, Atlantic Ocean - 355-202 | ecosystem: Environmental > Aquatic > Marine > Hydrothermal vents | place: Atlantic Ocean: Mid...
TGTGGTACTCCAATTGGGCTCACCCTTAAAAGTCGTGCCATTTCTCTTTTCTCAATATTTGAATGAGTTAACTATATCAGATAAACGTTACACTGACCCCACTTATTATCATCTTCAACTAAACCGGTTAAAAAAAAACTTCGGACAAATTTAAGATCCTTTTTTTTGAAATGTTCAGGGAATTGATCAAACTTACTCTTTATGTTCAACCACTCTTTTTTACGTGCTTTCATCCATTCAGGATCATCTACTTTCCATGCTTGAAGAAAGTCATGATTTACTGTCTCTTCAGCGGTATATTTAAGTTTCAATGGTATTTCTCCTAACTTTAGTTTTCTTGAAGAAATTCATTTAGAATTTCTTCAATGCCACCTTTTAATAAATCTTTGGCATTATCTTTAATTTCATTTTTAACATTGAAAAGAAGTATTTTTTTCGCTTCTAAAACCAAAGCCGATAGTCTAAATTCTCTTGTATTAATTTCCAAGATTTTTTACCTAATCTTAAAGTGCCTTTAAATTGAGTTATTTCAGTCTCCCATAGCCCGTGCGTATAAAATGACTTGGGTATACCTTCTTTCGCCAATTCTATAGATTGATCAATTGCGGCTTGAGACTCTTCGTCTAAACTGGGTTTCAGTGCCACAACACCCTCTTTTAATGCGGTTGCCACTTTAACTTGTAGTAGATGATGCTCATCTTGATTTGAGCATATATGCCAAATTAATGATATGAATACTTTTCTTTGCCTTGCATACTCTTCTAGCTCCACAAATTTTCTTAAATCAAGCGCTACAATTTCATCTATCCAATATTTCAAAGGATTATTCGGGTTAAATTCAGCAAACTGTGCATTCCCTCCACCCAAGTAATCAAGTAGTGTATTTAATCCTATTGGGGTTGCACTAAAGAGTCTTTCGGGTACTCTTTTTGATATTTTTAAGGGTAACTCTTCTAATAAAACATCCATCACCTCTGGTTCGAAAATGGCGTCACTACCTTGATAGGGAGATATTTTTAAATCATAAATCGTTTTCCCTTTTCTGTCTTCTTCTGTACCAGGGTAACAGCGTACTGTTTGTCGTAGTATCCTTGGAGTTAAGTGATATGAAATTTCTGATTGTTTCCCAAAACGATTATTAACAAAGTTCAATATTTTTACTGTCTTCCATGTCTCCTTGGTATGCACGGGGCATAACCAAAAAGCAAAGATTAGATGATAATCACCACCTGCCAATGGATACGGTTGTTGATTAGGGAAAGGCTGAGCACCACTTAAGTAATAGTTTCTTAATTCGGGTATTTTTTTCTTATTGACCGCATCTGTTCCTTTATGGATTTGCAGTATTTTACGCTTTATTGCTGGCCATTGTTTTTTACGTTGCTTCATCCATTCTAGGTCATCTATCGGCCATAGCTTGATAAATTCCTCACGTGTGCCTTCTATATCTGCAACATCTTTTTCTGTTAGTTGATACTCTTCTAATACTTCTTCTCTGTTCATTGTAAACTTAACCCGTTATACGTCATTATTTAGCTTCATAAGCCTCTAGTGCTTCTGCTGCAGCCCCTGTAATAAAATCACTTGCATTGGTTTTAAAAAGATTGACGGCTGTAAACATATTAATTTCTTTGTCTGCAAGTTTCTTACCTTCTTTGAGTAGTACCTGTGCACTTGCGTTACCCAGTGATTCTCTTGCTTTTGAGGGAGGGGAAGGTAATACCGCTAATCGATCACCTACCCTCTTTTTCAAATCGACTTGTAGTGGACTATCTTTTCCATTATTAAACTTAAAATATTGTAGCCACCATTGAATTTCGCTTAGTTTTCTGCCGTCAGTATGCTGTAACCTTCATTAACCATCAATTTTGCGTATTCGAGACGCTGCTCTGGTGTAAAGGTTTTTTTAGGTTTTCTTTGAGTTATTTCTGACATAATGTTTTCCTATAATTGTGTGAATTATAGGCTATAAGTTTCTACAAGATTATTAGACCACTACAATAAGGTTATGGCTGTCTTTTTTATTTTTTTTCTATAGGTATTGTTTAAACTTCCCCGTTTCAAATATTTTAATTGCATTTCCAATTCGTTCTCGCGTCTCATTGGGGGCTAATTTTCTTATATCTAAAATACGTTGCTTTAGCTCTTGTGCGACTTCTACCTGAATAGGGTGTCGTCCTTCTGGGGTATCAACCACATGCCATGCTAATGAAGTTGACGCTAAAAAAGGTCTTCTATCTTGTATGTCATGTCGCTTTGCAGGGATGCCCCAGCGCTCATATTCGTCTAGCAAATAACGAATAGGGTTATTAGGATTAAAACAAGAGAAATTCTTTATTTGTTTACTTCCAAAATAACCCTTTAGTACATTCTCAAATTCAGTTTTATAAATTCCTGTTTCCCCTTCCCCTGTAACACGTTCATCTAAACTCGTAATTTGTCTAGGCGTTAGTGCAAAAAGCTTTAACATATCAGGCTCTAAATCACCAAAAATAGGACCATTGTATTCATTGGTCTCACCATCCCATTTGTATTTTTCAGTTCCATTGTAAAAACCAATAGTTTTTCGATAGGCTTCGCAGGATCTTTCATATTTCCAAGACCGATCAAGTTTCTCTTTTTCCCAGCTCTCCTCAGTAAATGCTTTTTTTCTTTTATCAAACTCTTGCCCTAAATAGCGTTTTAAAAAATTCAGGTATTCTTCGCTATGATCAGCTGATAACCAAAATTGCAATAAAACATCTGCTTCAAAGGCGGGGTCGTAACTCATCATTAGACAGGTAACAAGTTCTACTTTTTTATTTTTTTCAGGTTTATCACGACCTGTTAAATAGTAGTTTTTAAGGTATTTATAATTCTTTTTAGGCAAGCGACCAAACATATTTCCATCAGCTTCTTTCATTCTGTCTAGTTGAATTTGAATATTTTTCCAGCACTTTCGCCTTTCATTCATCCACTCTTTATCTTCTGTTTTCCATGCGCTAAGAAAATCATAGTCTAAGTCTATTTTTTGTCTATCCACTCTAAATTCCCTTTACTTTTTATTTTAATATAAATCTGTTACTAATTCTTTAATAGTCTCTGCTGCAACCCCTTTAAAAAAGGTTCCAGATTCATGTATGACCAGTGTTTTAATATCAGCTCTATCAATTTTATTTTGCATTATAAGTCCTAGTTTTGCAGAAGCACCTAAGGTAAATTTTGCTCCTCCCTTTGGTAGTGGAAGCTTTGACTAAAAAACGGGGTCAGTGTAACATTAAAAAACGGGGTCAGTGTAACATTTATTCCTGAATAGTTATGTGACAGGCATAAAAAATGCACAGTCTTAAAAGAACTGTGCATTATAGGCTCTGTACATGCTAATCAAGCATAGCTGACTTTTTATTTCATCAACAAAGCAACTTCATCACTATGTAAGTCTGCATCAGATGAGGCCTGACGAACCGCGCCGCGCCCACCGAGTCGCGCTTTAATCGCTTGGCCGAGTTGATGTACCGCCATTGCATAATGTGTGCTGTGGTTGTAGCGTGTAATCACGTAGAAGTTGTGTCCACCTAACCAAAGCTCATCCCCACTATAAGTACTTAGCTTTAACAGACTGGCTTTACCAGAAATATTGCCTAGGTTTCTAGCAGAAACACCTTTATTTTTTAAGCGTGCCAAACTGTGGCTACTTTTATAACCGGTTCGTAAGGCTTTGTAGCGAGAGTTTTTTGATCTTGCGCGAACGGCAACCGTTCCACCAGTACGCCAGCCGTGCTTTTGAAAGTAATTAGCGACACTGCCGATGGCATCATGCGGCGTCCACAGGTTTACGGTTCCACTGCGGTCATGGTCTACCGCATAGCGTTTGATATTGCTTGGCATAAACTGGCATAGGCCTAATGCGCCAGCATAAGATGCCATTGGCCTTAAGGGATCAAGCCCCTCTTTTCGAGACATGACTAAAAATGCTTCTAACTCACTTTGAAAATATTTTCCACGCCGTGCGTTTTCAAAGCCCATGGCTGAAAGTGCATCTATGGCTCTATTTTTACCGACATTTTCGCCATAGCGTGTCTCTACACCAATAATACCCAGTATGTATTCTTTCGGTACGCCATATTTATCTTCCGCACGCTGTAGTGCAACACGATTTGCGCGGGCAAACGCAACACCTTTATTGATCGTTCTTGGTGTTAAGAAGTTACCTCGATAACGTGTCCAACGACCTTTACGCGGCTTTTTATTTACGCGCCTTTTAGGGTGAGCATCTGCATAAGCCATTCGCGCAAGGAAAGGTGTCGACTTAGTGTTTGAGAATAGATAATTTAAGTAGCCACGGTCAAAGCCGTGTTTTGCAGACATCATATTGATGAACGCTAGTGTCTGCGGATTACCAGCATAGTCGCCTTGTAAAGATGCGTAACGTGCTTTACTTACCGGCGCTCGGTAATGGTTTTGACGTTGCTGGGGATTAACTCTTCTAAGCTCCTTACGTTGCTGGACTCTTTTACGGGCATATTGCCTTTTAGGTGCAGCACGTTTTACAACGCGTCTTTTTTGGATAACTTTTCTTTTAACGATAGCCTTTTTAGGCGAACGCTTTTCGATAATGAGCTTATTCGCTTTTACAACAACTTTAGGAGTCGCTGCTACGCTCTTAGGTTTCACCGTATAAACAGGTGACTTTACAACAGGCATAACGTTAACCTGAGCCGGTTCATTCTGCCTTTGACTACATGCAGCAAGCCCGATGCAAGCTACGATTAAACATGTGTTTTTTAGAATTATTGTGCTTTTCATTTAGATACCCTTTCGTCCTTGAAAGATAGCTAAGGATAACTTTCCTTAGAAACTATCGCTGGGGTAATATTTTACATGCCGAATCTAAATGCAAGCTGAATAAACACTATTTATTATCAAAAATACCCCAGTCAGAGAAGTCTGCCATTTTTCCTGCCTCTTCCATAATGGGAGGAAACTGGTTAGTGATAGCATCCGAGACTGTCACAGGATCAGGCGTACTAATATAAGGAAAGCGCCACCCGCCTGGCATGGTTCCTAACTTTCTTGGCCCACTAGTCACTGTATCCCAAGCTTCATCTGTAAAGTCCGTATAAAAATCAGGCCAGATATTACGCTCCGTTCCCCACGCTTTTTTACGCTTTTTTTTATTTGAAGGAAAGAATGGCATCGACATATTGTTATTATTACTACCAAACATATTCTTCATCGGGTTTGTAGGCATCATGCCATTACCATTTGAAAACGGCATACCACTATTTGAAAAGGGGTTAAAACCATTGTTTGGTTTACCAAAGTTTTGATTACCAAATGGCATCATATTATTCGCGAAAGGATAACCATTATTACTTCTTCTTGGGTAGTTATTCCTCACACTTGGTTGACGCGGAACAACACGTTGGTTGAAACGGTTAACCTGAGGGTAGCTCGGTGCTATCAGTTGAGATGTTTGTGGATTCATACGCCGTTCGGTAAAAGGTCCAATCGGCATTCTAACGGGAGCTCGCCTTGTTTGCGGCCTGTTTTTAAATGCGGGGGCGTTTGGCATTGACGGCCTTACTGTGGTATTAACTGATTGCTGAGGTAACTTAGGGAAAGGTCGGGAATCAAACACATTAACAGGCGGGAACTGGCTCGTATTACCTTCAGCCATCACAACCGATACCGCAATGGGTGATAACACCATCAATAAAGTAAGTGGACTTGTAACTTTCATCTGCGTATCTCTCATCTAATTCTTTGTTAAAAGTATATTAGCATATACTGATATATATTGCCGGTTTTCTTTAAAATGAAGCTGATTGGTTTTTAATCAGGAAAATGCTTTCTAATAATTTCATAAATTCCAGGGCGCTGTGCTTGCATTTCGCCCTACCTAAGCCTTCTAGAGAATGCGGAAGAAAATAAATCCAGCTGCTTTTCGTTGGAAAACTAGCGAATAACCCGCTATTAGCTTCATTTCCCGCCTCAGTCAGTGGGGTTTCCCCGGTATTTCTTTCGCCACAGACTCGTGCAAAGGTCTTAAATAGAAATCTTTCAAGAATGACAGTAATACGATTCATTTTTTATGCAAAGTCTTGTTAGAATAGAATCACTAACATTGAAATTGGTACAAACTAAAAATGAAAATAAATTCCACCCTACAAAAAGGTATAAAAAACAAATCACTCTGGCTAGGCTTAATTCTCCTAAGCCTAGCTATGCTTAGTGTTGCTTGGTTCTATCAGTATGTTTTGGACGAACCACCTTGTGTCTTATGCATACACTTTCGCTTATTATTCATAGTTACAATTTTCTTTTCAATCATCGGTTTACTCAGTCGAAACACTAAACTAGGCAATATCATCAGTGCTTTCGGGGTTTTAGCCAGCTTTTCCTTTATGGCAGAACGAGCCTACCAAACACTCGGCACAGAGCGTCGCTTTATTAACAGTGAATGCAGCTTTGGCTTAAATTTCCCTGACTGGATTGCAGTTGACAAGTGGTTTCCATCTTTCTTTGAGCCATTAACATCGTGTGGCTACACGCCTGAAATACTGTTTGGCGTAACTATGGCGGAAGCTTTGATGGTTTTTACGGTTGTCATGACTCTGTTTAGTTTATGGGTATTTATTTTAAGTTTGTTAAGGAAAGCCTGATTAGGTCGATTAGAATTTAGCGTAGAAAAATCTGTCGCTACTTTTCATGAAGTGAGGCGTAATAGTTATTCTCTTGCGCCGATCTTCGTGGAAAATATCGGCGGATTTGGCAAGCTAAAAATAATGGGACTTGATCAGGGTTTCCTTAAGTGACTAGATAGATTCTCATAACTTAATTAATAACAGACACAAAAAAGCCCGCTCAATAAGCGGGCTTAAGTATTATCTTATTTAAGCTTATAAGCTCACCTTGCAAGGGCCGCAGGCTGTTACATTACAAAGCAAACGGAAAAAGACCCTCAATGTTTGTAACTGTATTATCACTAACGGTGCTAGCAACACATAGAACGCAGGTGACATCAAATCAACCAAGCCGTTATGTACCAGACCGAAGGTTAAAAAGAACATGCCGAATACAAAGAAAGCAACACCTGGGCAGATTAACGCAAAGCTACCTGCATTAGCGTCATCACCCTGACTATGCTCACGGAAGTAACCCACAGCTTTCATCACCTTGTAACCAATCATACCGATAAACATTTCAGCGAATTAACATAACTTATAGGATACAGCATTGAAAAATATCAACACGCTGCAGATAACTATTAGCTAACAATTGCGTGCTGCACATGATCTTGATTTTCTTTTTTAGCTAATTTGACAAAACCAATGTCTTCCATAATCCCGTACATCGCAGGTAACACCAGCATAATCAATAACGTTGAAGTCAACATTCCAAAAACAATGCTGGTCACAAGTGGTACAAGTATTAAGGCTTGTGTACTCGTTTCAAACAATAACGGGGTCATGCCTGCAACCGTTGTGACGGAGGTTAAGAAAATAGCACGAAAGCGATCACGTACGGCTTGTTTGGCAGCATCATGTAGTTGCATCCCATCTGCGACATGATTTTTGACAAAAACAACCAATAAGATTGAATCATTCACCACGATACCTGCAAGCGATACAAAGCCAATCATGCTGGGCAAGGTAAAGTCCAAACCCATGATTAAATGTCCCCAGATTGCGCCAATTAATGCTAATGGAATATTTAACATCACAATGGCAGGTTCGCGATAGTTTCTAAAAATAAGGCTAAGTAACAAGAAAACACCCAAAGCGCCTAAGCCAAAGCCCGTAAGAATTGACGATTTTGTTTCATTACCATTTTCAACTTCACCTTTTAATTTAAAGTGAATGCTTGGATAACGTGCTTGTAAGTCGGCTAAAAAATTCTTTTCGGTGGATGCGATAATCTCGGCAGTATTCGCGACATTTGCATCCACATCACCAAAAATTGTTACCGTACGTTGGTGGTTTATTCGCGCGATACGTGCAAAATCACGCTTTTCAGTAATAGTCGCAACACTGCTTAACGGAATCGGCTCACCTTTTTTTGAAAAGACGGTGAGGTTATCAAAGTCGCGTACCTCCCTATTCTGCTTGCTATCCAGCAGTGCAATAATTTCATACGCTTCACGACCTTTATAAATATCCGCTATTTTTGAACCTTGGTATGCTGAACGAAGTTGCCCCGCTATAGTACGTGAATCAATCCCTGCTGCCAGCGCGCCATGCTTTAACTGCACCGTATATTGTACTTTCCCAGGGCGTAAATCATCCAATAAATTAGATACACCATCATAACCCCTTAGCCAGTTTTGTAACTCCCACGAGGCATTCGAAAGCTCATTCAGATCATTACCGCTAAGTTGTATTTCGATGGCACGACCGGCGGGGCCAATTTTCGGCTCTCTAAATTGCACGCTAATCACATCAGGTAAGTCACCGCTATTTTTACGCCACAGGCTGGTAAACTCGGACATCTTGGTATTTCTAATCTCGGTGTTTAGCAGATCAATCCCCACCGTGGCTAGGTGTGTGCCATTTTCAGGTACATCACCATGCACGCCATAACTTAGCTGTACATTTTTAACCAGCGGTTCTGATTCATTTTTATTAAGTTCTTCAACTGTTTTATCCAGTGCCTTAAGAATCGTATCCATAGTTTCTTCTGTTTTTGCTAGCGGCGTTCCCTGAGCTAACAACACCCTTGCATCAACCACATTACCTTCAAGATCAGGAAAGGCTTTGAATTTAACGGTTCCTGTGATAATCAAGCCAATAGACAAGACCAACATTCCTAAAGCCGTGCCCACGGTTATATAGCGATAGTCAATAGCAAGGTCAGCAAGCTTACCTACCCCCTCACGCAAATTATCAAAACCCTTTTCAAATAGGACACGTAACTTAGGTGGTTTTTTATTATGTGTATGCTCTAAGGAATGCATTAAGTGATGTGGCAATACCAATAAGGCTTCGAGTAAGCTAATGCTCAATACCGACAATAAAACCACCGGTAAAACACCCAGTATTTGCCCCATATTTCCCTTCATCATTAACAAACTGCCGAATAGAAAAGCTGAGGTTAAAAAGGAGGCGAAGACACCTGCTAAAACTCGGTTAGTACCATCAATGGCTGCCTGCTGTGGTGACTTACCTTTTTTATATTCGTGTGCAATACTCTCGGATAAGACAATCGCATCATCCATTAAAATACCAATCGCCATTAGTAAGGCAATCATCGAAATCATATTAATGGTTACACCCAGCATCACCATCATTGCTAAGCCGCCTAGAAAAGAGATAGGCAAACCCAATGCCACCCAAAAAGTGTAGCGCCAGTTAAAAAACAAAAACAGCGCTAAGCCTGCAAGTAATAAACCTTGCCAGCCATTTTTTAATAATAGTTTTAAGCGATCACGAACTAACGATGCACCGTCATTAGTTATGGTTAAACGCGTACCTTCTGGTAATATTTTATTTTCCGCTTCCACAAAGGCTTGCATGGCATCAAACACTTTTAGCGTATCATCGGTGGTGTTCTTGCTGACTTCTAAAACTCCTGCGGCAACACCGTTTAGCTCAATACGGTTTTCGCGTTTTTCAAACTTATCTTCGATGTGTGCGATGTCCCCCAGTTTTATTTCACCGCCATTATCAGAGTCAATAATCACTAAGTCAGCCAGCTCTTGCGCTGTTTTGCGTACATTATCAAAGCGAATTTGATAGCTGGCTTCGCTGCCTTCTAATGTCCCAGCGGGTAATTCCACCGCCTGAGCAGCAATTAAGTCGGCAATATTTTGTATACTTAAATTATATTTAAGTTGTGTATCAGGGTTAATGAGCACCTGTAATTGATGCGTAGAAAAACCACTTACTTTTACAATAGGGATTTTCGGCGTTGCTAATAATTTATTGCGGTATGATTCTGTCAGCGCTTTTAGTTCCGCTGTAGTTAGGTTTTTAGAAGTAACGGCAACATTTGCCACACGGCTAATTCGCCCTAGCTGTTTGATGACAGGGTCTTCAACATTTTCAGGAAAGTCAGAAATACCATCAACCGCGGCTTTAACATCATCGTAAAATGCTTTTATATCCCCTGCTTCTTGCATTTCTAAGGTAACAATAGCCATATTGTCACGTGCATCACAGGTTTGTTCTTTTAAAAAGCTTATGCCGTCAGTGGCATCTTCGAGCCTATTACACAAAGCATCTTCAACATCAGCTGGGTTTGCCCCAGGGTATACCGCTGTGACTTGTACTTTGCTCGGCTTAATCAAGGGAAAAGATTCTTTATTAAGATACGCTATAGAGGCAAAACCGATGGCAATAATCGCCATCATCAGAATATTTCCCGCTGTTGGGTGTTTGATAAAATAACGAATCATTGTTTTTCACCCAGTGCGTTATGACGCAACTCAGTTTGATATTCTTCTGCGACTATTGGTTTTAGTGGCATCCCTTGGATAACAGGAACCACATCACTGATAATGATTTTTTTACCCACTAGGCTCGCATCTAACTCACCATCTAATACAATCATATCGCCTTGTTGAAATAGGCTATGGACCTTTTGAATATCTAAGGTGTTGTCATCAGTAGCGATATATACACGACCTTGATGAATCGCTTTTCGCGGTAGAATTAAGGTCGGCCTTTCAGGTGAATATAATTCAACGGAGGTATACATGCCTTTTAATAAAGGTGGGCGTTTCCCTGGAATAATATCTTCATAGGGTTTATCCACGGCAATCACAACGCCTAAAGTATCACGTGTTGGATCAACCGATTCACTGATACGAATGAACTGTCCTTCCCACTGTGCAGCCTCACTAGAATCCCCTACCAATCTCACGCGCGCTTCAAGGTTCATTTTTGAGAGAGCCAGCTGCAAGCCGGCTGGGCTACTGAGGTTAATGCTAGCGCCATTCGTAGCCTTAGTCATCCCCAAGATTAGCGGTCTAAATTGTTTGGTTGGTAGTTGCGCAGTAATTTCCACAGCTTGTACGCCAAGCGCTTCAAATAATACGCCTCCCGCTGGGGTAAATTCTCCTTTTTGAATAGATACGCTGCCAATTCGTGCATCAAAAGGCAGTCGTACTTCTGTTTTACCCAAAGTTTCTTTGCTTTGATCAACCAAACTCTTTGATTGATTTATTTGTGCCAGTGTTGCTGCTTTACGACTTTTATAACTTGAGAGCTTACCCTGAATATCCTGAACTTGTTGTCGCAAGGAGAGTACTTTTTGCTCCTCTTTATCCAAAGTTGAACGAGCAATTAAACGCTTATTCCACAATGATTTAATTCGATTAAGCTCTTTTAATCCCACGTTTAGATTTTTTTGTGAAATACCCAAAGCACGTTGGGTGCTTTTTTCTTCCGCTTGTAACTGCGCTAATGACGACTGGCTACCCGCCAAGCCCGCCTTACTTTGATTCAATGAAAGCTTAAACGCCGTTGGCTCAATACGTAACACCACCGTGCCTTTTTTAATGCTCTCGCCCTTTTTTAACTTAGGGTGAATATAACTAATTTTTCCACTCACTTCGGCTTTAGCCTTAAGCACCGTCGCAGGCTCCACATGACCGAATGCCATCGCACGCGCTCTAAAAGGAATACGGTTAGCGGTGATGACTTCAATCGCTTTAACAGGATACTGAACTTCCTCATGCTCTACAGGCGGTTTTGATTTCACCTTCATCACAACAAGGGCAACCGCCAATCCAAGAATAAGTGGCAGGAAAATAAAGCTTTTAAAGAATTTTTTAATCATGTTGGTATTTTCCGTTATGAAAGTAAAGGTAGTATGACAGGGGTTATGGTCGGTTTATTCCCTGCATGTCATCGAAATCAGTCATAGCTTAACGCTCCAACCTTAAATGAATATGAAATGTGTTGTATAAGCCTTTTTTCTTCAAGCCAGCCATGATCCTGAACCATTTCCACAAAAGAGAGAGAAGGAACAGTAAGTATTCAAACTTTCTTCCGGTTAATGCTTCATTAATTTTATTACTGAGTTCAAAAGGTGATGACCCGGTAGCGATGACTTGCACATGCTTGATTTGCCCTTAAAAAGCTATTTTCATGATATTTGGGAGAGTATTATCGTGAACATACTACTTACCCCTCGTTATTAATTCAATATAGTACAAATTATAGCGAGCGGTAATTCAAATTAGTCATGTTTCATTTAATGTAAAACAGCTATTAGAGACCTTTGCACGAGTCAGTGGAGAAAGCTCTAATAATCGAGTTATCCGCTCAAAAAGCAAGCTCGCTAATAATGGGTATTAGCGAGTTTTTCAACAAAAAGCAGTGAAATTTCAACCATTTTTACTTGTATCCGACTCGTGCAAAGATCTCTATTACTCTAAACTATTACCCACCCACCGACTATATACTTCTCTTTCCAGTTTTCCATCAGCATCTTTATTTGCTCTTCAGAGCTACTCACGCGGATTTCGTGTTGTAACGGCTCTTTACGATTTGGGCTGTAGTTCGTTAAGTGCAACACATAAGCGGGATGATCGCGCGAAGCTTCTTCTTTATTGGTTTTCCATAATAGAAGTTTACGCACCATGGTCGCTTCTTTTAATGTTTTCGTAGCAACCACGCGCTCGATAACGGTACTCAATGGCAAAATCAAGTCATCTACAACACGCTCCAAATCCGGGATTTCGGTAATATCGGAGAGCTGACTTATTTTAACATCGTCAGCATTTGCGGTTTTATCATCTCGAATGCGTAAAAACTGTGGTGAAATAATGCTGCACAAAGGCAAACGGCGGATGCCCTCCCAATGCTTTTTATCCTCATCCCATTCGATGATCATACGATCAATCGTGCTGCCATGTGAGGTCCGCGAGATAATATCGAGACAAGAAATTTCGATCACCAAGCCCGGCTTAATCATTTGGTAAGCAACACGATCAGAATTAACCTCGGCGTATTCGCTTTCTACTACTTGCGGGTTTAGCAACTTAAGAATTTCTATGCGTTGATCATCGCTAAAACCACCACCAACCCGTGAGATGATTTGGAAACTACCGTCGCTACGAATCACTGCCAGCAACATGCTATGTAGCATTCCCGAACGATCATCAATACCTTCGGTAAAGCCAACCACGGCCAAATCTAGCGTGTGGCGGGGCTTGATTTTAAACACGCCTGCGGTATCGCTTCTAACAACCACGCCTTCGGCATCTTCTTCATCGACCCATTTTGAGAATAGTTTGAAGATTTCTTTTTCATCACCGACAACTGTTTCAACCGAATGAACGAGTCCGTCTTTGCCAAAAATCTCCTGCACTTTTTGAATCGCATCGGCGTAGTGCATGGAGTAATCTTTGCCGTCTAAATCGTAAATATTAAAGATGCCAAAACCTAAGCTATCTACCGCGCCTTCGTCTTCTGGCTTACGCGCCACCCGTACCACATCATGCACCCATGCGCGTTTTCCATCAGGACGGTTTACATACAACTCCCCTCCAATTAAGGCCGATTTAACACCTGCATTTTTCAGGTGTTTGGCAGCACGCTTATGAAACTCAGCTCCCATCCTCACTGTGCCACCAGGATTTACCGTAAAAGCTTCACCATCACGATAGACCAGGCAGGTAAACTCACCGTCAATTTTTCGTGAAATAAAATAGTCACCAGCAGGAATACGATACTTGGCTTTATCACGATCCAACGCCATCATCATACGGCCCAATTGACGACGGCGCATGCGTACTTGACGTAAAATATCGGGGTCTAAAATACAGTCAGCTGCTTTGCCGACGTAATAGTCACCCAATAGCTGGATGAGTTTTTCTTTATTGAGAATTGATTTCATATTTTCTACTTACCTATAAAGAAGATCAAACTAACATGCCATTAAGTTGCGTATTCATAAATTTATCATACAGTTCAGGCAGTGGTGTTTTGATATTACCATCCAAACGCAGTTGAATCATTTTATAGGCACTACCAAATAAAGCGGCCGTACTTACCCATAAATCCTGTTTTAAAAATTCATTTTGCGCTATCCCTTGCTCCACAATCCCTCTTATTTTTACAAAGGGTTTCGTATCACAAAAAACGGGCTCGCCTGATAAAAACTCGCTGTGCTTAGTATGAAACATAAATGCAATAATATTGCGGTGTGTTTCGGTATGTTCAAAAAGCTGTTTTATAATTTCTTGGTACTGTTCCTTTGGTGAGCTATGCGATTCCAATACCGCATTCACTAACTCATCAATTTCATTTAAAATATGATAATACAAACCTTTAGCAACCCCTTCTTTACCCCCAAAGTGATTATATATAGAGCCGATACTAACATCCGCCCTCTGCTGGACTTCGTGAATTGAAATATTATGAAAACCACGCTCTACAAAGAGATCTAATGCTGCTGTTAAAATTTTACAATCAATCGGTTCTGGACAAAGAGCATCGCGTTTTAAATAAGGCATAAGCTATTTTTCAGCATTGTTGTTGACAATAATGAACATTCATTCTATTTTCTGCTAATCCAACGCTCGTTAGCATCATGCACTATGATATAGGGAGCACCACTAAAAGCAAACCTTCAAGGAGTAGCATAATGAAAGCAAAAGCCGCGGTTGCATGGGAAGCAAAAAAACCACTATCGATTGAAATGGTCGATGTAATGGGACCAAAAGAAGGTGAGGTACTATTAAAAGTCATCGCTTCTGGGGTTTGTCATACCGATGCATTCACCCTTTCTGGTGAGGATCCTGAGGGCTCGTTTCCTTGTATTCTAGGCCACGAAGGTGGTTGCGAGGTGGTAGAACTTGGTACAGGCGTGAAAGATTTAAAAGTGGGAGACCATGTAATCCCGCTATACATAGCGGAATGTGGTGATTGTGAATACTGTAATACGCCAAAATCAAACCTCTGCCAAACGATAGCGGGTACGATTTGGACAGGTTATATGCCTGATGGCACACGCCGTTTCTCTCAAGGGGGAAAGGATATTTACCATTACATGGGTTGTTCTACCTTTGCTGAATACACTGTAGTCCCTGAAATTGCTTTAGCAAAAATCAATAAAGAGGCACCACTTGATAAAGCCTGCTTACTAGGCTGTGGCGTAACCACAGGCATAGGCGCGGTATTAAATACAGCAAAGGTAGAAGCTGGCTCAACCGTTGCCGTATTTGGTTTGGGTGGAATTGGTTTATCCTGTGTTCAAGGTGCGGTAATGGCAGGCGCAGAGCGAATTATCGGCATTGATATTAACCCTGATAAATTTGAGTTTGCTAAACAGTTAGGTTGTACTGACTTCGTTAACCCGAATGATATTAAGGATGGATCATTTGTAGAATACATGCAGGATACTTTCAATGGTGGTCCTGATTATTCATTCGAATGTATCGGCAATGTACAAGTAATGCGTGATGCGTTGGAATGCACCCATATGGGTTGGGGCAAGTCCGTTGTTATCGGTGTGGCAGGAGCAGGTCAAGAAATCTCCACACGTCCTTTCAATTTGGTTGTAGGTCGTACTTGGATGGGCACGGCTTTCGGCGGGGTAAAAGGGCGTAGCGAACTACCGGGTTACGTTGATCGTTACATGTCAGGTGAGATCGAGCTAGATAGCTTGGTAACCCACACCATGGGAATTGAAGATATTAATAAAGCGTTTGATTTAATGCACTCAGGTGAAAGTATTCGTTCAGTAATTACATCATTCTAAAAAGGATCAAAAATGACTATCCAACGAACGGAAAGCGTAAAGGAATTTGGCGGCCTATTAAACCGTTATACCCACCAATCCAATGTGCTAAATTGTGAGATGAACTTCTCCGTTTATCTACCACCTCAAGCTGAAAAAGGTAATGTACCGACGCTTTATTGGTTATCAGGGCTAACCTGCACCGATGATAATGCCCGCACTAAAGGCGGTATGCAGCGCTATGCCGCCGAGCATGGTATTGCCATTGTCTTCCCTGACACCAGCCCACGCGGTGATGATGTTGCCGATGAGCCTGAGCGTTACGACTTGGGTAAAGGCGCGGGGTTTTATGTAAATAGCACCCAATCACCTTGGGCAAAGCATTATCAAATGTATGATTACATCACCCAAGAACTACCTGACTTATTAGAGTCAGCGTTACCTTTGATACCAAAGCTTAAGTCTGTTTCAGGTCACTCAATGGGCGGTCATGGAGCACTAATTTGCGCATTAAAAAATCCAGCGTTGTATCAATCCGTCTCAGCCTTTTCACCTATTTGTAACCCCATTAATTGTGACTGGGGCAAGGGATGCTTCAGTGCTTATTTAGGTGATAATGTTGATGCATGGAAAGCCTATGATGCTACTGAATTAGTAAAGGCAGGCGCGAAGGTTGACGATATCCTAATTGAGCAAGGTTTGAGTGATGAGTTCTACGATGAGAAACAATTATTACCTGAAAACTTCCAGGTAGCTTGTGACGCAACAGGACAACAAGTGACCCTTAATATGCAAGATGGCTATGATCACAGTTATCACTTTATCGCGACGTTTATTGGTGAGCATATTGCTTATCATGCTAAAGCCTTAAAGACCAAATAATAACAAGATCCAAATCCACACTTAGAACCAAATACTTGCATTCTATTTCGCTTTTCTAAGAATGGATTTAAGCAAGATGATTATTTTTTAGTGGCTTTTTTCTTTGATTTAGCGGGGGCTTTCTTTTTCGTTAGCTTTTTACCCTTTGAGTTCTTTTTGGCTATCTCCTTAGCTTTTTTCGTAACTCCAGACGATTTTTTAGTCACCCTTGTTTTCTTTGCTACAACCTTCTTAGTAGACTTTTTATCCTTTGCAGTTGCAGACTTTTCTTTTTTCTTATCAGAAACAGGCTTTTCTGTTTTTTCAACAACAGGAGATTTTAATTCCGTATTTGAAAGGTGCAGCAACAAAATATAGCTATCATCCTTGACACGCCCTTCCAGAAATCCCCGGTACGCTGTACTCCCACGACGAAACACCAGCGGTTCTTTACCTGACTTTCCGCCACCCAATAGCATTAGGCTATCCAGTTCTGCCAGCTCTTTTGCCATGCCGTATAAAAAGTCGTAAGTTAAACCATTGATGTGAACAATTTGTAATTTAGACGAAAAAACGTAGCGACGAATGGCCTCAGATTTATCAACCTTCTTGCCTGTCCAACTCAATGGAATATCACTATCCACATTTGCCTCTGCGCGCTCCCGCTGACGACGTTCTTTAAACTTCCCTTCTGGCGTGTAAATAACTTCATTCTGCTGAATACGATAAGTGACCTCCTCATCTTCATTAATATAGACACGGGATACATTCCACAAGAAACGCCCAAACACTTCTTTATCAACTTCAATATCACTTTCAATTAATAATTGGGCAAGCTTTTCAGGATCATCTTTGGCTTCAATAAGCAGCGAGTCGTAATCATGATCAACCGTCGACTTTAACACCTTACGCGTATACGACGCACCACCCTTTGGGCCCACATAACGCACCCGACTACGCGGTGAAATGCTTTCTGCTTTTACAACCGCGTCACGTTTACGGGGGTCGTTTAGGTTTATATTTGCCATACTGATCGTTTACCTATCTATTTTTTAGACTGCTTGCCAGCCATCAATACAAAACTAGCACGGCAATTTACAATCAAGCAAGGATCGTCCATTTAAAAACTCTTTCACATCCATAGCTTTTTTCCCTGGTAATTGTAAGCGCGAGAATGAAACCACGCCATCGCCAGTAACTACGCTGATTCCTTCTGGCCTTTCATCAATCACTGTTCCGTAAGTCTCTGCGGACTCCCTACTTTCAACTTTCGACATAAAAATACGCAAAGGTTTGCCATTAAATCTTGTAAATGCCACGGGCCACGGGTTAAAGGCACGGATGGTTTGATCAATTTGTTGCGCTGACTGTGACCAGTCGATTTCTGCTTCTGATTTTTCTAGCTTGTGGGCATAACTGGTCAATGCCTCATCTTGCACTTCTGGTGCTAGTTCATCTGTATCAATAATTTTTAGCACTTGTAACAAAGCATCCGCTCCATCACTGGCTAATTTATCATGAATTGTCTGCCCTGTGTCTTCAACAGTGATTGAGCAAGGCACTTTTAACAACATGTCTCCGGTATCTAAACCTGCTGCCATTTGCATAATAGTTACACCGGTTTCTTTATCCCCTGCTTGAATCGCACGGTGAATTGGTGCAGCACCTCGCCAACGAGGCAATAATGAACCATGAATATTCAAACAGCCGTAAGTTGGCATATCCAAAACACGTTGCGGTAAAATCAAACCGTAAGCAGCCACAACCATCACATCTGCCTGATAATTTGCTAGCACCGCTTGCGCATCTTCATCTTTTAAAGAGCTGGGTTGCTCAACAGCAATCCCCGCATCAACCGCGACTTGTTTGACGGGGCCGAACTGTACTTTTCGCCCACGCCCTGAAGGTCTATCGGGTTGCGTATAAACAGCGACGACTTGATGCTCTGATTGAATCAGCGCTTGCAATGCGGGCACAGCAAAATCAGGCGTTCCTGCATAAATGATTTTCAATTTTTTCATTTGTCTAACTACTTGCCGCTTGTTTTGCTAATTTGGCAAACTTCTTTTGTAAGCGCTTTTGCTTTAATGGCGATAAATAGTCCACAAATAGCTTACCTTTTAAATGATCTAGCTCATGCTGTATACATACAGCTAGCATGCCATCGGCTTCTAACTCAAATTCTTTTCCATCACGGTCTAAGGCTTTTACCGTAATTGTTTCCGAGCGTTGAACTTCGGCATAATATTCAGGCACGGACAAGCAGCCTTCTTCACAAATCTCTTCGCCATCGCGTTGCGTGATTTTGGGATTAATAAAGCAATAAGGCTGATTTTTATCTTCAGATACATCAACCACAACAAGCTGTTGATGCACATTCACCTGCGTCGCCGCCAAGCCTATACCCGGGGCATCGTACATTGTTTCCAACATATCATCGATTAGTACTCTGATTGCATCACTGACCTCTTTTATAGGTACAGCTTTAGTGCGTAAACGCGGGTCGGGGAAACGTAAAATATCTAATTTAGCCATGTCTGCTCTTAATAAATGTGATTCTTTGAAAAGAAGATGTACCGTAAGTCAGAAAAAAATGCACCTTCGAAGCTATATCTATTATTATACCGTCAATAATAATTAAAAAATCAATAAAAATAATAAAAGGGTCTTCCATGTCTTTTAAACTTTCTTCACTGACTTTAGCTTCAGTTTCGGTTTTATCATTATCTGCGTTAACGGGTTGTAGCACAATCAGCAACTGGACAAAGCCATCAGCTTCACAAAATGCTTCGTCATCACAAATGTTTTCCTCACAAGGCTCACCTGCAGTTGCACGTGTTAAAGCACCATCAAATGATCCTTATGATAACTTTTACGGAAGTCCAAGCGACATTCAAACACAGGTTTACCAACCTAAAACTGTTCGTTTGTACAAAGGCAAAACAGCAAGTAAAAGCACTCCAGCATTATTTAAAACAACAGCACCAAAACGTTATGTTGTAAAAAAGGGGGACACACTTTGGGCTATTTCAAATAAATTCCTTAACAACCCAGCTTACTGGCCAGAGATTTGGGATAAAAACCAAAAAGTTCAAAACCCACATTTAATATACCCCGGTGATGTTCTTTACATTTACGAAGGTGGCCGCAGAAAAGTGCGTGTTGCAAATAAAGTAACCGGCAAAGTAACAATTGTTGAAAAAATGGTACCGCAAATGCGTATTGAACGCACGGGTACAACCCTAGGGCAACCTATTTCAACACTGTCTTCTTTCTTAGTTTGGCCACGCGTACTTGATAAAGGCACTATGGATAAAGCACCTTACATTGTTGACGGACGTGATTCGCATATCCTTATCGAAAAAGATGACACTGTGTTCATTAAAAATCTTTCAGATCGTCATGCAGGTGGTCGTTACGCTGTTTTCCACCAAGGTAAAGAGTTACGTGACCCAGCGACGGGTAAAGTATACGGCAATGAGGTTACTTACGGTGGTTTCCTAGAAGTCGAACGCACCTCTGCAGGCGCAGAAGTTGCCACAGCGACCGTGGTTGAATCAAAACGTGAAATGCGTCGCGGTGATCGTTTGCTCTACGTTAATGATGAAACGCACCAGCTAAATGCACCCGTTCAAATCCCGAAACATAAAGTACGTGGTTCGATTATTTCTTTGTTTGATGCACACATCATGAGTGCGCAAACACAGGTTGTAGTGATCAACAAAGGTGCTCGCCAAGGCATAAAGCCAGGTTACACTTTAGGCGTTTATTCATTGGGCAAGCAGGTTAATGATCCTTATGCAAAAGCGAAACGTAACCGTCGTTGGGAACCTGTGGTAGCTGCTAAAGTGGGGATTCCTCCACAGCGTGTTGCTACTGCCATTGTTTATAAAACTACCGGTGATTTGAGCTACGCCTTGATTACAAAATCAAGCCACCCTGTTAAGAATGGTTACAAGATTGGTAATCCTTAATTTATAAACACAATCTACCGCTATGATTTTATGTAGCTAAAACCGAGGGCATGTATAATCAATACATGCCCTTTTTTAATCCTAAACCGAGCACTAATTGATGAAAACGTCTGAAGAATTAAAAGCTTGGATTACTTTATGGCGGGTTCCGGGCGTTGGTTCTAAAACCTATCAAAAGCTTCTAGCAAGTTTTGCAGACCCTAGCGGTGTTTTTGAGGCAAGCCAGAGCAGTTTACTATCTGCTGGCATATCACAAAAGCTTGCCGAGAAAATAAAAGCACACAACGACCTTAGCACCACAAATACCGCAGACACAGATATTGAATGGCTACTATCAGCAAATAACCATACAATTTTAACCCTGCACTGCAACGACTACCCTGCACTGCTTAAACGTATCGACAACCCACCGCCAATCCTTTTCATAAAAGGTAATAGCAATATACTTAATGACCCGCAGCTCGCTATTATTGGTAGCCGAAACCCCACCAGAAGTGGCACAGACAACGCCGTTAGTTTTGCTAAACACCTTGGTAAAACAGGGCTTTGCATCACCAGCGGACTAGCGCTAGGTATTGACGGCAGCGCACACCAAGGCGCACTACAAGCCAACGCCCCCACCATTGCGGTAATTGCCACAGGCATTGACCGTGTTTACCCTGCGGTACACCGTGATCTTGCACATGAAATTGTAGAAAACGGCGCGATTGTTAGTGAGTTTCCTATTGGCACGCAGCCAAAAGCAGAAAACTTCCCACGTCGCAACCGTATTATTAGTGGTTTATCTCATGGCACTTTGGTTGTTGAAGCAGCCTTACAAAGTGGCTCACTGATAACGGCACGTCTGGCAATGGAGCAAAATCGAGAAGTTTTTGCGATTCCTAGCTCTATTCACAATCCGCTAGCAAAAGGCTGTCATCAGCTAATCCGTCAAGGTGCCAAACTGGTTGAAACGGCGGACGATATTTTAGAAGAAATGGCGAGCGTGATTGACCTGAATGATTTAGATACACTGCCTAATAAGGGAGATAATCAAGATCAACCAACTCAAATAATTTCAACGGATGAAAAAGAGGACAAAGAAAAAAATAACGCAGAATACCAACTCGTACTCGATAAAATGGGCTTCGATCCTACACCAATCGACCAACTTGTCATAGATACCGGTTATAGCCCTGAAGCCTTATCTGCCATGCTGTTAATGCTAGAATTACAAAACAAAGTATCCTCCAATGGGGGCGGGACTTATACGCGCCTTTAGGGCACGTCTATTAATTAGGCAATTCATCTGGCAACGCCAAAAAGCCAGAATCAAGGCGTAACTTTGAAGCCATGTCTAGACCTGTCAAAAAGTTACAACACAGAGTCTGGCTTTTTGGCGTCGCCCCGTAGGGCGAACTTTCAAACGGTCATCTTCGTTGTTGTGCCTCTTGTGAAGGCAATAAGCATTCACTTCGATACACGCCTAGAATATGACCGCTTGAAAGTTCGCAGATGAAATGCCTAATTAATAGACGTGCCCTTAAGTAACTGAAACGCAACCAATAGTCTGCAAATTAGTCCATTCAAGTGACAAAAATCAAGTTTTACTATAAAATAGCGTCTAGAAATACCCCGTAAATATAAAATTATTTATTACCCCCACTTAGTAACCGCTATTACTGAGATATAAATAATTTAAAAGATGTGAGCCCCAATTCATGACTGAAAACACATTAGACGTGCTTTTTTATTTGTTTGATCATTATTCAGACACCGATGATATTTCACAAAATCGTGATGTATTACACGGCTATTTAGAAGAAGCAGGTTTTCAAAACAAACGTATCCACAAAGCCTTTGATTGGTTAGAAAGCCTTGCGGATGACGACCAAATTTATCTCTCAGCACCACAATCACAGTCCATTCGTCATTTCTCCAAGTTTGAGAAACGCTGGTTTAACGATGAGTGCCAAGAATACATGCTATCACTTTCGAATGAAAATGTACTCACCGCTGAAATGTTTGAAAGAACGGTAGATCGCGTACTGTCTTTAGGTGATAAAGAATTCGACCTAAATCGCTTAAAGTGGGTCATTCTTATGTTATTACTCAACCAGCCAGACACCGAAGCAGAGTATATTTGGATGGATGATGTAGCCTTAGGCGATGAACCACCTGTCTATCATTAATTACCCTATTTCATAAAAATGAAAAAGTAGATAACTGCCACAGTCATCTACTTTTTTTTTGCTTCTTCTTTACAGCTCTTTAGTTTCCGTTGTATGGTTGCCTCAATTTCAACCTTAATAAATCAACAGAAACAATCAATATGGGCAGATCACTCGTTATTGTGGAGTCGCCAGCAAAGGCGAAAACCATCAACAAATACCTTGGTAAAGACTATATTGTAAAGTCGAGTATCGGTCATATCCGCGACTTACCTAAAGGTGGCGGCTCAACCAAAGGTAAGAAAAAAGCCCCAACCTTGGCAACCCTCACCAAAGGCATGTCGGAGGCGAAAAAAGAAGCCTTTAAGAAAAAACGCGATACCGATAATCTTTACCGCCGCATGGGCATCAACCCAGAAAAAAGCTGGGATGCCCAATATGAAATTCTCCCTGGTAAAGAAAAAGTCGTCGCAGAATTACAAAAACTAGCAGCCAAAGGCGACAAAGTCTATCTCGCGACCGATTTGGATAGAGAGGGTGAGGCGATTGCGTGGCACCTTAAAGAAGTTATCGGCGGTGATGATAGCCGGTTTGAGCGCGTAACCTTTAATGAGATTACAAAGTCAGCCATTCAAGAAGCGTTTGAAAAGCCTGACAAGTTAGATATTAACCGCGTAAACGCGCAACAAGCTCGACGTTTTTTAGACCGCGTTGTAGGCTTTATGGTCTCGCCTTTATTATGGGCGAAAATTGGTCGTGGTTTATCCGCAGGTCGAGTTCAATCAGTTGCGGTTCGCTTAATTGTTGATCGTGAACACGAAATCAATGCCTTCAACCCTGTTGAGTTTTGGGATATTCACGCCGATCTTGCCACTAAAGCAGGCGAAGCATTACGCGTAGAAGTTACTAAAGATAACGGTGCACCATTCAAACCCGTTAATGAAAAACAGGCAATGGATGCGGTCGCTAAATTAAAAACAGCTGACTATTCATTATTAAAGCGTGAAGACCGTGCGACCACCACTAAACCAAAAGCGCCTTTTATAACCTCGACTTTACAACAAGCTGCCAGTACCCGCTTTGGCTTTGGCGTAAAACGCACCATGGGGCTTGCACAACGTTTGTATGAACGCGGTTACATCACTTATATGCGTACTGACTCGACCAATTTAAGTGCTGATGCTTTGGACAGTGTGCGCGGTTTTATTGGCAAAAAATACGGCAAAGATTATCTGCCCACCAAGCCTAACTTTTACGGCTCAAAAAGTGGCGCGCAAGAGGCGCATGAGGCAATTCGTCCCTCTAACGTAAAAGTCATGCCTACAGATTTACAAGATGTTGATGATGCTGCTAAAAAACTGTATGAGTTAATCTGGCGACAGTTTGTGGCGTGTCAAATGACACCCGCTAAATACGACTCAACCCGCCTAACCATTCAAGCCGGTCAATACCATTTAAACGCATCGGGTCGTACCATGCGCTTCCCGGGTTGGACCAAAGCGCAACCACCACTAACTAAAAAAGATCAGCCAGACTTGCCTGATTTAAGTGAAGGTGATCCACTCAATTTAGTGGAGCTTGACCCCCAACAACACTTCACTAAGCCACCACCACGCTACACTGAAGCATCGTTAGTTAAAGAGTTGGAAAAACGCGGCATCGGTCGCCCATCAACTTACGCATCAATTATTTCAACCATTCAAGACCGTGGTTATGTAAAAGTAGACTCACGTCGCTTCTTCGCCGAAAAAATGGGTGAGATCGTAACCAAGCGCTTAGTCGGAAGCTTTGAAGAATTAATGAATTTCGACTTCACCGCCGAAATGGAAAAAGAGTTAGATGAAATCGCCGATGGCAAGCTGCAATGGAAGGACGTGCTCAATGACTTCTACAAAGAGTTCAAAGTCACTCTAGAGAAAGCCAAAGACGAGCCAGAAAAAGGTGGCATGAAGACCAACGAAATGGTCATGACCGAAATCACCTGCCCCGACTGCTCACGCAATATGGGCATTCGCACCGCTGGTACTGGGGTATTCCTTGGCTGTGATGGTTATAATCTACCGCCAAAAGAGCGCTGTAAGAAAACCGTAAACCTCGTCCCTGCTGAAGAGTCTATCGACGTAAACAATGAAGATGCTGAAACCGAAGCCTTAATGGCACGCAAGCGCTGTAGCAAATGCGATTCAGCCATGAAAAGCTACTTCATTGATGAAAGCACCAAGCTCCACGTTTGTGGTGACAACCCCGAATGTGATGGCTACGAAATCGAAAAAGGCACCTTCAAACTCAAAGGCTATGAAGGCCCAGTGGTTGAATGTGAAAAATGTAAGAATGATATGCACTTAACCACAGGTCGCTTCGGACCCTACATGAAATGTAGCAATGAAGAGTGTGGCAACACCCGCAAAATTTTACGCAATGGAGAAGTCGCCCCACCGCGTGAAGACCCAGTGCATCTACCAGAACTAGAATGTGAAAAGTCGGACGCTTACTTCATTCTACGTGATGGTGCGGCAGGCTTGTTTATGGCCGCTAGCACCTACCCAAAATCACGCGAAACCCGCGCACCTTTAGTTGCCGAGCTACAACGCTTCAAAGATCGCATCTCTAAAAAGTTTTATTTCCTTGCTGATGCACCCGCAGAAGACCCACATGGCAACATGGTTGCGGTACGTTTTGACCGTAAAACGAAAGAGCATTATGTGCGCTCTGACGTGGACGGAAAAGCAACCGGCTGGTCTGCACGCTATGAAGGTGGCAAGTGGATTGAAACCTTAGCGAAGAAAAAAGTAGCCAAGAAAAAGAAAGCGGTTAAAAAGAAAACAGCGAAGAAGAAAGTTACTAAGAAGAAGTAATAAGCTACTGCAATGTTGATGGCCCTTCATGGGTTGTTTGATAATGACTATCTTTCTTCACTGCTGGCCGTAAGTGATTCTGCGGTAAAGACGCATGGTGCTCTAACATTCGCCAGCCATTTTTTTGTCTAATATAAATATTCGTCGCGATAATCAAGGAAGCGGGCGCATCAGGGTGATGACTTTGCGCAATGCGTTCATTCACTAAATGCACTGCAACATCGCCAAAAATATTCGCATTACCACATTCGGGTATACAACTGGCTCAACACTATTCGCTAAAATCCCCGACCAGCTTTCTAATACGGCCTTTCTGCCCAATACTGGCTTAGCCCCTGGGTGAACACAAACCACACCGTTATGGTCTGCCATCACTGCATTCATCAGTTGAATATCGCCCATTTCAAAGGCAGAGTAAAAAGCAGATTCAGCTTCTACGGGAGTTGCAAAATAGGTGCTTGACTGGCTGGCTTTCATAATTTTTCCCTTCAAAGAGAAGCTAAACTATAGTGGCAGTTTGAAAGCAAGGCTAGTATCCCTGCTTTTAATAGTTTGATCACTATAGGAAAGGAAACTATGTAATCAGTCAATAAGCCTGTAGACTCCGCCACCTTAATTATTATCTCTCGGACTCTCCCTTGATCTCTACAGCAAATATCACCATGCAATTTGGCTCTGAGCCACTTTTTGAAAACATTTCGGCTAAGTTCGACAACGGCAACCGCTATGGCTTAATCGGCGCTAACGGTTGCGGAAAGTCCACCTTAATGAAAATTATGAGCGGCGAGCTAGAACCTACTTCTGGCAATGTGTCGGTCACCCCTGGTGAGAAACTGGGTATCTTGAGTCAAGATCAATTCGCCTTTGAACAGGTTAGCGTGATTGATGCGGTGATTATGGGCGATAGAGAACTCTGGGAGGTAAAATGTGAACGTGAACGCATTTATAGCTTGCTTGAAATGTCCGATGCCGACGGCATAAAAGTAGGCAATCTTGAGGCCGAATTTTCCGAAATGGACGGTTATACCGCAGAAAGTCGTGCTGGAGATATTTTATTAAACGCCGGCATCGAAGAATCACTCCACTTTGGTTTAATGAGTGAAGTTGCACCCGGTCGTAAACTACGAGTGTTGCTCGCACAAGCCTTGTTTGCTAATCCTGATATTTTGTTATTAGATGAACCCACTAACAACTTGGATATCGAGACAATTAACTGGCTTAGCACCGAATTAAACAAGCGCACTTGCACGATGGTAATCATATCTCACGATAGGCACTTTTTAAATTCAGTCTGCACCCACATGGCAGATATTGACTACGGCGAACTCCGCATCTACCCCGGAAACTATGAATACTATCTCGAAGCATCCAGCCTGATACGCGAACAGTTACTCGCAGGTAATACTAAAAAGAGTGAAGAAATTGCAGAGCTACAAGACTTTGTCAACCGCTTTGGTGCAAACGCCTCAAAAGCAAAACAAGCCAGCTCACGCGCAAAAAAATTAGACAAAATAAAGCTCGATGAAGTGAAATCATCCAGCCGAAAAACACCAGTACTAAGCTTTAAACAACATAAAAAATTACACCGAAATGCCTTAGTCCTAGAAGAACTCTCACACGGTTTTAATGGCGAAACACTATTTATTACCAATGATGTGATCCTTGATGCGGGATCCCGCTTAGCCGTTCTGGGCGATAATGGCACAGGAAAAACAACTTTTTTGCGCTGCCTAATGGATCAACTCAAGCCAAACAGTGGTAGCTATAAATGGTCAGAAAATGCCGTCGTAGGCTACTGCCCACAAGACAATACCCTAGACTTTGATAACGACCTAACTTTGTTTGACTGGATGATGCAATGGCGTACGCCTAAACACGATGATTTAAAAGTACGTGGTTTATTAGGGCGATTATTATTCACCGAAGACGACTTTAACAAAAAAGCCAAGGTCTGCTCAGGTGGTGAGAAAAACCGTTTGTTATTCGGCAAACTAATGATGCAAGACACCAATGTACTGATATTAGACGAGCCAACTAACCACATGGACATGGAAGCCATTGAGGCGCTTAATAACGCCTTAAAAGAGTATGAAGGCACCTTGATATTTGTCAGCCACGACCGCGAGTTTGTCTCAACACTTGCTAATCGTGTGTTGGAAATTAAAGATCAAAAGATGACAGCTTTTGAAGGAACTTATGATGAGTTTCGAGAGAGTAAAGGACTGGTTTAATGTGGGTAAAGCTGTTTATATAGCCTCACCCACCACCTACTTAACTCTTATTTTGACACATTAATAATAATCTTCCCTTGTGCTCGACCAGACTCACTTCGCTCGTGCGCTTTTGCGACGTCATCCAACTCAAACTCACTATCTATATTAGCCTTTAACTGACCTGTATCGGCAAGTTCAGCTAGCTTATTAAGTTGTTCACGACTGGGTTGTACAAAACAAAAATAGGCAGAAACACCATATTCTGAAGCAATTGTTTCATCTGGTTCTTCAATAATAGATACTAAGCAACCTCTACTCTTTAATGTTTTCCAGCTATTTGCAAGCGTATCTCCACCAATAGTATCGAAAACCACATCAAGATCTTTCAACTCGGAAAAATCTTCTTCAAGATAATTAATCACCTCATCAGCGCCTAGATCCAAAACCATGTTGGTATTTTTTGATGAGGTAGTCGTATAAACATAAGCCCCGCGTAGTTTTGCTAACTGAATCGCGAACTGTCCTACAGCACCCGAGCCTGCATGTATTAATACTCGTTCGCCGGCTTTTAATTTGGCAAATTCATACAATACCTGCCACGCAGTTAGTGCCGCTAATGGCACACCAGCGGCTTCTTGCCAACTGAGTGATTTAGGTTTAATGGCTACCTCACTACTAACAACTGTGATGTATTCAGCATAGCTGCCATTTTTTGCAATATCAGGACGACTATAAACAGCATCACCTACCATAAGATCAGTGACTTGATCGCCGGCTGCTACAATCTCTCCAGATACGTCCCAGCCCAATGTTAAGGGTAGTTCATGGCTTAACATAGCCTGCAAATAACCCTCACGAATTTTCCAATCCACTGGGTTAACCGCTGCAGACTTTACTTTGATCAAGACCTCATTTTCTGCAGGTGTAGGAATTTTAACCTCATTATTCAACGCCAAAACACTTCGATCACCATAGTCATTTATTTGAACTGCTGTCATTAGTTTGTTCATACTAATTGTTACCTGATTAATTTAAGAAAACTAATGGTACGCTTTAATTTACACCTTGATTAGAGCTATTTTTTGAACTACATTGTTTCCAATTTAGAAACAATAAGCTAACTAATGGCACTTAAAAATGTAAACACAAAGGGATTGGTTCTATTTTCTCAAATAAATAAGCTCGGTAGCCTATCAGCAGCAGCTCAGTTACTTAATATGAGTCGATCATCTGTTAGTAAACAATTAGCCGCTCTAGAGAAGACAATTGGCTCGAGATTATTCAATCGCACTACCCGAAAATTAGTACTCACAAACGTAGGATTACAAGTTCTCAAAGAAGCACATAAAGTCGAATTAGCGCTTCAAGCGATAGAACATATTAGTGAAGATCATCAATCTGATATGGAAGGTGAAATCAAAGTTTCTTGCGCGAGTGCCCAAGGACGTACTCACCTATTACCGATCATTACCCAATTTTTAGCACATCACCCAAATTTAGGAATAAACTTACAATTAGAAGATCGTTTTGTCGACATGGTTGCCGAAAACGTTGATATCTCTATTCGAGTTGGTCACTTGCCCGATTCAACGCTAATCGCACGTAAACTGGGAGACTTGTCTTGGTTACTTTGCGCTAGTCCAGAATACTTAAAGAACTCTCCCCCACTGGAAGCACCCAGTGATTTAGTACACCACCGTTGTTTGTTTTATCAAAACCAAAAATGGACAATGAACACTTGGACATTTACATCAGACAAAGGAGAAGAAAGCGTCTTAGTCTCTGGTCCACTGTCAATCAACGACCCCAGTGCACTGGTATCTGCAGCAATTAAACATACAGGCGTATTATTGATCGATAAAGACCTGCTAGGTGAGACCATTAAGCAAGGAAAGTTGATTCCTGTGTTGCCGAACTACCAAGCAATTGGGGGGCTACCCATGTATATTGTTTACCCTGAAAAAGAGTTTATGCCAGCAAAAACACGCGCCCTAATTAATTTCATACTCGAAAAAATGCCTTCGAAAATATAAAGGTTGTTAAAGAAATTATCGACATCGCCTGGAAAGCACAACTCAGACTGTGTCGACGATACCAACAACTCATGCACAAAGGAAAACACTACAACCTTGTCGTCACCGCGATAGCGCGAGAAATGATCGCGTACATCTGGGCGATCGCCAGAGAAGTCGTGCTAAGCCAAGTAAACCCAAAACTTAGAATATCCCGAGTACCCGCATGAGACACCTCTTTGAGCTAATGCATTGGATCAAGCAGCGGATGTGGCACAACCCCCGACGGCGTTGCCTACAGGGGTGTAGGCAAGGGGCGTGAGCAGGACGCGGAAGCTTTATGATGGCAAGGCAAAAGATTAGCCTTGATCCACGAGCATAGACTGAAGACAGGTGCCACGGCGGAATAAGTAAGGAATATGGGTAACGGATTATGTTTTCTAGGTACTCTTTAGATTATTTATTATTCATTTTCATAAGAAGTAAAAAAGTTATATAAATATTTGTGACCCTATATATAGACAAAAACAAAGCCATAAAAATCAATAATACTGATAAAAATATATTACTGGTAAATCATCAATATTAACTTTTGGATGAAATAAAACTATCAGTATATAAAGCAGAAGAGACATCAACGCGATATTTCTACCTGCAGACATCCTATTTTTCCATTTTTTTTATCACTGATTGTATATTCGTATTTCATTCTTTATTTTCTACATTAATTTTCATGCTCGTACTTATTGCTTTTGCGTCGCAGACTGATGTTCCCCACGAAAAGTAGCCACTCCATTTAAGCAGCTAATGCTGCTTTTCCTCGAACGCTACGGGGCTTATTCTCCCGTTCGCTGAATGCCTTCTTTTGCGATTATAAAATATCTCAATATAACTAAAGATACAGGATCTCGCTTCCTCAATCGACTGAAAGTTTTTAGCATAGACCAGTTCAACCTTCAGTCTGCCAAAAAAAGATTCCATCGGTGCATTGTCCCAGCAGTTGCCTTTTCTACTCATGCTAATGCGACAACCCTTGTTCGTCAGCCGATCAATATAGTGTTGGGCTCGATACTGAACACCTCTATCAGAATGAACGATCAGTCCTGGAGTAGCCTTGCGACTACCAAATGCCATGTTCAGTGCTTGCTCAATAAGCTCAAACGTCATGGTTTCTCCAAAGCTCCAACCCACGATGCGCCGTGAGAATAAATCCATCACCGTTGCGAGATACAGCCACTTATTTTTCACCCAAATATAGGTAATATCACTTGTCCACTTTTGGTTCGGCTTATCCGCACTAAAATCACGCCATAACAAATTATCAGAGACGTTTATCATGGATAAACCCCGTCGAGAATATTTGAAGCCCTTGCCATTTCTAGCACGAATACCTTGCTCTACCATAATCTTAGCGATAAAGTTCTCACTACAGAGTAGCCCAAGAGCGTTTAATTCCTCCATAATGCGAGGTGCACCATAAATCGCTTCAAACTGCTCGAAGGTCTCCATAACCTTTTGCTCATAAAGAGACTTACGTTGCGCTCGATCACTTTGGGGGCGGTTTAACCATTTATTTAACCCTGATCGTGACACACTCATTGCGCGGCACATCAATGATTTTGAATAGAACGCTAGGTGATCCCGGATGATGGCGTACTTCACTCTTGGTTTTTCGCGAAGTACGCCGCAGCCTTTTTTAAAAAAGCCATCTCCTCCTGTAGCCGTTTATTCTCACGGCGGAGTTTTCGAAGCACCTCACTGTCTTTTTTAGAGTAATCGACGCCATCAAGTGAGTTGAATTGTTTATCCGATAGACGGGTAAATTGTCTTTTCCAGTTAGCTATCTGTTGAGCGCTAACACCGAGTTCTTCAGCCACCATAGCTTGGGTGACACCCTGTTTTTCAGAGCGCTTTACAGCCTCTTTACGAAATTCCTCTGTGTATGCTTGGTTCTTTTTTCTTCCCATGAGATTGTCCTCTATTTCAGTTAGTATAACTAAGTTAGAGTGGCTACTAATTGAGGGGAACTTGGAAATATAACGCCTTGTTAAGGGGCAAGCGATTAAAACCGCTAACCTTAACAAAATAATAACTCACCGAAGCTACAAAACGCAAATAGAAACCCTGAGTTAGCTTGTCCATTGCTTAAGCAACTTGTTAGGGTTTTATAATTTACGAAATTGACAAAAATTAAAATTATCACTATAGTTCTTACATAAATCTTACTTTTATTGGTATTAGCATGAATACAACAAAACTATCTAGCAAAGGACAAGTTATTATACCAAAACCTTTGAGAACTGCACATCACTGGAAAGCTGGGCAAGAGCTTGTTGTAGTTGATTTAGCAGATGGCATTTTGCTTAAACCCAAAGCACCATTTCCCGAAACTAATATTAATGATGTTGCATCTTGTTTAAATTATAAAGGCAAAACTAAAACCTTAGAAGAAATGGAACAGGCAATAGAGCTAGGGGTTAAGGCTGAATTTAAATGATTACTATTGATACAAATATTATTGTTCGTTTTTTAACGCATGATAATGCTAAGCAATATAAGAAGGCTTTTAAAATATTTAACTCAAATGAAATATTTATAACCGATAGTGTTATTTTAGAAACTGAATGGGTTTTAAGATTTGCCTACGAGTACAAACCTGCAGATATTTGTAATGCTTTTATAGGTTTATTTGGGTTAAAAAATATTCATCTCTCAGACCCTACATTTATTTCTCAAGCGATAGAGTGGCATAAAACAGGAGTTGATTTTGCTGATGCTATGCACTTAACCCGATACCAACAATATGAAAAGCTTTATACATTTGATAAGAAATTTTCACGTAGAGCGAAAGGATTAACTGATTGCGAGGTTGTTTTACCCTAACGAGGCTGTAGAAAAACCCTTAAACAATCACCCACAGTAGCCAATTCTGTTTTTTTGAAACTCACCAACACCTTCCCCTAAATACCCATTAAATTCAAGTATTCGATGAATAGCCAGAGAATTTATTGCCAGCAAGGTCTCAGTGTCTCTTAGAGGCTTTATTCTAGCGTTAAAACAACTGTATTGGCTTTCTATGGCTATTTTCATGCCGCTAACTTCCCATAGTTTGCCAGTTTCTCAATATTCTGAATCAGACAAAATAGTTTCCACTGTGCATTAATTTTCTTAAGACCTCGAAGGGTAAACCGTGTCAGCTTTTTGTTAAATTCAAGGTTTCCAAAGACAGGTTCTACTACTGACATTCGATGGCTGTATATTCGTTTTCCTTTATCGCTATCGACGCGCTCTTTCATCCAATCGGTATGCGTGGGGAGACTGTTTTTGTCAAGTAAGAAGGAAACTTGTCGTCCAGATCCTTTTCGATGATCCGCTGATGTAGGGTTCTTCATACATTGGTGTTTAAGTGGACAATCTCTGCACTGGGTTAGGCGACCTTCAAAGCGGGCACTTTTGTTATTATTACTATCGGTGATGATGCCGCGCGGACTTAAGGCTTCTCCATTAGGGCAGATGCACGTCAAGGTGGATTCATCAAAGCTGAAGTCTTCAGCAGGAAACGTTTTTGTCGAGCCTTTTCTAGCACGGGATTTTCTTGGGTGTTTTATCTTATGGTCTTTAAAGCGAGGATCACGGGAGCGAAACTGATTATCAGGTATATAGGCATTGATGGTCTCTTCATGCAGATACTTCATATTGGCTTCATTGGCAAAGCCTGTATCCGCGGTAACGATAACGCCTTGTGCAAAAATATCATCACTTAAACCGAGTTTCTGGTAACGCAGCTTTATCCCTTTTAGGATCGGTTTTAAAGTATGGTATTCCTGCCCTTCGCCAAAAGCATCCGCACCGATGATGATTTGGTGTTTTTTATCAACCGATGCAATGCCGTTATAGCCTTGAATAGTGCCTTTACTGGTCGTCATCTTGGCTGATTCATTATCGGTGATATTGCTTTTAACTTCGGCAATGCGTTTTCCCTTACCCATGCGGGGTTCGGAGTTATTTAAGAAATTATCAATCTTATCAGCCGCTTTATTGAGCGTCTCAATCGCTTGTTGATGGCGTGCTTGCTGAAGCATGGCTTCCTCTTCTGTCTCCATCTCCTCAAGGTCCTGCTGTTGATGCTTCTTTGTATGGTGTTTAATAAGATGCCTAATTTTATCTCGCTTGGCCGCCAGTTCTTTATGTGTTCCCGAGAATTCTTTAGCCGCATTAGAAGGCATCTTACAACCATCAATCGCAAACAACTCATTACCGAGTAAACCCTGTTGATCACAGATCAGTAGCACCTGCTCAAACAGTGATTCAACGGGCTTGCTGTGACCACTGATAAACGCTGCAATCGTCGTATAGTGCGGCGTACTCTGACAAGACAGTGCCATAAAAATGATATTAGTACGACAGCACCAAGCAATCTCACGGCTAGAGGTAATGCCTTTGGAATAAGCAAAAAGAATGATTTTTAAAAGAATTGCAGGATCA
>Ga0256840_1000683_pt1 | contig 34180 bp, 25 predicted proteins | sample 355202metaG_FD_185969 | JGI IMG/M metagenome (GOLD analysis project Ga0256840, IMG submission 185969) | Hydrothermal vent microbial communities from Mid Atlantic Ridge, Atlantic Ocean - 355-202 | ecosystem: Environmental > Aquatic > Marine > Hydrothermal vents | place: Atlantic Ocean: Mid...
AGAAAAATGGTTTCAAATTAAGCCTAAAATCTTTAAACAAAATCCTAGCCAATTTAAACAAAGGTTGTTAAGATTAAAGTCTTCTAACAAGATGGGTTTACATCAACAACGTTGTGAAACCTGACACCTAATAATTATAATAATCCCTATTTTAGCATAAAACCAAATCAAATATTATTCATCCTTTTAAACTGGTGCGCTAAAGCACGCAACCCGTTGGAGCATCAAATAAAACTCATATCGGGTTGTGGACTTCAGTCCACCTTTTTAAACAGGTGCGCTAAAGCACACAACCCAATGGTATTTTAACTTATTGTATTGAACACCCCTCTTCAAAACTATTTCTATAAATAAAATCACCATCATTTGCACAAACAATTTCAACATTGGTGACATCGTCACCAGCCAGTGTTGATGTGCCATTAACAACATTACAATTTTGCACGGGATTGTTCGATGGGGTTAATATTGTGACATCATAGGGACTTTGGTCAGCCAATGGTGCACTGAATACAAATGTTGTTTGATTGCACAAGACCAAATCATTGCCTAGGTTGTTTTGTAAAACCATGCCATTATCGTTAATCAAACCCGTAACTGTACCACCAATAAAATAGGTGTTGGTGGTACAGGTGATATCGACGTTAGTTATGTCTGTACCAGTCACTGTTCCACTGGCATTAGCTAATACACAGGTTTGGTTAGGTGATGTCGGTTGTGTGTTTAGGGTGACCAAATAGGTGCTTCCATTGATTAATTGATTAAAGAAATTATAAGTTCCATTGCCATTCAGTGACGCATTTTCTATGCCGTTAAGATTTATACTGACGCCTCCATTTAACCCAGTAACAGTCCCCCCAATTGCTGAAAACACATCAACCCGAATAATTTGATTAGCAATCGCAGTACCACCGTTATTGTCCGTAATCGTATAAGGAAAACTCACTGTACCAATAAAATTGGCATCCGGGACGAATTGGAAGCTACTCCCAAGAAAAACCGTAACCACGCCATTGGGCACAGCAATATCTTGACTTGAGCCACCTGTTAATGCCACTCCATTTATGGATATTACCGACAAAGTATCACCATCAGGATCAGTGTCACCAGCCAGAGGAAACAATATCAAATTGCCATCGACTCTAACCGTATAATTATCATCAACAGCCAGAGGAAATCCAGTATTGTCTGCAAAATCAATACCAACATTGCTACTAAATGGTGTGATAAATCCTGAGTTAATAACTTGCAAGGCTGTAGAGTTTGAAAAAGCAGCATCACTAAAGGAAAAGGTTAAGTCCAACACATCATTAAAGTTTTGGTGTGAAAGTGCATTGCCTGTTAGTGTTAATGTGGCTTGTGTTGCTGAGTTGTCAATGGTCAATACAGCTGTCAGTCCAGCGGGTAGATTGCCAATTGTGTATTGAGTTGAGGGTAAATCTACTGAGTTAACACTAAATGTCTCGCCTATTGTAGTAATGATGATTGGAGTTGAATTATCTATCGAACCATCATTAATAACTGCCTCAGGATAAGACGCTGCGACTAAAGCATAAGTCAATTGTGGATTATCAATAAAATCAATGTTGGCAGCCGCAATATAAGCATTGCCAAGTCGAAACCCTGAATTGACAATGATGTCAGAATCACCATTGGTAAAAGCTCCATCATAAAATGTAAACGGGAAGTCGATGACATTATTACTAACTTGGTGTGAAGTGGCTGTTCCTGAAAAAGTCAGCGTTGCTAATGTGCCCGTACTATCAATAGTAAGAATTGGGGTTAAACCAGCAGGCACTCTACCAATAGTATATAAACTCGCAGGCAAAACACCTGAACTTGTGGTGAAATGTCCCGTGGTTATATCGCTCGCTAAATTGATTGTTAATGGCGTTGTATTATCAATTATTCCAATATTACTGGAGTTTTCATCATACTGACCAACGGTATAAGTTAGGGTGATGTTGTCATTAAAATCAAATTCAATATTTTGCATGAAAGGCGTAACGCTTCCTGAATTGACTACATTATTGGCATTATTATTGCTAAATGCCGCATCAGTAAAACTAAACGCAAGATTGGCAACTATATCATTCAGGTCTTGATGGTTTAAGGCAGTTCCTGTAAATGCCAGTGTTGCTGTGGTGGCAGAGACATCAATATTTAGCACCGCGCTTAAGCCATTAGGCATACCAGTGATACTGTATTGATCTGTAGGTAAAGCTGTACCACTGGTAGCAAATGTACCATTACTTAATTTAATCGCCAATGCTCTTGTGTTGTTGACAGTACCGTCATTGGCGGTTGTTTCTTGATAAATAGTCGGGCTTAAGTCGTATTGTTCAACCTTTCTACCAATTCCACCCATAATGTAAAGCGTACTGCCATCACCGTTGAATATCATATTGGTTGGATCTAGTTCAATTGCTGAAAACCGAAAAGCAACACGGTCAAAAACTGCACTTGAAATATCATAAGCAATGGTTAAATTGTATTGATTAACATCATCGCCTTGATACCCCATAACATAGAGCTTACTGCCATCGTGATTAAAAAATATAGACTGTGGGCGTAATTCTTGTTCAGCGACATTTAATGCTGTTTGATTGAAACTGGCTGTCGAAATATCGTAGGGTATGGTCATATTGTATTGGCTAATATCGCCAAGATTACTATTTGTTATAATATTTGCTATAATATAAAGTTGAGTCCCATCATTATTGAATAACATTGATCTTGGCGATGCTCCTTGTGCGGCGACATTCAACACAACACTACTAAAGGTGGCTGTTGAAATATCATAGGCATTGCTTAAATCATACTGGTTTACATCAATTCCACTAATACCAAGAATATACAATTTATAGCCGTCATTACTAAAAAGCATAGAGACAGGTGTGATTTCCTGATTAAATACATCTAAAACCTCTGCAACATATCGAGCTGTTGAAATATCATATACCCTTAAAAGATTGTATTGGACAACCTTTCTTTGTGCATTTAACACGTAAAGTACACTGCCATCATTGTTAAAAAGCATATTGTATATGGAGCTACTAGATGGACCAAAATCAATGGCCGTACCACTATAAAGTGCAGATGTTAGGTCAAGCTCTGGCGTTAAGATATAATCCAATCTATATTCATCCAAAAAATCAACAGCTGTATGAGTGCTAAAAGGCGAATTAATCCCCGAATTAACAACATTAGCAGCGTCCCCACCCATAAAGGCTGCATCGGTAAAGGCAAAGGTTAAATCACTGATGTCGTTAATATCTTGATGATTAATGGCATTGCCTGTCAAACTTAATACCGCTTGAGTGCCACTGCCATCAATAGTAAGCACAGGCGTGAGGCCTGCGGGAACATTGCCAACACTGTACTGAGCAACCGGCAAGGCCCCCGAGCTGGTACTAAAGCTGTCACCAACCAAATTGATAATCAATGGACTTGAGTTATCAACCGAACCATCATTGCCAAGTGTTTCTGCGTAGATGGTCTGGTTTATATCGAATTGATTAATATTGCCACCACTGCCAGAATTGGACACATAGAGCTTGCTGCCATCCTTATTAAAAGATATCGCCAGTGGAGTGATGGCTGCTGGAGTTAAATCAAGTGCAACTTGTCCATAGCTAGCGCTTGTTAAATCATAGGCTGTTGCCACATCAAATTGATGAATGGAGTTGACGACATCTGTAACATAAAGTTTTGTTCCATCACCATTAAACCCCATTGTAGTAGGTATGCCAATAATACCAGTGAATGTAATAACCGTTGCACCTTCTATGGCTGTTTGTATATCATAAGCCGTACTTAGGTTGTATTGTTTGATATTTTTGGATGTTGGATCCATCACATAAAGAACCGTTCCATCCCCGTTATAAACCATGTCGATATTATTTGTAGCTATAATAGTAGCATATGGGAAAAACCCTATAGGTTCTGCCGTGGCAATATCATAAGCCGTTGTCAGCAGATGTTGCCAAATGTAACCATCATTTGTCAGAACATAAAGCCTGGTGCCATCACCGTTATACAGCAAAGTTTGTATATTATGTACCCCTGCTTGTGACTCAATAAAGGCCACTTGGTTAAAAGTGGCAGTGGAGACATCAAAAGCAGAGGTCAGGTCGTATTGATTGATGTTATTGTTATCCCAACCTGTTACATAAAGCGTGCTGCCATCATCGTTAAAAAGCATGGCAAATGGCCGGCTTTCCTGTGCCGATACATCCAGCACCGAGCTATTAAAACTGGCAATAGCAATATCATAAGGTTTATCCACTACATAATTTAAAGATTGAGCTTGTAAAAATGTACTGAATAAAAAGAGTACCGTAAAGACCGTGATTTTAATTGTGTTTTTCATAGGAATTATTTAAAAGTAATTACCTCTATAAGCGAGATTGAAAGCAAAACCCCTCATTTAATTTTGATTTTTTTAAGGTTTATTGGGTAGTGGACTTCAGTCCACCCTTAAAAAAGTAGGCTAAAGCCAACAACCCAGCCAAGTTATCAAATAAAACTCACACTGGGTTGTTGACTTTAGTCAACCTTAGGCTATGATACAAAACCATGAGAAAACAACTCTTCCACTACAGCCAACTCAATAGCTACCAATTCGTCACCTTCCGCACACAAGCCAGTATCGATGATTTTCTCATCCGAATGAAAGACTCACCATTAGATGAATCACAAAAACAATTGGCAATGGACAAATACATAGATACATCCAACAAAGGACGATTATTAAACAATGAAGTAATCAAATTGGTTATAGATTATTGCAAAAGCCTAGAACCTAAGTTTTACTCATTAATTTGCCTTAGCGTTATGCCCAATCACCTGCATATACTCTTTGAACAAAAACAAAACATGAGCACAATCATGCAACAACTCAAAGGCGGTCTTTCATTCAAAATCAATCAACACTTAAAACTAAAAGGCAATTTATGGGAACGCAACTATTTTGATAAAGCCATACGAAATGAAAAACACCTGCAAGTGACCTATAATTATATCAAAAACAACGCTAGTAAAGCCAAGCTAACAGATGCTGACCAACGGTTTTATAGTATTTACGAATAAAACTCATATTGGGTAGTGGACTTCAGTCTATTCTTTTAAAGGGTAGGCTGAAGCCTACAACCCAACCACATATTGGGTTGTGGACTTCAGTCCACCTATTTAACAGATGAGCTTAAGCACACAACCCAATCAACAAACATTGATAGCAAAAATTGACATCAATACAATTCCAGATTAAAATAATACAAAACACTTTTGGATTACCACAATGAATTTTAGTCTAACCCCACAACTCGAACATTTTGTGCGAGAATATGCTGCAACTGGTGATTACAACAATGCCAGTGAAGTGGTGCGTGAAGCACTGCGTTTGTTTAAACGTACGGAAGAAGAACGTCATTTAAAACTCAAAAAATTACGCCAAGTCATTAATAAAGGTGATGATGCCATAAAGAAAGATGAAGTGACAGATATTTCTTCAATCAAAGAGCTGGATGATTTTTTTGAAAAGCTTTAAGTACAAGCCAAAGTGACAATGAATTTCTACCGATTTCTCAAGTTCGTGATGATGTAGATAATGGGTTGTTGTCATACAGGATTGGTAAACACGTGGTCTATTACTGTGAAACTAAGCAAGAATATTCAATCATCCGAATTTTGCATTCACAAATGGATCCTGAGAAACATTTAACATAAATAATATCTTCACTATTAGGATTTAGGTGTTAGACAACTTTTTAAAAGTAGGCTAAAGCACACAACCCCGCAACATACTGGGTAGTGGACTTCAGTCCACTCTTTTAAAAAAACAGGCCTAACCCTACAACCCGAATGATAAATTACCAAAATCCATGTTTTGATATTATTTAGTATTAGAATCACCTAGAATAAATAACCATGCAAAATACCAACATTAAGGTATAATCAAATTCCTAACTAAAAAGAACAAAAAAGAACCATGGCAAAAGACAATAACAACTTTGAAGCGGCACTGTTCAAGACTGCGGATAAACTCAGAAAAAACATAGATGCCGCCGAATATAAAAATGTGGTATTGGGTCTGATCTTTCTCAAATATATTTCCGATTCATTTCAAGAGCTGTACCAACAACTGCAACAAGACGAATATTCAGACCCAGAGGACAGGGATGAATACATTGCCGAAAACATCTTTTTTGTCTCAAAGGATGCACGTTGGTCAAACCTGCAAGCCCAAGCCAAATCAGCCGATATTGGTATCGTCATTGATGCCGCAATGGATGCCATCGAAAAAGAAAACAAAGCCCTCAAAAATGTCTTGCCCAAGGTTTTTGCCAAGCCCAATTTAGATAAAGCCTCACTGGGGCAATTGATTGATGTCATCTCCAATATTGAACTCAAAGCCGTCAACGAACACTCAAAAGACTTGCTGGGACGTGTGTATGAATACTTTTTGGGGGAATTCGCCAATGCCGAAGGCAAAAAAGGCGGGCAATTCTACACCCCCAAATCAATCGTCAAATTAATGGTCGAAATCATCCAACCCTACAAAGGCAGAGTCTATGACCCAGCCTGTGGCAGTGGTGGCATGTTTGTTATGAGTGAAAAATTTGTCGAAGAGCATCAAGGCAATATCCAAGACATCACCATCTACGGGCAAGAGTCCAACCAAACCACTTGGAAACTATCACGGATGAATCTGGCCATTCGCAACATCAACTCAGAGTTTGTTGCATGGAACACCGAAGGCAGTTTTTTAAGAGATGCACACCCCGACCTCAAAGCCGATTACATCCTGGCAAACCCACCCTTCAACCAATCCGAATGGGGACAAGACATCTTGACCGAAGACAGCCGTTGGAAATATGGACTACCGCCAGCAGGCAATGCCAATTTTGCATGGATGCAACACATGCTTTATCATCTGGCACCCAATGGCGTGATGGCAACCGTATTGGCCAATGGCAGCCTCAGCTCCAACACCTCTGGGGAAGGCGAGATACGCAAAAACATCCTCAAAGCAGACTTGGTCGATTGCATTGTTGCACTGCCCAAGCAGCTTTTTTACAACACAGGTATCCCAGCCACCATTTGGATACTACGCCGAGGTCGCAACCAACGCCAAGGCGAAACCCTATTTATTGATGCTTCAGAAATGGGCTTTATGAAAGACCGCGTACACCGCGAATTTGCCCCCGCAGACATAGAAAAAATACAACAAACCTACCACAATTGGCGAAACAACAAAGAACTTCAAAATAACAAATATGAAGACATCAAAGGCTACTGCAAATCTGCCAAACTGCCAGAAATAGAAAAACACGCCTTTGTACTCACCCCAGGTCGTTATGTCGGCATCCCCGATGAAATTGATGACGGCATCCCATTTGCAGACAAGATGCATGATCTACTAACCACTTTATCCGAGCAAATAAACCAAGAACAACAACTGAATAAAAACCTGCAACAACAACTGGCAAAGATTGGTTTTAAACTATGAGAAACCAAGCCCAATATAAAGCACATCTAAACCAGTTTGGAGAATCATTGTGAGTGATTTGCCAGATGGGTGGGTTGAAGTTAATTTGACGGATGTAATTCATACAGCCAATACAGGGTTGGATGCGATTAAGAGAGCTCCAATAGTACTAGAAGATACAGGTGTTAAATGCTTTAGAATTCAGGATGCGTCACAAACCAAAAGCTATGATAAGTGGGGATTTACGAAAGTTGAACAAAAAAATTATGATAAATTTAAGTTATTGGAAGGAGATATATTGATTGCAAGGACTGGAAATTCTATTGGAGTGAATTTTTTAGTTAAGAAAGATACAAAATCTGTTTTCAATAATGGACTTATTCGCTTGAGAACAAACAATAAAATTAGATATGATTTTTTGTATAAAATAATTTCTTCAAAACTATTTCAAAGATATATTCAGTCTATTGCTTATGGAACATCAACACAACCTAATATGCAGATAAACGTGCTTTTGAGTTTTGACTTACGATTACCACCACTCCCAGAGCAAAAAGCCATAGCCAATATCCTCACAGCCTTCGATAAAAAAATAGCCCTACTACAAGCCCAAAACCAAACCCTAGAAACCCTCGCCCAAACGATTTTTAAGGAATGGTTTGTTGATTTTAATTACCCTGATGCCACCGGTGAAATGGTTGACAGTGAGCTTGGCAAGATTCCGCAAGGCTGGCAGGTTGGTCGATTAGGAGATGAGCTGGAAATAAAAAGAGGTGGGTCTCCAAGACCAATTAAAGATTTCATATCTGGCTCAGGTTATCGTTGGCTAAAAATTTCTGATGCATCAGCAACAAAATCTCCCTTTATATTTAAAATCAAAGAACATATTAAAAAAGAGGGTTTGAAAAAAACTACATTATTAAAAGTGGGAGCATTGGTTCTTTCTAATAGTGCAACACCAGGAATACCCAAGTTCCTAGAGTTAGATAGTTGTATTCACGATGGGTGGCTACATTTTCCTAGTAGTAATATTTTTCCATATCAATATTTATATTTATTCTTTAAAAATATAAGAAAATCATTAATACAACAAGGCAATGGAAGCGTATTTAAAAATCTTAAAACAGATATTTTAAAAAACTGGACTACCGTGATTCCTGACAAAAAGACATTGAAATCTTTTGATCAATTGATAATTCCAATCTTCGGAAAAATCAAAGACAACTCAAAACAGCTCAATAGTTTAACTAAAACAAGGAATATCCTATTGCCAAAGTTGATGAGTGGAAAACTGAGGCTTAAAAATGTTTAACATGAAATTTATCAAAAACAGTTGTTTGGAAATTCAAAAATGAGTAATCAGATAGAAAACATAAACATATTTGATAAAGTTGCATTGTATGTTACATCAATGTGGCTATTGTTTTTTTTGATTATCATTATGAAAATTGATGTTCCAATTGATTTTAGTATCAATGCTAGATTCATTGGTTGGGAAAGTTTGTTGTTAAAAAATATTATACCGCTTATTGCAGTGGTATTTTTAAGTTTTGGTCTATTATATTCGTACTCATTTAATTATAAGTTTAGAGGGACAAGTCCATTACAAATAAAAATTAAAAAATTAAAAAATATCAACTATGAACAAATTATATTTTTAACAACTTATATTATTCCCCTTGTTAGTTTAAATTTAGATGATACTAGGTATTTGGCGTTATTATTTGCACTAATTATAATTATAGGGATTATTTTTATAAAAACAGATTTGTATTATGCAAACCCAACCCTCTCTCTCCTAGGTTATCATATCTACCAGATTTCAGGGACAAGAAATAATAATGGCAATAAGGAAAAACATATTGACTTAACAGTTATTACAAAAGGCAAAATTCAATCCTCACAAGAAATCCTACTAAAACGTATCAGTGATACAATATACTACGGAAAAAAACCATGACTATTATCAAAAATATTAAAGCATTACTAAAGGAACAAGATTTATCTATCTTTATCTATTTTAGACTAAAAAATGGAATAGTTAAATTAGCAGATATAGATAATGATGTTTTACCTGATCTACTGAAAATTTATTGTAATGAAATGAGAAATGAAATAACTGAGAAGGAGAATTTGGAAATTTTAAAGCTATCACATGCAGATGAAAGGAAAAATGTGATTTTTAAATATGACTTCGAAACGGATAGAGAACCATTTTTGAGCATTGATAATGTCATAGAAGATAATAATATTCAGCCATTTAGTTTTTCAGACGACAAACTGGAAAATATTGATGGCTTTATCGCAAAAATAGGCAACTCAAAAAAGGCTGCATATTTCTATACAAAATTTTATCCTGTAAATTTAATCAAGCAGGGGAAGGTAATTAAATTAATTAAATCAGATGCCAGATTTGAAAAATTTAAAGAAGAACTCTTACAGCTTACAGGCAAGTTTGATATTATTTCTTATAATAGTGACTATTATATTAAAAAGATTGAGATTTTAGAAAGGTACTATAGCTTTGAGGAAGTAATTAAGAAGAAAGCGAAGAAAGGGTTTAAAAAGATTACTAAATTGAATATCCTATCAGATTCTTTAAAATTTGAAAAATATCTAGACAAAGGATTAACAAGATCTAAGAAACTTATAAAAGTAATGGCTTCATCAAAAGTTATATCAAAATCAATTTCTAATAGAGACTTAATCAATTTTGTAGCCAACCACCCGATTTTAAAAAAGAGTATGGCAATAGATAGTGATAATTCGCAGTTTATTTTAAAGACAAACAAACATTGTGACATTTTTATCAAAATATTAGATGATGATTACTTAAGATCCGAGTTAACTAAGGAAGAGTATGATGCTATTGCAAAAAATAGTGTTTAATTATTAAACAATGAAAAACAAACTAACCACCAATATCACAAACACCATCAAAGACTTATTGATGGTGGCAAGGACGCAAGTTGTGCAGCATGTTAATACCACCATGGTGAATACCTATTTTGAAATTGGCAAGGTGATTGTCGAGCATGAACAGCAAGGGAAACAAAGAGCCAAATACAATACGCAAACATTAAAGGCTGTTTCAACAGAGTTAAGCAGTGAATTTGGCAAAGGGTTTTCGGTGACAAATTTGGAAAGAATGCGCTTGTTTTATTTGCAGTATTCAAAATCGGCGACAGTGTTGCCGATTTCTGATAAATCAGAAAAACACTTGTCCATTAATCAAAAAACCAAGACAACTGAAAATAATTTTACCCTCTCTTGGTCACATTATGTGTTTTTAATGGGGTTAGATCAGCCTGAAAGGGAGTTTTATCAAAAGGAGGCGCAAATAAATAACTGGTCTTTGCGTGAGTTACGCAGACAGTTTGATTCTGCTGTGTATGAAAGAGTGGTGTTAAGTCGGGATAAGAAAGGCGTATTAACCGACAACCTGAAAAAATACCATTCCCCAGAAAGCCCCCAAGATAAAGTGAAAGACCCATATATACTGGAGTTTTTAGGACTAAATGAAGCCAATAAATACACAGAAACTGAATTGGAACAAAAAATAATTGACCATTTAGAACATTTTTTGCTGGAACTTGGCAAAGGCTTTACCTTTGTTGGGCGACAAAAATGCTTTACTTTTGATGATCAGCACTTTTTTATTGATTTGGTCTTTTACCATCGGTTGTTGCGTTGTTTTGTGGTGATTGACCTTAAACTGGGTCGCATTAAGCATCAGGATATTGGGCAAATGCAGATGTATGTCAATTATTACGACCGCTTTGTCAAAACAGAAGACGAAAACCCAACCATAGGAATATTACTAGCCAAAGACAAAAATAAAACCTTGGTTGAAATCACTTTGCCGAAACAATCCAATATTTTCGCCAGTGAATACAAAACCTATTTACCCACTAAAGAGCAATTAATGGAACAACTAAAAGAACAAATAGAAGATGCCTGATTTAAGCGAAGATGCCATAGAACAAGACTTGATTGAGTTGCTACAAGCTCAAGGTTATGCTTATTGTCATGGGGCACAGCTTGATAGAGGTAAATTTGATGGCGTAGTGCTGGAACAACAATTTAAAGCGGCGTTGAAACGGCTCAATCCCGATGTGCCTGAGTCTGCTCGCAGTGAGGTATTTCAAAAGGTCATGCATCTGGGTTCGGATGATGTCATGCGCAACAACGAAAGATTGCATTTAATGCTGGTTGATGCGGTGACGGTGGAGTATTTTAAAGATGGGGAAACCAAGGGCTTGCAAATAAAACTGATGGATTTTGACAATCCCCAAAACAATGGTTTTAGGGTGGTGAATCAATTTGTGATTAAGGAAAACAACCAATCCAAACGCTTGGATGTGGTGCTGTTTGTCAATGGTTTGCCTTTGGTGGTGATTGAGCTCAAAAGTGCGGTCAGTGAAAAAGCCACACTGGAAAAAGCCTATACCCAAATTCAGAACTACAAAACGGCTATCCCTACTATTTTCAACTACAATGCCATGTGTGTGATTTCTGATGGCATTGATGCGCGGGTGAGTACTTTGTCTGCACCTTTTTCACGTTTTCAGGCATGGAAATCACCACTTCAGCAAGACAATCTCAACTTGCCACAATTGCATATCATGGCGGATAGAATGTTACGCAAAGATGTGCTGTTAAAACTGATTCGTTTTAATACCGTCTTTGAGTCGGTTGAGAGTAAAGATAAGAAAACCGGTTTGTTGTCTTTGGTAAAGATTAAAAAAATGGCAGCTTATCATCAATATTATGTGGTGGAAAAAGCCATTGCCTCTACTTTGAGGGCGATTAATTTAACCAATGCCAGCAATAGAGTAGATGAAGAACCAGAAGCCTATGGTCTAACCTCAGTTAAAACCCAGCCCAAAGGTGATATGAAAGCGGGTGTGGTTTGGCACACTCAAGGCAGTGGTAAGTCTCTTTCAATGGTTTTTTATGCTGGGCAACTGGTGGCAGAACCCGCCATGAAAAACCCAACCATCGTAATTTTGACCGATAGAAATGATTTGGATGAACAGCTATTTGCTACCTTTGCACATTGTAAATCATTGCTGCGACAAACACCCGTACAGGCACAAACTCGTCAACATTTAAAAGAGTTGCTCAATGTCTCTGGCGGTGGTATTGTTTTTACCACTATTCAGAAGTTTTATCCTGAGGATGGCAGTAATGTATTTGATCGGTTGTCTCCACGCGGAAACATTGTGGTTGTGGCTGATGAGGCACACCGCAGTCAATATGGCTTTGCAGGAAAACTGGAATCCAATAAAAGCAGCTTACAATTTGGCACAATCAAATACGGCAATGCCAAATACCTGCGTGATGCTTTACCCAATGCGACTTATATCGGTTTTACTGGCACACCGATTGAAAAAGATGACCGCGATACGCAAAAGGTCTTTGGCAATTATATTGACATCTATGACATTGCTCAAGCAGTCAAAGATGGGGCAACGGTCGCACTCAATTATGAAAGCCGTTTGGTTAAGATTAAACTGAATGAGGATGTGGGTAAAAAGATTGATACACTGGTTGATGAAATTGGCAATGTCACGGATGAACAGTTAGAAAAAGCCAAAAAGAAAAATGCCCAAATCAATGCTATTATTGGTCATCCTGATAGGTTAAAAGACATTGCCAAAGATATTGTCATGCATTTTAAAGAGCGTCAAAAAGTGTTTGAAGGCAAAGGTATGATAGTCTGTATGACACGTCAGATTGCGGTGGATTTATATGCACAAATCATTAAACTAAACCCTGCTTGGCACAATAATGATTTAGACAAAGGTGTCATTAAAGTGGTGATGACCAGTGCTACCGACGACCCAGCGAGTTTTCAGCCTCACCATACCAATAAAAAAGTCCGTAAACTGTTAGCACTGCGGATAAAAGATATTCATGATGAATTGCAACTGGTGATTGTTCAATCCATGTGGCTAACAGGTTTTGATGCACCACCACTACACACCATTTATATCGATAAAAAAATGCAAGGCGCAGCTTTGATGCAAGCCATTGCCCGAGTCAATCGGGTTTATAAGGATAAACCAGCAGGTTTGATTGTTGATTATATTGGTATTGGTCAGGATTTGCGTCATGCCATGTCTGAATATACTGAAAGTGGCGGACAAGGAAAAGCGGTGGTAGATTTGAGCGATGTCATTGCTGCTATGAATGCTAAGTTTGAAGTGGTACACCAGATGTTTCATGGGCTGGATTACGCTAAATATTTTGCTGTCACAACGGGTGAAAAACTGAAAATATTATTGGCCAGCCAAAATTTTATTTTAAATGACGAAAAACTTAAACAACGGTTTTTGTCCGAAGTCACCGCATTGTCCAAGTTGTATGTTATGGCAGTACCCAGTGATGCATCGGAAGCCATTAAAGACCGTGTTGCTTTCTTTCAAGCAATTAAATCGAGATTGATGAAATATACCCCAAGCGGTGGCAAAACAGATTTACAAGTTACATCAGCCATAAAACAAATTGTTGATGGTGCATTATGCAGTGATGGTGTGATAGATATTTTTGCAGCCGCAGGTGTAAAGACGCCATCTATAGATATTTTATCAGAAGAATTTTTGCTCGAAGTTAAAAATATGGAGCATAAAAATCTGGCATTTGAGTTATTAAAAAAACTGCTCAATGATGAAATAAAGTTAAGAAAGAGAACCAATATCATACAAGGCAAAAAGTTTTCTGAAATGTTAGCCTCAACAGTTAAGCGTTATCACAACAACCAGATTGATACCGCACAGGTGATTAAAGAACTGTCTGAAATTGCCAGAGACATGAATGTAGCCGATAACAAAGCCAAAGATTTGGGGCTAACTCCACAGGAGTACGCTTTTTATACCATTCTTGCTGAAAACAGCTCAACTCAGTTTTTGGCAGACAACAAGATGAAAGAATTGATACATGTCATAGTTGACATCATCCGCAAAAATGCCACCGTAGATTGGAACAAAAGAGCCGATGTGAAAGCCAAATTACGCTTGTTGGTTAAAAAAGTACTGATGAGATATGGCTATCCACCAGATTTAGCCAGAATTGAAGCTGATAGAGTATTAGATCAGAGTGATAAATTGGCAGAAGAATTTTCGAATTGATGATAGGTTAGATTAATTGGTTTAAAAGGTAGGCTGAAGCCTATACCCAATCTCATACTGGGTAGTGGACTTTTATTCGTATCATCCTTGATACTCACCTTCATCCATGAAGGCTTACATGAAAATACTCTCCAGAAGTATTTTTGTCCACTCTTAAAAAAAAGTAGGCTAAAGCCTACAACCCGCTGGAGTTGTCAAATAAAACTCAATTTGGGTTGTTAACTTTAGTTGACCTTTTTTAAAAGTTTTGTGCACCAACATAAATACGGTTTAACCTTAAAATAACACAAGAATCACATAGAACCATTTTGTATTATTGAATTGGTTCAGTTTACAAAACACATTAATTGCGGCGTTTTGTGCCGCATAGTACAATAAAATTAAACTTTCTGGGTAAATAGGTTGAGGAAAAGCTCATATCGGATTGTTGGCTTTAATCCACAAAGCTATACCCAGCAATCTTTCATCAACCCTTGCAAAAACGTACGTCCAATGTTAATATGCGTACATGAATAATTTAACACCAACAGAATTAAGAAATAATATCTATAATGTGCTGGATGAGGTATTGGCAACGGGTATTCCTGTTGAAATCATTAGAAAGGGCAAAACCTTAAAGATTATTGTCGCCGATCCAATTGATAAACTACAAAATTTATCTGTGAGGTCTGGATTTATTACCGGTGACTCCGAGGATTTGCCTGATATTCATTGGGATGAGGATGTCAAGTTAGATACAGTCTTATGATATACCTGGATACGCATGTGGTGGTTTGGTTGTATGCGGGTGATACAAATAAATTAACAAAATCTGGTATCGGCTTAATTAATGACAATGATTTGTTGATATCGCCTATTGTACAACTTGAATTGCAATACCTGTTAGAAATTAAAAGAATCACGCAACCTGCCGATACCATTTTAAAAGATTTATCCAAAACCATTGGATTGAAAACCTGCAATAAACCTTTCAATGATGTCATCAAACAATCCATCAGTCAAAACTGGACAAGAGACCCTTTTGATCGAATCATTGTTGCCCAAGCTTCTATCAATAAAACTAAGTTATTGACAAAAGATAAAACAATACTGAAAAATTATAATAGTGCTTGCTGGTAATTGATAAATACAGCTTAAAAATTATACAATTCTCACCGTGTTTATCGGAAAAACTAAGTTTATTACGCGACAACCAACTTGAAATCTACCGCTTTTTAGAAGGTAGGCTAAAGCCTACAACCCAACCTCATACTGGGTAGTGGACTTTTAGTCCACCTTTTAAAAAGTAGGCTGAAGCCTACAACCCTAATGAAAGTTGTCAAAATCCATGTTTTGATATTAATTAATATTGGAATCACATAGAATAAATAATCATGCCAAACAAAAACAACCAAAACCAACAAGCCGACAATGACTTAAACCAAGTCATCTATGCGCAGTTGCGAAATTTGGCACACAGCCTTATGGTTAAGGAACGCAATAACCATACATTATCGCCAACGGATTTGGTGCATGAGGCTTATTTAAAAATATCGGGTTCAAAACTATCGGTTAATGATGAGAAGCATTACTTTAGAACGCTTGCCAAGCAAATGCGAATGGTTTTGATTGATTATGGCCGTGCCAAACAAAGCCACAAAAACAATGATGGCAAAACCGATGTTAATTACACAGAGTCTTTAGGGTTGATGGATGTCGCTCCTGATTTTTCTCAATTGAGTGCAGCTATTGATAATTTAAATCAATTTGATGAACGCAGTGCACAGGCGATTGATTTGGTCTATTTTGCCAATCTTCCACAAGATAAAGCCGCCAAATATTTGGAGATTTCAATTGCCACCCTAGAGCGAGATATAAAATTTGGTCGTGCTTTTATTAACAGATATATCAATGAACAATGAATAAACCAAAGTTTAATCAACAAGTCAAAGAGCTCTTTAGCCAATGTGTCGATGTGTCAGTTACAGAACAAAAAGCCATCATCGCAAACAGTAAGGTTTCAGATGAAGTCAAAAAGATGGTTGTCAGTTTGCTTAATTTTCAAGATGATAAAAACTCACCTTTAACCGGCACCATCAAAAAAAGTATAGACTTAAGCTTAGGTGAAGAAACATTAAAAGCAGGCGACATCATTGATAACTACAAGTTGGTTAAGCCCATTGGAGCAGGAGGTCAAGGTGAGGTGTGGTTAGCCGAGCGACATGATGGCGAATTTGCTCACCAAGTGGCAATTAAGTTTATCAAACTGTCTCATAACCAAAAAGAACTGTCGCGTTTTCAAACCGAGCGAGAACTATTGGCATCCCTACGCCATGCCAATATTGCACAGTTAATCGGTGGTGGAACTTACCAAAATAACCGCGTTTACATGATTATGGAATGGGTTGATGGTTTGGCTATTATTGACTACGTGAGAAAAAATTTAACCAGCATCAAGGATTATCTGCTGTGCTTTAGTCAATTGTGTGAAGCGGTTAGTTTTGCTCATAGCAATGGCATCATACATCGAGATATTAAACCCTCAAATGTCATTATCACTCATGATGGCACGGTAAAACTATTGGATTTTGGTATCGCCAAAAGTCTTGAGGCTGATGCCACGCAGACAAGAAGCGAAATGATGATGACCTTTGCTTATTCCAGCCCTGAGCAAATCAATGGTCAGCCTGTTTCAACGGCTTCGGATATTTATGCGCTGGGTTTAATATTGTATGAATTGCTAACCAGCAAACAAGCCCAAGATCACACCACCGAATCTCCAGCGGACATGATTCGCAGCATCACCGATGTTACACCCAGTTTGCCCAGTAAAATCAGACCTGATATTGGCTTGAACTTCACCCCAAAACAATTGCAAGGCGATTTAGATAATTTGGTCATGATGGCAATTCGCAAAGAACCCGATAGACGTTATGCAACGGTCAAAGACCTGGTGACCGATATTCAAAACTATTTGTCTTCCAAACCATTGATAGCCAGTGGTGACAGCATGGTCTATAAATTTAAAAAACTCATCAAGCGCAATCGTGCGGCTTCGTTTTTTGCCATAATAGTTTTGGCTTTTCTTATGGCGTTGCCAATCTACATGTATCAAACCAATAAAGAAATAAAAAATCAAAGAGACATAGCCAAAGAAACCTCGGATTTCTTAATCAATATTTTAAAAGGCGCCTCGCCATTGGGTGTTAATGGTAAGGAAACCAAGTTGTCGGATGTGTTAGCCATGGGCGAACGCCAAATTGAATACGATTTTAACGACCAATTGCCTTTAAAGGCCAAGATGTATGATACCTTGGCGATTATTCAGCACAATATTGGTAATAATACAAAAGCATTGGAACATTATCAAAAAGCTGAAAAGATTTATAGTGCTATAAATGACCCCGAAGGCCAACTAAAATCATTAGGACAACAGGCAATATATGCCACCAGACTTGGTCAAACACAACAAACCAAAAACCTGCTAGCAAAGGCTGATATTGTCTCTCAACAAGTGACGAATCCTAAGGCATTGGCATGGTACCAAATACGCAAAGCCACATTGATGCATGAAAGTGGTGATTTTGATGGTTCTTATCAATTGTTAACTGAGACATTTAGGCAACTCGAAACACATGCTATAAAAGATGATGAGATTTTGGGACGACTTTACTATGAAATGTCTATTGCAGTAAAAAACAAAGATAAAATAATGGCTTTAGAGTACAACCAAAAAGCGTTAGATTTTGCCAAATCAAGTGTCGGTTATTACCATCCACTTTATCAATCACGATTAGTATCACTCATTTATCGATTCATTCGCTTAAAAGATTATAAACAGGCAAGGTTGGCCATAGATGAGTCGTTGATATTGGCTGAACGACTCTATTCTAAACAACACCAACGCTATGCCGATGTACTAGCGATTAAAGCTGTTTTCCATCATGATTTAGGTGAATTTAATCAAGCTGAATTAGATTATAAACAGTCAATAAATATCTTCAAAACTAAATTTGGTGAAGACAATGTATCCTATGCCACAGGCATCAATAATTTAGCCTATTTGTATGAAGACATGGGCAAATATCCACAAGCAGAGATATTATATCGACAATCTATAGCCTCTCGAAAAAGGCTTGATCCAGATAACATTATGAGAATTATTTCGGCAGAATCTAATTTAGCAAGATTGTGGGTGAAATTAGGTAAATACCAACAAGCCAATGAGTTGATGCCCCGTATCATTGAACAATATACCCAACACAAACGTGACAACCTCTACAATTATATTATTTTAGCAGCTATCACCATTGAAGATGGGTCTGATCAAGAAAAATGTGAAAAAGGCTTAAAGCAAATAGACGACCTGATTCCCGATTTACAAAAACAATCGGACAAAGGCTGGCGTCGCATGTATGCCGAACTATGGATTGCCAAATTAGCCAGCAATTGTCAACAACCAATCATAGCAAATAAATTTTCAACAGCCGCTCTTGAAAAGTCTAAAATAATCTATCAAACTGGCAGTAAAGGTCAACAACGGTTTGCACAACTCGTGAAATCTCTTAACAAAAAATGAAAATTACATTTTAAATAATTCTGTTTTTATATCTTTGAACGCTTTGAATTCTAATGCATTACCACTTGGATCATAAAAAAACATGGTGGCTTGCTCGCCAACTTTTCCTTCAAAACGGATATAGGGTTCAACAACAAATTCAACCTTAGCAGCGATTAATTTATCACGTAGTGCTCGCCATTGAGGCATTTCAAGCACCACACCAAAGTGAGGAATAGGCACGTGCTTGCCGTCAACTGGGTTTTTACAAGAAGCATCTTGTGCTTTACCTGCGGTATGACAAACCAGTTGGTGACCAAAAAAATCATAGTCTATCCAGTGTTCTGTACTTCTTCCTTGCGAACAACCGAGTAATTTCCCATAAAACTGACGGGATTGCTCAAGATTAGTCACGGCAATGGCTAAATGAAAGGGGGTGAGTGAAGACATAATGAACCTTTTTAAGTTAATAGATGTCTATTTTACATTAGAGCAAACTAATATAAGAGCTATTTAAAAATAAAACGATAGAATTATCTATAAACTGCACTCTGATGACTATATAATAACCCAAATTTTTTGCGAGACGATTGATGACTCCTACACGAAAAAAACGATTACTAGCGGTGGTATTAATATTGATTGGTGTCGGTATTGCTACGGCTGTCTTTCTTACTGCTTTTAAAGAAAATATTTTGTTCTACAAATCCCCTACCGAAGTGTTGCAAGGCGATTACCCAAAAGCGCGCAACTTTCGCATTGGTGGCATGGTTAAAAAGGGAACCATTAATAAATCCACCACATCACTGGATGTAGAATTTTTAGTGACTGATTACGCCAAAGACGTCAAAGTTCAATACACTGGCTTGTTGCCTGATTTATTTCGCGATGACCAAGGCATGATTGCTATTGGTCAATTGGATAAAAATGGCGTATTTCAAGCGGAAGAAATTTTAGCCAAACACGATGAAAACTACATGCCACCCGAGGTTGCTGCATCCATGAAAGAAAAAACAGACGCCTATGACGATAACAAGGTCAATAACTGATGTTAGCAGAAATTGGTCAATTCACCCTAGCCTTTGGCATGATGCTTGCGCTTTTGTTAGCTGCTTTGCCTTTATACGGCTATTTTACTAAGAATGATAATCTGATGCATACCGCCAGACCCTTGGCGTATCTGCAATTTATATTTTTACTGGTTTCATTTCTTATTTTAGTGACTTTATTTATTACCCAAGATTTTTCTGTAGCTTATGTGTGGCGAAATTCTAACCTAGCCTTGCCATTGCGCTATCGGATTTCGGCAACATGGGGCGCACATGAAGGTTCGATGTTGTTGTGGTTAATGATTCAAACGGTTTGGACAGCAGCAGTTGCGTTTTATTCAAAATCTTTGTCGCGTTCACAAGTGGCGCGTGTTTTAGCCATATTAGGCATTATTAGCTTAGGCTTTACCGCTTTTGTGTTCTTTACATCCAATCCTTTTTTGCGCAGCATTCCTGCTCCATTTGATGGCAATGACCTTAATCCTTTACTGCAAGATGTGGGATTAATCATCCATCCACCGATTTTATACATGGGTTATGTAGGCATGAGTGTGCCTTTTGCTATTTCGATTGCTGCTTTATTGGGTGGCAAAATTGACGAAACATGGATACGTTGGTCACGCCCTTGGACCAATGCAGCTTGGGGCTTTTTGACCTTTGGCATTGTACTAGGCTCTTGGTGGGCTTATTACGAACTTGGCTGGGGTGGCTGGTGGTTTTGGGACCCTGTAGAAAATGCCTCATTTTTACCATGGTTGGCAGGAACAGCTCTCATTCATGTTCAGGCAGTGAGTGAAAAACGCAATGCCTTTCGAGGGTGGACTGTGCTTTTAGCGATTTTAGGTTTCTCTTTAAGTGTTTTAGGCACATTTTTGGTTCGCTCAGGCGTTTTGACTTCGGTTCATGCCTTTGCCAGCGATCCTAAACGCGGTGTGTTTGTACTGACTTTACTGGCTATTTATGCTGGTGGTGCTTTGTTTTTATACGCTCTTCGTGCCAATAAACTTAAGTCACAAGGTGGCTTTCAACTGTCTTCACGTGAAACTTTACTATTAGCCAATTCCATCATCTTTTCAGTGGCTTGTTTTATGGTACTTTTAGGCACACTATTTCCTTTAATTTTTGAAGCCTTTGGTAAAAAGATTTCGGTAGGACCTCCTTATTTTGGCAGCATGTTTTTTATGATGATGATGCCAATGGCAGTTTTATTGCCTTTGGGAATGTATTACCGTTGGCAAAAAGATGACATTAAGCGCGTGATGAAACAACTCATGCCGTCTTTGATTATTGCCTTAGCCTTATCATTAATTGTGTGGTTTATGTTTAAACCGTTAAATATCAAAGCGACAATGGGCGTCTTTGGTGCGAGTTGGGTCTTTATTACTGCTCTATTTTATTTCAAGGAATACAAAGGCAAGCTCACCCGAGCGGTTTGGGGCATGCAGATTGCGCATATTGGTGTAGCCATTTATATCTTTGGTGTTTCCATGACCGAACACACAGACTTTGAAATTGACAGTTTGATGCAACCTGGTGAAGTCAAAATTGTGCAAGGTTATGAAATTGAATTTAAAGGCGTGGAACAAAAACAAATCGAAAATTACCAAGCCAGCCAAGGGCATTTTGTGGTCAGAAAAGACGGTCAATTAATTGCCGAAATGAACCCACAAAAACGCTTTTACCCCAGACGAGGCAATCCCATGACTGAAGCTGCCATTGACCCTGGCTTTAGCCGTGATTTATACATTTCATTAGGTGAACAAATCAATGATAAAGGTGGTTGGGCAGTGCGTATTTACATCAAACCTTTTATCCGTTGGATGTGGGGCGGTGGTATCTTGATGATGCTTGGCGGATTTTGGGCAGCAACCGATAGGCGTTATTTCCGTCACGCCAAACAAATGAAACAAAAGAATATTGATAAGTATTTAGAAGCATGAATAAAACTGTAATAAAAGCCTTAATTCCATTGTTACTATTTTTAACTTTGGTTTATTTGTTGTACCAAGGTTTGGGCAAAGACACGCGCTTATTGCCTTCGGCTTTAATCAACAAACCCGCACCAGAATTTGCTTTGCCTTCGTTAATGAATGGTAAAATAATCGACAACAATGCACTCAAAGGAAAAATGTATTTACTCAATGTATGGGCAAGTTGGTGTCCCAATTGCCGTGTCGAACACCCAATGGTCACTGAATTTGCACGGCAAAACATCATTCCGGTATATGGCTTAAATTATAAAGACGAAAACGCAACCGCCAAAGCGTGGCTGAATCAATTCGGCAACCCTTATACTGACATTTTAGTGGATGACAAAGGCTTGGTTGGAATCGATTTTGGTGTTTATGGTGCACCCGAAACCTTTTTGGTTGATGGCAACGGCATCATTCGCCATAAAATAGTGGGGGAACTTAATCCACAAAACATCCAGAATGAATTATTGCCATTGATAGAGAAATACAAAAATACGGTTAAGAATTGAGTTCTTTTTTGGGTTTAAGTAACACAGTGGTTCACAGAGGAGACACAGAGTTGCACAGAGTTTTTTTAAAAACTAAAGTTAACGACAATAAACGATAAAACCAATTTGTCATACTCGCGAATGCGGGGATCCAGTTACTTTTAACTTTCTGGATTCCCTTTTTCAAGGGAATGACAAGAGTACAAAATAAAACTATGAAAAAAATAATAATCACATTAATACTCATTGCAAACACCGTTTTTGCTATCGACATTCACGAGTTTAAGACAGAGCAGCAGCGTCTTGATTATCAGCAATTAACAGAAGAATTGCGTTGTTTGGTTTGTCAAAACCAAAACATTGCCGACTCCGATGCAGGCTTGGCTAAAGACTTACGTAATGAAGTGGCTAAAATGGTTCAGCAGGACATGAGTCAAAGTGAGATTACTGATTATTTGGTTGAACGTTATGGTGATTTTGTTCGTTACAATCCACCAATGCGTGCCGATACTATTGTTTTATGGGCTATGCCTTTATTGGTTTTATTGATTGCAGGGTTTATTGTCATCCGAACTATTAAGAAAAATACCACTTCCACTCACACAAACGAGTCAGACTCATGAACAGTTCTTTATTGATTACTTTTATCGCTATTAGTGTTGTCGCACTGGTTTTATTTTGGTTGTTTTACCGCAAATCCAATAGCACCCAAAAACTCACACAAAATTATTTACTTGAACAACTCAAAGACCAAAACTTAACGCAACAACAACGCCAAGACTACGAGCAAAAACTCTCTAAAATATTGACACAAGAGGGTCAATCACAAGGTTCGGCTAAAATACTGTTAATTGTTGCGTTGTTTATAATTCCTTTTAGTTTTTTCTTTTACAACAAATTAGGCAATCCAAAAGCTGTCGATTATGTCGCTCCCACTCAAGCCCAAGCTGCACAAAACAACACTCAACAAGGTCAAGCCCCGCAAATGAGCATGGAAGAAGCCATTAAACAACTTGAGGCACGATTGGTTGAAAATCCCGATGATGTTGATGGACAGATGCTTTATGCGCGTTCACTTGTTTCCATGAAAAAATACCCACAAGCAGTGGCAGCCTACCGCAAATCTAATGAACTGGCTCCCAATGAATCAGTCATCTTAACCGAATTGGCAGAAGCCATAGCACTGGCAAACAACAACCGCAGTTTTTTAGGAGAATCTGAGCAATTACTTTCAAAAGCAGTGGAACTTGAACCCAACAACCAAAAAGCCTTATGGTTATTAGGCATGACCTATTACGAACACAAAGACTTTGCCAAAACCAATGAGTTATGGAGTAAACTTTATGGCATGATGAGTGATCCAGGTGCCAAGAAACAACTGGCGCAACAACTCAACGATATTCGAGAAAAACTGGGTATAAAAGAAGTTTCATCAGATAGCAAACCACAGGTTGCGGCCAATGACAAAGCCAATTTAACCATCAAAATCAACTTAGATGAAACACTTAAAGCCAACCTCAAAGGCAAACGCGCCCTACTCTATGTTTACACAAAAGAACCAACAGGTATGCCCATGCCTATTGCGGTCGTGCGCCAACCTTTAGAACAAATAATCAAAGGTTTCCCCATTGAAATATCCATGAATGATGGCAACAGCTTGCAACCAAACAGGAAATTAAGCGACTTTGATCAAATTAAAATCGGTGCGCGCATTAGTTTTACTGGTAATGCCATGCCGCAAGCGGGAGATTTGCAATCAGAGGAATTGCTTGTTGATTTACCCTCTACCCGCACAATTCAATTAAAAATCAATAAAATCAGATAAACTTTATTACCCATTTAGTGCTTTTAAACTATCTTTTATTCCACTCAGCTTTAAAAGCAGGACCTGTGGGTCCTGATGTGTACCTTGTTTCACCTATTTCGCCCCACCGACCACCGTACTGAATAAAGTACTGTCGATTTAATGGGTAGTTTTTCTCACCTACATGAATAAGCTTTCCCGCAGTATCCCATACAGGTCCGCCGTTATAAGTATGATCATTGATTTTGATGGTATTGCGTATGTGAAAACTTCCTGCCCTAGGGTAACTAGCATGTGAACCATCAGCAACATACACAACCGGATGGGTGCTACGAAGAAATGTCAGTTGATTACGAATATAACGTTTGTAGTATTCATGTTGGGCATAAATAGCTTCGACAAATTGTAGGTTTTTATTGACACTTATCGTAATATGTTCCCAATCACCTTCATGATTAACTGATCCAACAGAGTCGTTATAGGCATAAAAAAACCAGTACTGAATATCGTATCCATTTCTCACTGCTACACTTTTTTTAACATGCACATAGGCTTTCCATTGTGAGGGAGGTGCACCTTTATGGTATTTATCTGCAGGTTGTAAAAAAAATCTCGTGCTTGATTTGGAATACCTTCTTGTTCCTTGATTTCTACAGCCTTTCCAAGTTGCATCCTTATCACGTTTAGATTGCCTTGCTAAGTTTTTTTGGGTCACTTGCCCAACTTTAAAAACTTGATCATCCCTATTACACGCACCTTTATTTTCAAAACGCAATTGAACCCTTTGCAAATACCAGTCAACATTTGCAGGGCGAGTCCAGTCTTTACTTTTTGGTGGCAATCTTAGTATAGGTGAAAACTTATTGGCCATTTCCACCTCAAGACTATCAGCAATACCGTCTCTATCATCATCTCTTTGATCTAGTCTACCTGGGCGAGGTGGTGGAGATGGTCTACTGGTAGACTTAGGTCTTCTATGGTCTCTACTAACAGGTCTCTTACCTGTTCTTCTGTGATCACGAACATCTGGCTTTTTATTGGTTTTTCTGTGATCAATTGACCCAGGTCTTTGAACAACTTTCTTTACTAGCGGGTTGTCATTTAATTGTGCTGACCATAAATTAAAGGATGCAAGCATCATTAGTATTATTATGGTTTTAACTTGATAGGTATTGTTCATATTTACTCTCAATAGTTGATCGATTCTTAGCAAGTATAGTGTCTATTGGAAAATCAAATATGAAGATTATGTAGTGATTACATAATATTTTTATTTAAGAGCCTGCTATATCAATATGTTAGCCTGTGATAAACTATCAAAACATGGAAATTAAATTTAACAAAACGACTATAGAGACTCAGACTTACTTAATTCAACAGGGTGGTAAACCCGTTGAGGTTGAACCCAAAGTTTTTGATTTGATTATATATTTGATCGAAAACAGGAATCGGGTTGTTGGTCGTGGTGAAATTTTGGAGAATGTGTGGTCTTCCGTTGTTGTCTCTGACACTTCACTGAACAATCGCATCAAAAGCGCTAGACAAGCCCTGGGGGATGATGGTCAATCACAACATACGATTAAAACAATTCATGGGAGAGGGTATCAATTTGTGGCTGAAATCATCAGTAAAGTTTGTTCAAACACAGAAAAAACCACAAGTTCTAAACACATCATTATAAAATCTTTAACCCTGTTGTTTTTTATTGCTATTGTTGCCAGTTACTTCTATATAAATAAAACGGATATACTCGATCCAAACAAGCAAATTTCAATAGCTGTTATGGCCTTTGAAGATTTAAGTAAAAATAAAGATCAAACTTATTTTTCTGATGGGATGAGTACCGAACTAATAGGCTTATTGGCTGAAATGAAGGATATCAAAGTTCGAGGCCGCCGATCTTCTTTTTTTTATAAAGACCAAAATGTACCGATACAAACCATTGCCAATGAATTAAAAGTCACACATATTATCGATGGCAGTGTACGAAAAGAAGGCAATGATGTGCGCATTGATATTCAATTAATAGAAACAAATAGCGGCATAAATATTTGGTCACAAACCTTTAATCGAAAATTGAATAATATCCTCGATATCCAAGCAGACATTGCTTCTCATGTTAGGCAGCAATTTCAATTGCATGTTGTTAAAACAAAGAATAGCCCTTATAAAATTGATGACAAAGCCTATTTCTTGTATCTACAATCCGAATTTTTATACTATAAAAATGATCCAGAATTAATATTGGATGCCATTGATTTGCTTAAAGAATCGCTAAAAATCGACTCTAATTTTGCACCAGTACACTTGTTGTTGGCTCAAGAGTTGGTCTCTGCCAGTCTAAATTTGCAAAAGCTTCCTTATGATGAAGGCTTGAGTCAAGCACGAATTGCGGTAAATAATATGCTGGCATTGAATAAAAATTCAGCACCAGCCTATGCCTTATTGGCCCGTTTGGACTTAAATCAATATTCTGATTTTAATTCTGCCAATCTCAATATAAATAAAGCAATCAATTTGAATCCCAACAATGCTACAGTTTTGGCCAATGCTACTGTGGTGTTGGGATATTCTGGCAACTTAGACAATTCGATTGAAAATCTTAATAAATTGATAGAAATGAACCCCAAAGAATTTGTTTATTACAGAAACAAAGGCATTGTTCAGCATTGGTTGGGAGATTTTTCTGGCGCCATTGAATCATTTAAAAAATACAAATATTATTATCCCCAAGCACCCATTGGCAATGCTCAGATGGTAAAAGTGTATATAGATATGGAAAAATTTGATGAAGCATTAATAGTTGCAAAACAAGAAACGGTAGCACATTATAAACAACTTTCCTTGAGTATTGCTTTATACGCATTAAATAGAAAACAAGAGTCTGAAGCCTTGTTGATTGATTTGGTTGATCATTCAAAACAAGTCATCAATGAGCTGATTGCCGAGGCTTATGCCTATAGAGGTGACATTGAAAACACTTTTAAATACCTTGAATTGTCTTTTCAAAGATCACCTGCAGATTTGATTGAAGCCATTAATTATCCTGCTTTTAAATTGGTTTATCATGATGCTAGGTGGAAAGCTCTATTACAAAAATTGAACTTACCACCTAGCCATCGTTTATTGAAACTGTAAAAACACCTTGGTTGACAACTATTTTGCTGATAATTTGCCCTGACAAAAAGCCAATCCATTAAGGCTATTTAGCCTATTGGGGTTGATGGCTAAGGTTTTTTCATAAGCAATTATGGCGCTTTTATAATTTTTATTCATGACCAACATATCCCCCAATAATTCTCTGGATGGAAGCACCGCACCTGGAGTAACTGGGTTTTTATCTAACCTGTCTTCTAAATCCGCTGCATGAGTTAATTGGTTGATGGCAAGTTCTGCATCACCGTTGGAAAATGTTATCCATGCCTGAATGGTTTGTCTTTGTGCATCAATTAATTTTGCCCAATAATTGGGACTGAGTTTAAATGTTTTATCGTATAAATCATTCAACATATCAATGTTTTGTTGTGCCACTTTAAGTTCACCACTGCGAGCAGCACCAAGACCTTTGGCAAAATATGTGATGGCTTGAACTTGTGGGTATCTATCCCATGATAAATATTGAGGATGCTTTGGTTTTAATTGTTTTGCCATTATCCATCGTTTTTGTTCAAGTACCTGTCTAGCAGGGATTGCTGCCATTGCGTAGGCAGCCGGGAAAACATCTTGATAATCATGGTGAGACTGTAACTCATCAATAACTAATTGAACCTTGTCATATTCACCCAACTGTAAATAAGCATAGACAAGATAGTCCAAAGCATGCAGATAATGCATTGATGTGGCACCATTGGTTGGGTACTTTAAAGCCGCTTTAGCCGAACGGATATTCCAACTGGCCACATCTTTCCACATACCCAATCTAACAAAAATATGGCTAGGCATATGCAAAGCATGTGGGACATCAGGTGCAATTTTATCATAGGCCCGTGCAGCGACAATGGCTTTTCTTGCCAATAAATTACTGTCATAGGCATGTATGGAATAATGAATGACTCCAGGATTTAATGGAGCAACTTTATACAATTCATCTAAAATTTCACCCGATTCTTTTTGATGGGTTAGGTTTTTATCACTCATTGATGCTGTTGCAATGTGTGATAAGGCGTAGATTGCTGCTGCATCAATATCTTTGGGATATTTTTCATATATCAATTTTTGCCCTTGTTCCCAAGCAATAATCCTGTCTTTCTCATTGGTTTTTTGCCAGTCTTTATAATAATTGGCAGTAGCATTGATATATAGATTTTCTCTTATCGAGGTATTGGATAAATTGAGTGCTTTATTAATGGCTTTTTCACCCAATAGCAAAGACTCATCACTGATGGTATCTGGCCACAAAGGATGAAATAAAGTCATTGCATAGCCCCAGTAGGCCATGGCACAATTGGGATGGTTTTTAATAATGGTTTTAAAAGTAATTTCGGCTTGTTTGTACATCATGTGGTGATATAAAGCCAATGCATTATTCATGTTATCTTGTTGACTTTTCTTACATGTTGTGGAAAATTCAACATTGCCCAGATCTCCAAATTCTTGGACAAGCATATCCTCATTATCATGCGCACCATCGTGGGCCTGTAACTGATTAACCATCAGAGTGATAAATAAAAGGCCTATTTTTTTCATAAGTGTTTCTCAAGTTTAAATCAGGTTTCATTGTTGCTGAATTAGAATATCCAAACATGAAGCTATTGTATTGTTTTTGTATTGATTGAGTTTTATTTGAGACTCATTATTATAATCATCAGATATTCAATCAAGTCAATGATCTAGGTTCATAGAAATGATCAAACACCTGAAGTTATTTGGTGTGCAATTATTTATTGTCCATATTCGTACTTGCTGCAACCCAATCAGAATCTTGACTATTTAATTTAACAAGGTTATTGGATATTTTGCTAATTGAACTTATTAATTTCATTTCGCGACGGGTATTTGGATTAAAAGTTCTGGCTAACTCTAGTGCAATGCTAGCTTTTATTAATGAATCGTGATTGATTTTGTTGGACCACCTTGGGGTTAATAATGTTAGTGCATAACCCCAATGTGCCATGGAACAATTTGGGAATTTTTCTACCATCTGAATAAAAGTTTTTTCAGCATTAGCAAACATTTTATGGCGGTACAAGGATAAGCCTTTATTCATTCTCTCTTGGGCTCTATTGCCACATGAGATATTCAATGAATGCTTGCCTAAACTGGCAATGTTTTTTAATAATTGACTTTCGTCATTTTTTGCTTGTGTAAGGGAACTAACTATTACAAGAGATACCAACAAAATGATTTTGCGTTTAATGGTTGCGACTTGTTTCATATTCTTTCTCCGTTTGTTTTAAAAGTGACTCCATTGTCATCAAAAGCAACCTGTTAAACCTGAAGGTTTCCTCACTATTTGTTACAGATTATCTATCAATTTGCACACTATTCACTTAAACTTGTAGTAATTACAGGGTTTCAAGCATGTTTTACTATGATCATACAATTTAATAAAATAACCATTGATACCAAAACTTTTGATGTTTCAAGGGATGGAGAACATATAGATATTGAGCCAAAAGTATATGATTTAATTGTATACTTGATTAAAAATAGAGAGCGAGTCGTTAGTCGTGATGATATTTTAGAGAATGTTTGGCAGGGTGTAATTGTTTCTGATACCTCTTTGAGTAATCGAATTAAAAGCGCTAGACAAGTATTGGGTGATGATGGACAGTTACAGCACACCATAAAAACGGTGCACGGCAGGGGTTATCAGTTTGTGGCAGAAATTGATGCAGCGAAAACACCAGAAAATCCATCAAACAAGATTGCTAAAGTCTCCAAAACTCAGAGACTATTATTGATTTTTGGATTGGTCGTTTTAGCACTTATTATTAATGGATATTGGGTGACAAAAAGCAATCAACCCAATCGAAATGTTATGGTAGATGACTCACTTACAATGGCACAAAAATCCATTGCTGTTTTGCCTTTTTCAAAAACTAAGCCGAATGAAGAGACCAATTACTTAAGTTTTGCCTTGGCAAACCAAATTATTGGTAACTTTGACTATTTAGAGAAGTTTACAATCCGTCCTGCAGGAACCATCAGAAAATATACCCATAAGATTCTTGACCCCATTGAAATAGGCAAAGAATTAAAAGTAGACTATGTTCTCACTGGCAACTACATCAAAGAAAACAATATTATACGGCTCAATGTAGAATTAATTAACATCAAAAATAATGAAATAATCTGGCAAGAACCCATTCAAGTTGATTACTCCAACACGTTTGCATTACAGGATATAGTCACCACTAAAGTAGCTCAAGGTTTAAAAGCCAGTTTTAGTTCCCAAGGTATAAACCGCAAAGAATCCAACATTCCCAAAAACCCTCTTGCTTACGAATATTATTTACGAGGTGTTTCCTATGCCAATACAAAAGAAGATAATCAGTTAGCCATAGCTATGCTTAATAAGTCCATCGAACTAGAGTCTGACTACGTATTAAGTCAGGCAGAATTAGGACATAGGTATCGTTTGATTGCAGCTTATGACCATATCGATATAAATGGATACAAAAAAGCAGAAAAACAATTGCTTCAAACACTGGCACTTGATCACTATTCAATGAGGGCTCTAAAAAATCTGGTTTACCTCTACACTGACATGGATGAAGCGGCTAAAGCTTTAGAAATGGCACAAAGAATGTTAGCAATAAACCCTAATAATATAACATCCTATGCGCCATTAACTAGGCTTTATTTCTATACAGGAATGAATGAATTAGCGGTTAAAATTGCTGAAAAAGCCTACAAATTAGATCCTAAAAACTACTACAATCATAATTTAGGTATCACCTATTTTAATGCTGGTTTTTACCAAAAGGGTGTTGATTTCATTAATTCTTTTGATAAACAAAGAAGCAATGGATCTGCGCAATTATGGTTAGGGATGAATTATCAAAGATTGGGTCAAAATGACAAGGCATTAGATACATTTAAGAATTTAGCCTTTATCAAAACCAATTCAGAATTGTCTAAACAAGCCTCTTTAATTAACATTGCCATTCTCGAAAAAAATAAAGTTAAAGGATTAAAAGCGCTAGATAATGCGCAACATATCTTTTTAACTCAAGCTCGACTTTTAAGCTGGGCGAGCTATTATGCTTATTTTGGCGAAAAACAAACAAGTTTGACAATGATGAAAAAAGCCGTAGTTGGTGGTTTTTACAACATTGGCGAAATACAAAGAAATCCATTTTTTGACTCTTTGAAAGATGACAAGAAGTTTCAAGAAATCCTTGCTCTTGCCAAACAAAAACACGTAGCGTTTAAGCAGGAGACCGAGAATCGAGGGTTGTAACAACCTGCCAGGTTAATACCATGAAAGCTCAATAAAAGAGTAATCTCAATACTGTAATTACTCTTTTATAATGGTTAATTATTACCTAGAAATAGTCATGTATTTACTTGCTTTTCTATAAGCAGTTTCATTGTTGGAATTTTGACCTGAAGCTTTAAATACGAATTGATATACTCCCAATTGATCTGTGCCGTTAAATTGATTTGTCCATGTACCATCACCCTTAATCAAATCGCCATGAGTTGCATCATCATATAGTTGAACATCAAATGGAATAGGATCGTTATTTAAAGATGATCCAAAAGGTTTGGTTATGTTTACAATGACATTACCTTCTGTTACCGGTAATTGACGATCTGATAATGTTGCTGTCATTAAAATACTGGAATTCAAGTTATAATCTTGTGTTATTAACTTTGCATTTAACCTAAAGTTTGATCCAATTGCAGCAGTAAAACCAATCGGTACAATTCCAGCAAATGGATTGATTCCGTTGCTTGCATAATTAAATGTAGAGCTAGAGGTGACTGGCTCAATGAGTTGTGGCCAAAACCCATTGGGGGTTAACTTCAAAGACCATTGACCAAAATATGGGCTATATTTTCCATTGCCAATAAATTTCACATTGTAAATTTTATAAGTATCGTGACTGATGGTGTTGATTTCTAAATCTATGGTTGGGCTATTTTCGATTATTTCACCAGTCTCAAATCCATGTGCAAAAATATTTTCACCGATACCTTGAATCAAGCCAGGATTAACAACATCTCCAGTTGGCGCAATCACTTCTAGTTGATAATACAATCTCATGGCTGGATCATCTAATATGAGAAAATTTACTTCACGTGCAGAAGAGTCAACATTTAACATCCCTTTGATTTGTGGCGTACTGTTGTTTAAAAAACCCAGAGTCATTGCTGGTGAATTTTCTAAATACAAAATATCATGCTCACGGGCATCTGCAAATATTTTAAAATAGAAATCCTCAAGGCTAAACAACCCCAACCCACTAAAATCTTTCACTATTTGGTGATAGCCATCAGATACATTGGTGATATTTTGTAACTTATCTGCATTTACATCAGAACCTATTCCAACACTGTAAGTTATTAAATCGGGGTTTAAAGCTTGGATAGAACCAATAACATCGTCAATAAATGGTGCGGTATTCTCCTTACCATCGGTTAGCACAATCATCACTTGTTTAGCTGTTCCTATTAATGGTGTAACACCAGATGAATTGGGTTCAACCGTTAATAACATGTTTGATGCTCTGATCATTGCGCCACCAATTCCTGTTAAACCAGTTGGGGCAAGTATATTGGTGTCGGTAATATCAGTTTCAGCTATTCTTTGTGTTCCATCTATGGTCTTGATTGGAAACAATATTTGGCTTTGTCCATTATACTTCACCATACCAAGTCTGTCTCCAATGGCAAAATCAAAAAAACTATTGCCATTATTATAATCTATGTTTTCACGCAAAAGATCTGCATAAAGATTGGTCGCAACTCGCATGGATTTGATTTTGTCTCTGCCATTTAAATCATCTGCCATACTGCCACTTCTATCAAGTAATAAAACTGTATCAAAAGGAAATGGCGTAACCCCTCTTCCAGTTAGAGTAATATTTTGGGAGTTGTCATCAATGCTTTGACCAGAATAAGAAACTTGTAATTCCAAATTTTGTAGCCCTACCTCTGCGGGAGTAAATACAAATGTATAAGCCTTAGCTTCTTGGCCTGGAGTAATAATTACATCTGTAACACTAGGAACTTCAGACCATGCATTATTTGGATTAACGACAGAAATACTGAATTTAAGGAAAGCATCACCTTCATTATGAATAACCAATGCTTTTGCATATGAATATCCTAACTGTACGTCACCAAAATCAAGTTGAGTTTCTTCAATACGGATTTGTGGAGAACGAGGTTGATTACACATGTTTCTTAAAAAGTCTTTATGTGATTGAAAAAGTTGCTGTTGTGTTGGATCAGGTACGTTTGGAATTCCACCTGGATTTGGTGGTAATGGTGGCATGGTTTTTTCTGCTGCTTTATCTAATACTGTTTTACACCATCCTGAATTCAATTCCATTGATATTTTTGGAAATCGACCAATTCCATTATCACTAATACTACGGTGACAAGAAAAACAAGCGCCATCTTGGTCAGTATTAACCTAGCTAGATAATATCGCTCTATTATGTTATAATAGTAGCATGAAAAATATAGACTTAAGAACACTAACACCAGAGGCTAGAAAAGAATTAAAGCGAGTCACTATTAGACTATTTAAA
>Ga0256840_1000684_pt1 | contig 34142 bp, 32 predicted proteins | sample 355202metaG_FD_185969 | JGI IMG/M metagenome (GOLD analysis project Ga0256840, IMG submission 185969) | Hydrothermal vent microbial communities from Mid Atlantic Ridge, Atlantic Ocean - 355-202 | ecosystem: Environmental > Aquatic > Marine > Hydrothermal vents | place: Atlantic Ocean: Mid...
TCTTCTTTACTACTTATTCACAAGTGACTTTACATCAGTCTGTGTTTAAGGTAACCCGGCTGTCTCACTCTCATGAGACCCGTGGCTTTCCGTCCTTGCTTCGCAACAAGTTTGGCAATGTACAATAGTGTTTAATATATAAACTTAAAAATAGGGTTAGTGCGGAAATGAAGTTGAGGAAGAAATAAAACATAAAATAGATGTAGAAAATTTTATGGTAACCCGGCTGTCTCACTCTCATGAGACCCGTGGCTTTCTGTCCTCGCTTCACAACGAGTTTAGCCTTATATTAAGTAAATTTGTGAAAGTATAGCACATATTTCTTTTAAGTTGCTTAAGAATATAATACTTAAGGTAAAATAGTTTTATAGTATGTTATGCTAATTGTTGATATATGACTGCTAAACTATATGTGAATATAGGACGGAAAGCTTCAGGTCTTGTATAATTCTTTGAGAAGAAAAAGATTGCTGGGTTGCACAAAATATTATTAAAGGTGTAACTAATGATAACTTTTTCTAGTCACTTGAAGCGTATTAAATACCTCACTTTAACTATTATTCTTTTAACGTTTATTGGATGTTCTAAAGATGATATTCCTTCAGAAGATACAAATCCAAGACTTGGTGCTTCCGAAGAAAATACATTTAAAGAAGATAATACAACAATCTCAAATGAAGAGAATAGTACAACTTCAGGTGAGGACAATACAACAGCGGATAACGTAAAACAATTTCTATGGGATCATGGGACACTTAAAGTATCTGATAACAAGCACTTTATACAACATGAAGATGGTACAGGTTTTGTTTGGATGGCAGATACTGCGTGGCATCTGGCTAGAAAACTGGGTCCTGATGATATAGATACATATCTTAAGGATAGAAAAAAGAAAGGTTTCAATGTAATACTTTTTTCTGCAGCAGAGCTAACAGGTATAAGAAATGCTGCAATAAAAGCTAATGCCTTTAATAATCTTGATTGGAAACAACCAAATGACAAATATTGGGAGAACATTGACCATATTGTGCAGAAGGCAGAAGATATTGGACTGTATGTTGGAATTTTACCAGCATGGGATCAAACTGATCCGAAGCAGGGGCTACTTAAAGTTGATGATGCAAAGCATTATGGTAACTTTATAGCCAATAGGTATAAAGAGAGAAAAAATATCATATGGGTTATAGGTGGAGATACAGATAATAAAGATATAGAGACTACAGATATGAATATTTCTAAAAAACTTGCATGGGAAGCTTTGGGTCAAGCTATTGAAAAAGTAGTGGGAGATACGCAGCTTCTTACATTTCATGTTAGAGGTGTTGCTAGTTCTAGTGGTAGATTTGAGAAAGATGAAGCATCGTGGATAGATTTTAATATGATTCAGTCAGGACACTGTGCGGAGATGCAAGTTGGCGTGAAAGTAATAGAAAAGGATTACAGTGAATTAAATATAAGTAGACTTAAGCCAACAGTGGATGCTGAATCTAGATATGAAGATATAATAGAATGTTTTTATAAGCCTTTGGACATGAGACCTAAGGATGAAGAATATAGGTTTAAATCCAATGATGTAAGAGAAATGGCATATAGACAAATCTTTGCAGGAGCTTTTGGACATACCTATGGACACCAGTCTATTTGGCATATGGCACCTCAAGCAGCACCTGAACCTAGTGAAAACAAAAGTTATTTATATTCTACTACAAAGAATTGGGAAGATGCGCTAGAGGCAGAGGGTGCCAGACAAATGGGTTATATCGTCAAACTTATGCAGAGTAGAGATATGCTAAGCAGAATTCCTGATAACAGTATAATAACGAGTAATGTGGATGACAATGATGCAAATGCTGTGGCTACAAGAGGAGACGGATATGTTTTTGTATATCTCCCTAAAGGTGCTACTGTGACTGTGAAACTTGGTGAGATATATGGAGATACACTGAGGGCATCATGGTTTGACCCTCGTATTGGAACGGCAACCGTGATAGATAATGCGATTAACAAAAGTGTAAATACTATGGAATTTGATACAGGTGGTACTGATGATATGATATTGATACTTGATGATGTAAATAAAAACTATACATTGTTTCATTAGATATTTAATAAATAACAATATTTTGACAAAAGTTGACAAATTGGTGTTATAGTTTCACCTACAAAGTATAAAAATCTTATAGTGTGAAACTATAGTTAAAAAGAAATGAGCAAATGACAAAAAATGATGATAGAAAAAAATTAACAAATAACTTCCTTGCACTCTTTATAGTGCAAGGGTTAAATTTTATTGTTCCTTTAGTCACATTCCCTTATATAGTGCGAATGATAGGCATCGAAAAATTTGGTCTATTAGCTTTCGCTACAGCCTTTATAGCATACCCTTTACTTTTAGTGACTTACGGATTAGATTTATCGGGAGTGAGAGAAGTTTCTACGGCAAAACATAGTAAACGTAGATTATCAATCATACTTAGTTCGATTTTACTAACTCGATTGACCTTGGTATTGCTAGCAGCAGTGATAACTTTTACAATAGTATTTAGTTTTGAACGTTTTTCAAAAGATTGGCTTTTATATGTGATAACATTTGGATCGATTGTTGCCACGATGTCATTTCCTATTTGGTTTTTTCAAGGTATGGAAAAAATGAAATTTATTACTTACTTATCTATTGGATCAAGGCTAATTTATATGATAGGGATATTTATATTTGTACATTCAGAAGAAGATTTTATTTATGTTCCATTACTTAATTTTATCACACTACTTTTAGCAGGTCTTGTATCTTTAGTTGTTATATATAGGGAGTTTGATGTCAAACTTACGTTTCCTCGTATAAAATATATAGTCTTACAGTTTTTCAAAGGATGGCATTTATTTATATCTCATTTTGCTATCAATCTCTTTACAAGTTTTAATATGTTAGTTTTGGGTTTAGTGTCTTCAGACTTAGTTGTAGGATATTATGCCCTTGCCGAAAAAATTGTAAAAATAATTGCTTCACTTTTTAAGCCAGTAAATCAAGCACTTTTCCCACATGTAGCACAACTAGTCAAAAAGTCAAAGGAAAAAGGCAAGCACTTTGTGAATAAGATATCTATCTATCTATTAGCGATATCAATGCTAATATGGGGAATATTTTTTATGTTCTCAGAAAATATATTTAGACTTGTATTTGGTGAAGCATCTGTGTCTTCTCTTCCTATTTTCAATATACTGTCAGTACTTATTGTTATAATGCCTTTAGCAGCATGGCTGTATAATGTGATATTAATTTCATTTAAATTAGAAAAATATTTTATAAAAATATTTTCAATTATTGCTATATTAAATGTTATTGTTATCGCATCATTATTGCCTTGGTTTGAAGCAAAAGAAAATGTGATAGCTTTTTCTTTAGTTCTGAGTGAAGTTGTATCTTTATTATTTGGTATTTACCTTTATAACATGAAAGTATTGAAAAACAGGAATTTAAAATGAAAATTAATCTTTACTCAATTTATTTATTATTACTTTATCTTGTAGCGTCTTCTTTCTTTGGATTGGTAACATTGCCCATGCAAAAACAAGATTTAATACTAGTACTTTCGTTAATGACCATTGTCTTTTATATGAAAGAGTTAAACGCAAAGTCTTTAAATGAAGACCGTCATTTTTACTATTTCTTTTTGTATAGTTTTTTTGCTTCTATTGTGATGGCATATTTAAACTTTTCTCAGCCTATAGGCTACAGTATAAGGGCTGCACGATTATTTTTAGTATATTCAACATTAATGATAGCATTAAATATTTTATTGAAAAATACAAATATTAAAAAGCACTATTCAGCTATTGTAATTTTATCATTTATATTAATTTTAATTAATTTTTATGTATATTTAACTGGGGATACATCGATATTGTCAGAAGATGCAGTAATCATTGAAAGACTTGGGGAGATTAGAATTGTAATTGGTACATTAAGTATTATTGTATTTATTTTGTTTTTCTATCATCATCTATCAGAGAATAAATGGTTTATTATTCCTTTAATTGGACTTTTGTTAACAGTGATTGTTGTACATAAAACAAGATCAGCACTTTTCCCACTTTTAATTATTATGATGATACCTTTGTTGAGAGTATATAAAGCACAATTTCTTAAATTTTGGATGTTCTTTGGAGCTGTTGTCTTACTATCATTTATGGTTTCTGGATATGAAAAATCTATTATTTCACCTATTACAGACTTATTTATGTTACTTATTGAAGAATCACAAACTGCACAGCATTCCAATGTAAATATACGTGGTATGGAACTAGCATATTTTTGGAATTTTTTAGATGAAATAAGTATGATATTTGGCTATGGAATGGAAAATATTCAATTTAAGGTATTGTATATTTCACACTATTACCTCTCAGATATTGGCTTATTTAATGTCTTTTATTTACATGGGGTGATTGGATCAATTTTATATATTTTACTGTATTGGAGGCTTTACCGTGTCTCTAAAAGGTCAAATAGTCCATTACATTTAACGGGTAGAAGTATAGTGTATTTCCAGATACTTTCGCCAAGTAGTATATTTCTTTATTCTCCGGAGTATATGTTGTTATTGTTTATGATTTATATTTTAATTAAAAATAGTAATAAAAATATGTCAAAATATATTAAAATTAAGGAGTAAATATGAATAAAATTTTTATCATTATTGTAAATTATAAATCAGAAGATGTCATAGGTAATGCAGTTAAATCTTTTGAAGAAAGTACTGTGGATATAGAAATTGTAATTTTAGATAATGGATCAACAGAAGAGACTTATAAAGCACTTCGACAAGCAGTGGGAAAAGATATAGATATTATACGCACTGAAGATAACTTAGGATATTCCGCAGGTGCAAATTATTTAGTGAATTATATAAAAAATAATTATAATAATGTAGAATATCTGTTCTTTTTTAATCCTGATGCGGTTGCTACTAAAAATATGGTTGGTACACTTTATAAGACACTGAGTGAGAATAAATCAGCAGTGGCAGTTTCCCCGCTAATATTAGATATGGAAGATAATAAATGGTTTTCTGGTACCGTCATTGATTGGAAAAAGTGTACTATTGAGAATAATCCAAATGTAGCAAATTCAAATGATATAAGAGAAATTGATGCATTTAATGGATGTGCAGTCTTGATAGAGGCAAAAGCTTTTTTTGAAGTTGGTATGTTTAATGAAGATCTTTTTATTTATTATGATGAACCTTTTTTATCTATGGAATTTTTAAAAAAAGGGTATATATCATTGTATGATCCAAACACAGTTGCATATCATCATATATCGTATTCATCAAGCCCTCATAGTATATTTAAAACGAATTTAATGACAAGAAACCATATATCTTTTTTTAAAAAGTATGGAAAGTCAAAATCCTTTTTATGCCCATATTACCGACCATTAAGAATGATGATATTTTTTTTAAAGAGATTAATGTTTAAGAATATATATCATAGTTTTATGGGGATGTATGATGCGTTTATTGGTAAAAAAGGTGCACCATGAATATATATATGTACCCTATAGAAGACCCAAAGAAGTCAGTATCAAAAAATCCTTATATAGATAACCTTATAGAAACGATTGAAAAAAATAGTTGTAAAGTAGTAAATAAAAGGCGTGTTAGCAAATATGGAATACTTGATTTATTATTACATGTTAGTAAAGTAGATACTTATTATTTAAATTGGGTAGAAAATCTTCCAGATAAAAGATATGGGTGGATACAGGCAGCAGTATTTATTTTTATTTTTATTATTCTTAAACTTTTTAGAAAAAAAATAGTTTGGATGATGCATAATAAGATATCTCATTCAAAAAAAGGATTATTTTTAAAAATAGTGACTAATTATGTATTACTAAACTATTCAGATGTTGTCTTAACACATTCTTTGGATGGGATAAGGTTTGGTAATATCCTTTTGAAAAAAGAGAAAATGATTGAATTTATTCACCATCCCCTTGAGAATAATACTAAAAAAATTAATCATGATTTAGACAAGGATATTGATATATTAATATGGGGTACTATTAGTCCATATAAGGGAATTGATACGTTTTTAGAATATCTTCAAAGTGGTGGAGGTTCTAGTAATTATAATATTCATATTGTGGGTAAAATAACTAGTAATGAGTTAGTAGAGAAATTAAATTTATATGTGACAGATAAAATTGTGATAGAAAATACTTTTGTTACTAGTGAAAGGCTAGAATATCTTTTTAGTAGAAGCAAGATGGTTTTATTTACATATGCGGGCTATAGTACATTATCTTCAGGGGCACTTATGGATACATTATCTTATAAGAATTATGTGATCGGACCTAATGTCGGTGCATTTAGAGATCTCAATGAAGAAAAATTAATGGATACATTTATAGATTTTAATAATCTCATTGAAAAACTTGAAAATGGATTGTTAAATAAAAAGTTAGATAGTCAAAAGTTAGATACGTTTATAGAAAATAACTCTTGGAATAACTTTGGGAGTTTCCTCTGTAAAATATTGAGTAACGAAAGTATTAAGTCTTAAGATATTTAGCTATAATACAGCGATAAAATGAAAGAAATAAAATTAATTTTAAAGGAGGTAGATGTATGAAAGGCATTATATTAGCGGGGGGTAGTGGTACAAGACTATATCCTATAACAAAAGCAATATCCAAGCAGTTGATACCAATTTATGACAAGCCAATGATTTATTATCCATTGTCAGTTTTAATGTTAGCTGGTATAAATGAAGTGTTAATTATATCTACGCCTAGAGATGTTATCTTATTTGAAAGTTTACTAGGTGATGGAAGTGATATTGGCATGACTATTAGCTATGCTATTCAAGAAGAACCACGTGGCTTAGCAGATGCATTTATTATTGGTGAAGACTTTATAGGCGATGATAGTGTTTGTCTTGTGTTGGGTGATAACATCTATTATGGTCCAGGACTTACACCAAGATTAGAACAGGCAGCACAATTAAAAGATGGTGCGATTGTTTTTGGTTATTATGTAAAGGATCCAGAACGTTTTGGTGTGGTTGAATTTGACGAAAACCATAATGTTCTTTCCCTTGAGGAAAAACCAGAAAACCCTAAAAGTCACTATGCTGTTACAGGTTTGTATTTTTATGATAATGATGTAGTTGAGATTGCAAAAAATGTAAAGCCATCGGATAGAGGTGAAATTGAAATTACTTCTATAAACCAAGAGTATTTACGTAGAAAAAAATTAAATGTAGAATTATTGGGAAGAGGTTATGCTTGGCTTGATACTGGAACGCATGAGAGTCTTTCGCAGGCAAGTCTATTTATTCAAAATATCGAAGCAAGACAAGGATATAAAGTTGCTTGTATTGAGGAAATTGCTCATTATAAAGGTTGGATTGATTCAAAACAACTTATCAAATTGGCAGAACCATTGAAGAAAACACAATATGGTCAATATATGATAGATATAGCAAATGAAAATAAATAATAAGTTAATTTCTAGTTTAAATTCAAAAGGGAAAAGATGAGTACAGAAAATAAGTCTATTTTACTAACAGGGTGTGCAGGTTTTATTGGGTCAAATTTTGTCCCATATTTTATAGAAAAATATTCTGAATATAATATTGTGAATTTAGATCTTTTAACCTATGCAGGTTATCTTAATAATTTGGAAGAAGTGGAAGAAAATGATAAGTATACCTTCATTCAGGGCAGTATATGTGATAGAGAATTAGTAGAGAAACTATTTAATGAATATGATATCAGAGCAGTCATTCATTTTGCAGCGGAAAGTCATGTTGATAATTCTATTAAAAACCCTGGGGTATTTATTGAAACCAATGTAAATGGCACATTTACATTAATTGATGTTGCATATAAATATTGGATGGAAAAACCTTTTGTATATAAGTCTGGATATGAAGGTTGTAGATTTCATCATATTTCTACAGATGAAGTTTATGGCACGTTGGGTGAAGATGGACTTTTTACTGAAGAGACAGCTTATGCACCGAACTCACCCTACTCTGCAAGTAAGGCTGGAAGTGATATGATTGTAAGAAGCTATCATCATACTTATGGTATGAATACGGTAATTACAAATTGTTCTAACAATTATGGTCCAAAACAACATGATGAAAAACTCATTCCTACAATTATAAGAAAAGCATTAAAGAGTGAGAGTATTCCTATCTATGGAGATGGCAAAAATATACGTGATTGGCTTTATGTTTTAGACCATTGTAAGGGTATTGATCTTGTATATCATACAGGTAAGAGTGGAGAAGTTTATAATATTGGTGGAAGAAATGAACGTAATAATAACTATATAGTGGAAAAAATTTGTGAAATACTGGATGAAAAACTTCCTCAAGATAAAAGTTATAAGGATCTCATCACCTATGTAGAAGATAGGGCGGGACATGATAGAAGATATGCTATAGATGCAACAAAAATAGAAAATGATTTAGCTTGGAAAGCAGATGAAAACTTTGAAACGGGTATATTGAAGACCATAGAATGGTACTTAATAAAATACAATAAATTAATTTAATCATATTAGAAAATAATATACTTAATCACTTTAGTAAAATATATAAATAAAGGTCTTTAAAAATATGCTACTGTCAGAACACACCTCAAATCGAGATAACAACTTCAATTTACTTCGATTTATTGCAGCATTTGTTGTCTTATATACACACAGTTTTTCATTGCTTTCTGGAGATATATACGATGAACCATTAAGAAGAGCCATGGATATGTCACTTGGAGATATAGCAGTTGATATATTTTTTGTTACCAGTGGGTTTTTAATTACAAGTAGTTATCTCAATAGAGGTAATTTGATTGCGTTTGCATGGGCTAGAATATTACGTATATATCCTGGACTTATAGTTGCGATGATTTTCTGTGTTTTTTTTATAGGAGTTTGGTTTACAAGTTTAAGTACTTCTGATTATTTAACTGACCCTCAAACATATCAATATTTTTTTAAAAATATTATATTGTTTTTTGGTGTTGAATATAACCTTCCTGGTGTATTCCTAAGTGTACCCTATGCTTCACCAGTGAATGGTTCATTATGGACACTTCCCTATGAAGTAAGAATGTATGCAATTTTAGCATTTATTTTAGCTACTATTGTTTTTTTAAGAAAAAAAATAGCATTTATTACATTTAAAAATATTTTGTTGTTTGTTGGACTATTCTCTCTTGTAATACTTTTTGTGAATCATTTTTATACACTTAGAGAGACATCATCATTTTTACCTAAGTTTATAAGACTTTTTTCTGTCTTCTTTGTGGGAGCCATGTTTTATGTTTGGAAAGACTCTATAAAATTGTCTTATAAATGGTTTATTATATTTGCAGTGTTATTAGTGGTCTCAAGTATTCATAAGGATGTGTTTTTTATTGTCTATTATCTTGTATTGGCATATATTATTTTTTTCTTAGCGTATGTACCTTCTGGATTTATACGTAAATTTAATTATCTGGGTGATTACTCATATGGTCTTTATATATATGCTTTTCCTGTACAGCAATCTTTACTTGCTATTTATCCCAATATATCTATTTTTAATATGGTGCTTGTTAGTTTTACTATTACTTTGATATTATCAATACTTTCTTGGCATTTAGTGGAAAAGAAATTTTTAAAAATGAAAAATAATTATAAATTTATAGAAAATATATTTAAAAAGTCATAGAGTATATTTTTTGACATTTTTTGACATAATTAGACTATTATTTCCATAGTTCAGTATAGAATACTGTAGATTAAATCTAATATAAATTCTATGTGAAGCTAAACGATTATCATAGCTTTATGGTATAATTACATAATAAAAATTGATAGTTGTAATGTGACATGAAAATAGTATAAAATATATTTTATTAGCTAAGTTATTGAAATTAAAAGTTAGGATGGAAAATGAATAAGAATGGTACTTTATTAGATGTAAAAGAAGTAGGTGAGATAGATATAAAAGATTTATTTCAAACTTTAAAAAGACATAAGTTTTTTATTATGTTTATGGGTTTATTGTTTGCACTTGTTTTTTCAGTGTATGCATATTATCAACCTAATGTCTATGAATCGGATACTGTATTAGAAATTGGTGCAGGTCAAAAGCCTGGTGGGCAACAAGAAGACATATTAAGTATGGCACTTGGAGGAGGCAAGGTTAACCTAGATACTGAAATGGGTATTATGATGTCTCGAAAAGTAGCGATAAATACATTGAAAAATGTTAACCTTACACATAGGTATTATGCTATTGATGGTTTTAAAAGACCCGTAGAGCTTTATGACAATGTTCCTTTTGAAGTTTTAATGACGAAAGGTTATAATTTAGCATTTACGCTTACCCCTCTTGATAATAAAACATATCGTCTAGAAACTGAAGGTGAAGAAGATAATGGTAGCAGTTGGTCTTATGATAAGATACATGCGTATAACAAAGAGGTTAAGGGGGGGTATTTTTCGTTTACACTTTTAATTAAAGATCTGTATTCTCTGAAAAATGAAAAATATAAATTTACTATATTGGATACGTATAAAGCTATAAGGTATTTACATGGAAATCTTGCGGTAGATCAAATGACTGAACTTTCATCTTTACTAAAAATTAGATATCAAGATACAGTAGCATTGAGAACAAAAAATGTTGCTGATGCATTAGCTAATAGTTATATACAACATGCAATTGAATCTAAAACAGCTGAAGCTTCGAGTATCTTAGAGTTTATTGACCAGCAACTTGCTGATATCGATAGTGGATTGAAAGAATCAGAAAATGAATTAGAACAATATAAAGAATCTATTAGTACAGTAAGTTTAACTTTTAAAGCAGAAGGTGTTGTCGAAAAACTGAGTGAGTATGAAAGCGAACTTAAGAAGATAGATATTAAAAAGAAAATGTTAGATACTATTTATAAAAAAGTACAATCAGGATCAAACATTGAGACACTTTCAGTGGCAGGACTTAATTTAGATGAAAGTTTAGGTACTTTAATTTCTAAACTACAAGATGCACTTTTGGAAAGAAGACCATTATTACAAAGTTATACATCTGCTCACAGAAAAGTTTTAAGTATAAATCGAGTGATAGCACAACTTAAAAAAATGATTAGAATAAATATAAAAACTTTGAAATCTAATATCGATCAACGTCAAAGTTTACTCGCCCAAAATGTTAAGGATCAACAAGAAATGTTGGAAGCATTGCCAGAAAGTGAACGTAGACTAGGAAGATTACAGCGTAATTTTACTGTAAATGAAAAAGTATACTCTTTTCTTTTAGAAAAGCGTGCATCTGCGGTAATTGCTAAAGCGGGTACAATTAGTGCAAACAGTGTGTTAGACTATGCAATGCTTCCTGAAAAAGCTATAGCACCGAAAAGAAAAGTAATGGTGGCTTCTGGTTTAATTCTTGGATTATTACTAGGTATTGTATTTGTACTTTTCAGAGAATATTTAGATACAAGAATTAAAGATGAAGATGATCTGAAAAAAGTAACTTCTGTACCGTTGATTGGTACTATACCATCGTTCTCTGGTGCAGAGGGTAAAGCTAAAGTTCTTGAATCACCGAAATCTGCGGCAAGTGAAGCTTTTAGGGCATTACGTACAAACTTAAGCTTTTTATCACAAGGAGAAGACTCTTTGATGATAACAAGTACATCAACAATTTCAGGTGAGGGTAAAACAACTATTAGTATTAACCTTGGTGCAGTGATGAGTTTAACAGGCAAGAAAACTATTATTGTGGATCTTGATATGAGAAAGCCACAATTACATAAACGTCTACAATTGTCTAATTTGAAGGGAATAAGTTCTGTTTTAGCAAAAAAAGAGAAATTATCTGATGTTATCCAACATATTCAACATGCAGAATATGCAGGGCTCGACTTTATATCTTCCGGTCCAATACCACCAAACCCTAGTGAACTTATTGAAAGCGATATGATGGATCAAATCATAAAAGAGTTAAGGGCAGAATATGATATTGTTTTCTTTGATACGCCACCAGTTGGATTGGTCACAGATGCATTACTCATTCTTCCAAAGTCTGATGTTTCAATTTATGTTGTGCGTGCAGGATATTCTGAAAAAGAGTTTTTGCAAAATGTAGAGCGTATTGTAGAAGAATATGATATAAAAGGACTGGGTATTGTCTTAAATGATGTTAGCTATGAAAAAGTTGGCTATGGTTATGGACATGGATATTATGAGGAGGACTAAATGATTTCTTTTTTTCGAAAAAAAAGTAATAGTGTTGATGCTAGGATAGAAATCCTTGAAACGGATATTCATTCGCATATTATACCAGGTATTGATGATGGTTCAAAGAGTATGGATGAAAGTATTGCCTTAATAAAAGAATTTGAAAAGTTTGGTTATAAAAAATTAATAACTACACCGCATATAATGGATAAGGCATATAATAATTCAAAAGAATCCATTTTATTAAATCTTGAAAAATTGAAAGATGAATGTAAAAAAGAAAATATCAATATACTGATTGAAGCAGCTGCAGAGTATTATGTTGATGAAGGGTTTTTGAAGCTTATAGAAAAAGGTGAGTTACTAGCTATAGATAATGAATACATTTTATTCGAAACATCTTATATACATAGACCAGTCGATTTAGAATCAGTAATATATAATATTACAATGGCAGGATATAAACCACTATTTGCACATCCTGAAAGATATAAATATATTAAAAACCCTGAAAAAGAATTTTCTGATTTAAAAGAACAAGGTGCCTTGTTTCAAGTAAACTTAAATTCTTTTACAGGATATTATGGGAAACAAGCAAAAAAACATGCAATGTATTTACATGAATCAAGTATGATTAGTTTTTTAGGGAGTGATGTCCACAATCAAAGTCATATTTTATCTTTGAAAACTGCCTTTAAAGATAACATTTATAATGATATAATGGATAACAATAATATTCTAAATAATACTATTTGACTGAGAAGTACCTTGTTGAAAAGCTATGATATATAACATAGGTCTAGTAAGCGTTTAGAGCCAAAATGCTATCTTAGTATGACTTCCATAGATAAAAACATGTACGTACTCAAAGGGTACGCATATTTAAGAACGTAAATTCAGGCTAGCAATTATGTGTTTTTAGTTGATTTAAATGCCTAGGAAACTTCAAAAGTTACAAACATATCTTGTGCTACATGCAAGAGATTTGTCAAAATCTTCGTATCTATATTTATAAAAACTTACAAGAAAATACTATTGCTAATGAATAGTATGATTTAGAGATAAGTCCTGTTTAATTCTAAAGCATATTAGAGAGGGGGTAGTTGGCAGGTAAAACACTTGTATTTAGATACCTAAAACGTGATGATAAACCCCTCAATGTACACAAAATAGTAAAGAACTGTTCTAAAGATAAACTTTATAGATGGAAAGATATTTGCATAAAGCATCATTCATACAGATAAGTGTAAAATTTATGATTCTTTAGTTCTTAATTGATAGGAACATTATCACAATAAGAGATGAGATGTTTCATTTACATCTAAAAGAGAGTAAGTTTAGATTCAAGAATAAGCTGAAGAGTATCTATGTTATAACTATTAAAGAATCCAAGGGTAGATTCTCACAATGATGTAGTATGTATTTTATAGTTCAGCTTTAAATCTGAACTATAATCTACCTTTTATAAATCTAGTAAATACTTTGTATTAACTACAGGTTGCATAACTTTTCCTAGTATATCAAGTCCTGGTAGTATATCATTAATACCAACATTGATTGCCTTCATGTTATTTGGTGTTACATAAATAACATCATTAGGATAAATTAACATAGTTGCTACTTTAATAGCATCTTTACCTGTTAAGTCTACGGTTTTAGTAATTACTTTGTTTCTTCTATGTTTCATTACAACAATTGCGTGTCTATTAGCAGATGTACTTAAATCACCAGCTTGTGCAATAATTTGCAATAATGTTGCTTTTTCATTAAAGAGTCTTATTGGACCAGGGTTTTTAACTTCACCAAGGATGTAAGCTCTTTTATTTAAAACTTCAAGTGAAACTTCAGCATCTTCTAAATAAGCACCATACGCTTTTTCTATTTTTCTTTGTGCTTCTGTTTGTGTTAAGCCTGCCACATGAATACTTTTAATCAGTGGTAATCTTACTTGCCCTTTTGAATTTACAAGGACACCATTTAAATCTTGTTTCTGACTTTGCACACTTGTGGTACCTAGTTCAGGATGATTATACATAGTAATAGAAATCCTGTCATGTGGAACAATGCGGTATTCATATCGTGACTCATGACTTAAGTCTGTAACACTATTTTTAGCGTTAGGTAATGTCACATTTGTTTCATTGAACAAAATCAAATCTTTTTTAGTAGTACATCCGCCTACTGCTAATGCAATAGATAAGTATAGTAATGTCTTTTTCATAAGTTATTTCCCCCTAGAAATATTTTAATGTTACAAAGTATAACTAAAAAAATATTAATCTAAGATATATATTTGTAAATATTACTTTTTTTATTAATTTTTACTTAATATGACATATTTATTTCTAAGGTTGATTGACATTGACTCAATCTTTTTGATATAATCCTTCTATAAATTAAAATATTTAAGTTGAATTTAGGAATGTAACATGTCAAAAAGTTTATATGAAACTCTAGGTGTAAGTGAAAGTGCTTCTGCAGATGAGATAAAAAAAGCATACAGAAAACTTGCTAGGAAATACCACCCAGACATCAATAAAGATGAAAGTGCTGTGGATAAGTTTAAAGAAATTAATGGTGCGTATGAAGTACTTTCAGATGCTGAAAAGAAGTCTCAGTATGATCAATTTGGTGATCAAATGTTCGGTGGACAGAACTTTCATGACTTTGCACAAGGGCAGGGTTCAGGTGTAGACTTAGATGAGATACTTCGTCAAATGTTTGGTGGAGGTGGAGGGTTCTCTGGAGGGTTTGGTGGTGCGCAAGGAGGATTCGGCGGTTTTGGTGCACCTGACCTTGATATTACCACACGTATCACTGTGCCATTTATTACTTCTATACAGGGTGGTAAATATAGTATTAATGTTGAAGGGAAAAGTTTTGACATTAAAATACCTGCTGGTATTAAAAGTGGAGAAACCCTTCGTGTAAGAGGTAAAGGCAAAACACATCAAGGACAAGCAGGAGACTTACTCATAAAAGTTGAAGTAGCAGACTCTCCTGAATATGATAGAAAAGGACAAGATCTTTATAAAACATTTGATGTCCCTTTAAAAGAAGCATTGTTTGGTGGGAAAATAGCCATTGAAACACCAGAGAAAGAAGTTTCTTTAAAAGTGCCAACAAACACAAAGAATGGTCAAAAATTTAGACTAAAAGGAAAAGGTATTCCTGATAGAAAAACAGCTATGAAAGGTGATTTATATTTGATTGCTAATGTTGTTTTACCAGATATAGATACGATTGATGATGAGTTTAAAAAGGTACTAGAAGAGAAGTTATAATTGTAAAGGAATAGTATGCATAGTTATGATGAACCCGTTTATCTTATTTCTGTAGTTGCTACAATGTTAGATATACATCCACAAACACTAAGACAATACGAAAGAGAAGGGCTTGTTGAACCTTCTAGAACACAGGGACGTATGCGTTTATACTCTCAAAAAGATATAGATAGAATGAAACTCATTTTGCGTTTAACACGCCAAATGGGTGTGAACCTTGCTGGCGTTGATATTGTTTTACAACTAAAAGAACAAATAGATACGATGCAAAATGAAATTGACCTCTTAAGATCTGAACTTTCTAAAGTTAATCGTAATGGTTCTGTTCATGTAAGTAAAGCCTTGGTTAAAACTGCGGCATATGATATTATTATTTTTGAAGAATAGTGATTGTTTAAATAAGAGATATTTTACGTTACATAACAGAGCTTTTTATTGTCTACATATAGATAACAGGGGTCTAGTAAGATTTTCAAGTAAATATTGGGTAAAATTGACTTAAATCAATTGGATAATAATCTAATATTAAATATAGGTATAAAGTAATATGAATAATGGTAAAGAGTATATAAGAGTTGCAGATAAAATGAAAAAAGCTCTCACTGCAGAACTTTTTGGACAAGATAAGGCTATAGAGGCTATTGTAAATAGTATTAAAAGTAATATTTCTGAAAATAAAAATTCACCAACTGCTACATATCTTTTTCTTGGCTCTCCTGCTACGGGAAAAACGTATTTAGCTGAGTTGATGACTAAGAATTTAGAAGAGTATAAAATTAGAAAATTTGACATGTCTCAGTACCAAGAACAAAATGGTGGTGAACTCTATGGTTATCCGAAGGGTTGGTCAGGGTATAGTGTAGGTCAAATGACAGGTTTTGTACATGATAATCCTAAATCTATCATTGTTTTAGATGCGTTTGAAAAAGCAGATAATTTGATTCAAAACCATCTACTTCCTATATTTGAAGGTGGTCAGATGAGAGATGCCTGTGGGTGGGACAAGATGACAGACCAACCATGTAATGATGACCCTGAAAAAATATATGATGAAGGTAATGCAGACTTTGTCGTTGATTTTAGGGAAACGATATTCATTATAACTTCAAGTTTAGGTGAAGAACTTTATTCGGATAATAAATTTATAAAACTTATAGAAGATGATTATATACAAGCAGAGTCTATGATACTAGATACTCTCAAAAGAGAAGAAAAGCGAAATGCAAAAACAGGTGGTATGCAAAAAGCTATTATTCCTGAGCTGGTTTCACGTTTCTCACAAGCGACCATCGTTTTATTTAATAAGTTAAATTATGTAGCGTATGAAGCTATAGGGGAGAAGTCTTTTTTAGAGTATAAAAATATCTTTCATACTAAATTTGATATAGATTTTAAAGTTGATAAATATTTTCACAACTTTTTAAAAACACAAATTCTTCTTTTCGCTCCAGAACTCGATGCTAGACGTATTAAAAATAAAATTGGTGAAACATTTTACACGAAAGTTACAGACTACTTAATGGAGATAGAAGACGATAATATTGAGATAAAGCAAGTAAAAGTATCACTTTCTAAAAAATGTATAGAGTTTATCGATGAAAATTTATTGCCATATATTAAACAAGACAAGCTTGTAAAAGAATTATTTAGAAAAAATATTAAACTTGAAATTGATGATAGCTTTTCAATTAAAAATGATGTCTTAACCTACAAAGTACAAGAGTGTCGTTTAAAACAAGTAAAACGCATTAAAGATTTTTCTGAAGATGGTCTTGTATTTGATATCCCTAATGTCTCTTTTGATGATATTGCTGGACATGCCATAGCAAAAGAGAGATTAAAAGAGGTAATAACTTTTTTAAAGGAGCCTAAATTACTCAAAGAGTTTAATGTACAACCACCAAAAGGGATGTTACTATATGGTCCTCCAGGAACAGGAAAAACACTTTTGGCTAAAGCATTTGCAGCAGAGGCAGAACTTCCTTTTATCTCTATTACTGGTGTAGAATTGTTGCAGTTAGATAAGATAAAAAATGTATTTAAAAAAGCGAAAGATTATGCTCCTTCTATTATATTTATTGATGAGATTGATACCATAGGAACACGCGGTAAAGACAATACACGTGAAGTTCAAATAAATAAACTACTCGCGGAGATGGATGGGTTTTCAAACAATCTTGATGAACATATTTTTGTTATTGCTGCTACCAATTATAAAGAAAATATTGATCCTGCTATTGTGAGACCAGGAAGAATTGAATTACATATAGCGGTTGATCATTTAGACAAAGAGGCAAGACATTATTTCTTAGAGAGAATGATACAAAACAAGCCAACAAAAGGTTCTTTTGACATAAATAAGCTTCTTATTCATACTTCAGGACTTACTGGAGCACAGTTAGAAATGGTAAGTAAAGAGGCATCATTTTATTGTATTCGACATAATATAACTCAGATGACCCAAAAAGTTTTAATAGAGCAGATTAATATAGTGAAGTATGGAGAAGAAGCATCACATATGTCTGATGAGTTAACATTTGAGAAGACCGCTATTCGTGAGGCTGGACAAGCAGTCATTTCAAAACGACTTATCCCACAGATGAAAATAAAACAAATAACTGCTAGACCTAGAAATAATAAAAACAGTTTTATAGTGAGCAATTATGATAATACATATAGTAATATGACGGTAGAAGATATGAAAAATAGAATTTGTATTTCATTGGCGGGGCGTGTGGTGCAAATGAAGAAATATGGTTTGGTTGATGGCATAGATATGGATGCATCGTCTGACTTACAGCAAGCCAGTAAAGATGCCTATAAAGCCATAGCACATTATGGTATGGATAAAGAGGTGAGCTATGTAAATTTGCATAGTGACGCAGATGACATAAAATCTACTACTGAGCATACAGCAGCAAACCCTACACAATATAATCATAAAAAAATTGATGATGTGCTTGAAAGATGGATGACTGAAGCAGAAGAAAAAACAAAACAATTAGTCAATGAAAATTGGAAAAAAATTGAAGATTTAAGTGTAAAATTACTTCAAAAAGAGATTATGTATGATGATGAGTTAAAAAGCCTTTAAGTGCTTTTTAACTTTTATTGACTGACACAATGGTTACCTTTGGAACCCCATTTGGTAATAGTACCTTTTTTATTGGTTTCTATAAATAGTTTACATGTTTCTTGTATAACATCAATTTCATACCCAAATAGACCATAACTTCCATACAACCCACCATATCCATAGCCTAAACTTATAACAGGGGAAGGAAGAGAATATACACGAGAACGTTCATAAACATATACTTTATTTTTATTTGGCAATGTAAAGGTACTGTCAGGATAGCCTATTTGGCCGATGAGACTAGAAATGCTTTGACCTACCCATGCATCATATTTTTTAACAAAGTTAGCATGCGTAGCACACCCTTGTATAGAAAGTAACATCGTGACGAAAAGTGTGAATTTTAAGATATTTTTCATGGGTATAAGCTCCTATAGGGTATATGATATATTTGTATGGAGGGTAGTATAGGATAGTGTATTAACTGTGAAGTTAAGAAGATATAAAGTGTTTTGGAAAGCTGAAGTGTGTTGAAAATATGGTGGGTCGGGGGAGACTCGAACCCATGGCATAAAACCTTACAACCCCGTGTATAAGCAATCAATACATTAAATAGTTAGTTGTTGGCAAACAAAATACTACACATTTGGCAGACTCTGCCAATTAAATAATTTAATATATAAATTACTATTAAATTTATAATAATATTTATAATATAATTTATTATATAATTTATGATATAATTTTAATGTGTATTTACAATACTGCACAAATAAAAATAAAAGGATTAACAATGTTAATACATAGTGCTATTAAAAAAGCAAAAGCCCAAGAAGCTGAGAAGGTGGCGATTAGCCTTAAAGTGCCTATCGAGGTTAAAACAAAATTACAAAAGATTGCAGACGAGAATAATATTTCACTCAATAATCTTTGTGCCTCTGTTTTAGAAAATATTTTAGATGGCGAATTAGATGACCTTGGTACAATGAAGCTAATTGAAGAATTAGAAAAGGCTAGAGAGTCAGTTGGTAGCATTCAAGAAGTACTTAATAGAGGAGTAGGTTTTGTTGATGATGTTAATGGTGTTGAAATTGATTTAGCCTTTGAAGAAAAAATTTCATTAATAAAAGTTAATGCACTTTTAGCAGAACTTACTAGAAGAGGTGTGAAATGACAGTAACAATACAAGGAAAAATGTTCGGTGGATATTTGAAGCCAGACTTTACCAATAAAGAAACTGGAGAGACAACCAAAGGTAAGTTTGTCGTGCAACTGATGGTTGAACAAAAGCTTAAGAATGAAGAAATAAAGAATGAGCTATTAGACGTAAGTGTACCAGTTGAACTTGTGTCAAAGTATAAAGGTAAAGATGGACAACAAGTAGAGATAAAATGTAACTATATGGCTAAAGAAAAAGTCACGTTTTATGGTGTTGCATAGACGACTTATCCAAAATGCAAACTACAAAGCGACAGCTAAACAGCACTCTTGGCTATGGAAGTAATAATTAAAATCACAGCTATGCAGGTACAGGCTAGTATCAACTAAGAGCGTAAGAGTGAGCGATAGCATACTCTTCCTTAAACAGATACAAACGATAGTGCGTCAGGGATGTTATAAGAATTAGAGTTTAGAGAGTAACTTTGGCGAGTCTCCCTAAACCCCTATTACCACGGAGGTAACAAAATGAATTATAGCCAAAAATTAACAAAAGAAGAACCCAGTACTAAGAGCGTATTGAGTATCGCATTGGGAGGAGCTACGGCACCGCACCAAGAGAAACGAAGTGTAGCTCTTAGAGGAGGTTTTACCTCCTCCTTGACTACTTATAAAGAAGTTGTGTACAACTTCGAACAAAATCAAAAAGATTATGAACAGATCCAAAGCAATCTTAATCGCTTTGCGTTTAAAAGAGAAATTTGGAATAATTTAGAAAATAACAAGATAATCTACTACGGGCTGACTCAAAAACAGTTAGAAGTAAACGAAACAAAACTCATGATACAGAGAAGATTTTTAAATCTTAGCGTACTCTACGATAAACAAACTGGAAATGTGATACCCCTTAGGGATTTAGTCATATCTGCTAACCACTCACCACATAGATATTATTCAGAAGTACAAAACAGAGTTAACACGCTTACTGGAGAAGCTGAACGTAAAGGGCTTGTGCCAATATTTATGACCGTAACACTTCCTAGTGAGTACCACCCTTTTAAACTGGTAAACAAAAAGCTAGTTATAAACCCTAAATTTGATGGTACACCACCAAGAGAAGCTGTAAAAGCACTCACAAAACGCTTTGCACGTCTTAGGAACGATAGAGCCTTACGTGACATACCAAAAGATGCACGTATGTATTTTAGAGTCAATGAGCCACATCAAAGTGGTACACCTCACACACATATACTTTATTATGTACCTAAAGAGAATGTGCAACGTGTCATAAGTGCTTTTAATCGTTTATTTCCCCAAAAGGGTAATGACATACAAGACAACTTGCGTAATGCTGTAGCCTATGTTATGAAGTACATTAATAAGACGCTGCCAAAGTCTAAGAGTGACAAACTAACTAAGAAAGATAGATACCTTAATGCATGGTACTCACATCATAGAGTTACACGTTTTAGCTCTAGCAGAACACTTGCACCACTCTATCTGTATAGACTACTGCATCATCGTTACTCTCTAAGGGCATTAACAAAACTACGCAAAGAGGGTCGCATCAGAGTATTTGCTCCAGTAGATGACCTTAACAAGATAGCAGAGATATTTGAGGGTGAAGAGTTAATCTATATGAAGAACGATAACTATAGTATTGAGAAACATAGGGGTGTAGCATGATATTTGATGAAATTAATACCAAGCTTGATGAGATTCTAAAGATACATGATGCATTGCCAAAATGGATACCTCTAACAAAGCAGTATGCAAGTGAATGTGGCTATAAATCAATAGATGGTTTACGTAAATGGTGTTACAACAATCTTAATCCCGATAACTTTAAGAAGATTGGTAAAGGGTGGTATATACATGTTTCAGTTATTCATAGAGTAAAGAGAAAATTAGTATAATGAAAATGCCAACAGCTAACGGAAGGAAACTAACGTGGCTAAAGTAACAGTAAATAACTACAACATCATCATACTAGATGGTACAGTAGATGGTAAACGTCATAGACTAACAACTGGCAAGAAAGCAGATAAGCGTCTATTGACATGGTATAAAAGGCATATAGATACCGAGTTCTTTAAATTATATGAGCATAAGTTTGGTGCTGCACAAAAAGAGTCGCCTACTTTTAGAGAGTACGGTTACATAGTACTAGAGATTACAAGTAATAATCGTAATGAGTTTTCTCAACATGAAGAAACCAAACGTTTTAAACAGTTATGTAAAACATTTGGCGATATACCCTTGAATGAAATAAAAGCATCAGATGTGATGAAATGGCAAAATGATTGTGGATTAGCCTCGAAAACTATACGCAATTATCGTTCCATATTCAATATTATACTAGAAATGGCACATTATGACGACTTGATAAGGAAAAACCCTTTAAAGTTTGTGAAAACACCTAAAAAGGAATATAAAGAAGTACATGTATACAGTGAAGATGAAATCAAAAAACTTATTAATGCAAGTTCTGGACAATTTAAAAATATTTTATTGTTTAATTTCTTTGCAGGACTAAGAGTATCTGAACTCATAGCGTTAAGATGGAATGATATAGATTTTATCAAAAACACTATAAGAATAGACACACGAATACGAAATGGCAAAGAAGATGTAACTAAGTCAAAGAGAATAAGAATTATTGATATGTTACCTCAATCAAAAAAGGCATTAAAAAAGCAAAAAAGGCTTACTGGTTTAAAAAATGATTTTGTTTTTTTGACTCAATATGGTAAACCATACAATAGAGAAGATGGGATAAACAAGCAACTTAAGAGTTTATGTATCAAATGTGATATAAAAGTTGGTACATCTCATACGCTTAGAAAATCTTGCAATACACTATTGAAACAGTATGGTATGCCATTGGATTGGATATTAGACCAGTTAGGTCATATAGAAGAGGGTGTAAACCGTGAACATTATACGGGTAAAATCGTTCCAAACATGCAAAATATTGGCAGAGTTTTGGCAGAGTGATAGTTTAAGAGGTCTTAAATGAAGCTATATAGGGAGTTTAAGTGGTGGGTCGGGGGAGACTCGAACTCCCGACCACTCGGTTATGAGCCGAGTGCTCTAACCAACTGAGCTACCGACCCTTATGTTGATACTAAATACGTATCTTTTTGTTCTTCGAAATCATGCTTATTTTCGAGTCAGAAGTATATCTACTGTAGTCTTTAAAAGTAATTAAATTTTGCAAAATTCCAAAAATTACTGCAAAAATAATAAAAGAGGTTCCTCCATGGCTAAACATAGGCAGTGGTAAGCCCACTACAGGAGCCATGCCTATAACCATATAGATGTTTACTCCCATATATACAAAGAGTAAAAATGCCAAACCAGAAGCAAATGTTTTAACAAGATAGTCTGATGCAAACTTGGCAGAAATATAGAGTAAGTTAAAAATAAGAAGTATATAAAGTCCAATGACTACCATCATACCTTTAAATCCAAATCTTTCTCCTAGGTAGGCAAAGATAAAGTCTGTTGAAGATACAGGTAAAAACTTTAGTTGTGTTTGTGTCGCGTCTTCTTTTTTTTGCCCTTCCATACCACCTGAACCTATGGCAATAAGTGCTTGATTAACATGATAGCTTGGTTTTCCGACAAAGTCTGTGATACGTTTTTTTTGGTAAGGCTTTAGCTGTGTATAGAGTAAAGGAGCACTTAGTCCTAAAACCACAAAAATAGTAGCCCAAATACGCCAATTAATACCGACAATAAACAAGACACCATACCCTGCAATGAGAAGGACAAGTGCTGTACCCAAGTCAGGCTCTTTAGCGATGAGTATAAAAGGGATAATAATGACAATGGAGAGTTTAATAAACTGAAATATCCCATAACCTTTTTCAGGTGGAGGATTTTTTGAAATGAGATATCCTAGCATCATGATGACAGATACTTTAATAAACTCAGAGGGTTGTATGGTCATACTCGTTCCTGGTATTTCTATCCATCTTTGTGCACCTAAAATACTTTTACCTATAAATTCAACAGCGATAAGTAAGCCAAGGTTACCAAGGTAAAAAAGTGGTATAAACCACCACATGATACGCCTCCATGGTATTAAAAATGATACGACAAAAGCGATAAAAGCGATAAAATAATAAACCATTTGTTTGGTAAAGAGATGTGGGTTTATTTCTCTAACAAGATAAGAAGATATGACAAAAAGTGGAATGACTTGAAGCATTAAAAAATAAGAGAATTTTTTATAGGCTTGTTTCTTAGACTTTAAAACCACTTCCATACTATTCCTTATTTTTAGGGTATTATATCCAAAGATATATTTTAGATGAGAAGAGGTAGCATGAATTCATTTTATCGTTTTAATCATTTGTCTAGTATAGCTAGATGTAAACATGCAATCAGCGAAAAAATAAGCAGTGAATCTTATGGTTTTTCCGTGGCATTGCATACAGGAGAAGTACCAGAAGTCATTATAGAGAATCGAAAAAAAGTAATGAAACGATTAGATTGGAATAAAAATGCATCTTTTATAGTGGCAAATCAGACACATAGTGACCATATAGTTGTCATAAAAGAGCATAAACATAGAGGTTGGGAGCAGGTAGACACTGCTGTGGAAGGTTGTGATGCTTTGATTACCAAGAAGAAAGACATTGTACTAACCATACTCACTGCAGACTGTGTCCCTATACTTTTAATGGATACAAAACGAGATGTTATAGCGGCTGTACATGCAGGATGGAGGGGCAGTAAAGCTGAGATACTTGCTAAGACAGTAAAAAAAATGTGTGATGTTTTCTCTTGTGACCCGCAACACATCATTGCTGGTATTGGCCCTGCTATAGGTATATGTTGTTATGAAGTAGACAGTAGTGTTGCAAAGCATTTTCATGCCTCACAAAAAGTTGCACTTCCTCAAAAAGACAAATATATGCTTGACCTGCCAGAGATAAATAAACAACAACTTTTAAACACAGGTCTACTAGAGTCAAATATAGAGATGAGTCAACTTTGTACAGCATGTGAAGTAGATAGGTTTTTTTCTTACCGTAAAGAAAAAGGATGTTCAGGCAGATTTATGTCTGTAATAGGTTTATGTCCATGATAGGTTTATATTTATGATGGGCTTGCAGTAAAAAGTGTGAGCTCATATACCCAGTGATGAAGTGCCTGCATATCTTCATAAATTTTGAAGTTTTTATCTATGAGTTTAGCAGTATGAAATACTTGGTCTGGGTTAAATGTCTGATAGGCATACATAGAACCAAACTTTGCTAAATAAGCGTAAGGTTCATTGATATGGTCTTCAAACCCTCTAGGGAACCTTTTATACTTCTCTTCTACTATTTTGTAGCCTTTTTCTTTAAGTGACTCAAGTATGAAGTGAAGTTCTTTTCTTTTTGATATATTTGTAATGTATTCCCTATAGTTTGAAAGAAGTTCGGGTTTAAAATTACGTATGCCAGTGGCTACAAACACTTCAAAAGGGTCATAGTGCATGTAAAATGAAGCACTTTGCATCCTATGTGTAGCCCCTTGCCAAAATATAATGCCTATACGTTCTTTTATGGGGTCAAGTCTATGAAAGCGAGCATCACGGTAGATGCGAAAGAGTGACTTGTTTACTTTAGGTATGGCATATATGTTTGGTACAAGGATTTGCAGGTGTTCACCCATCTCTTCTACGTAGGCTTTGTTAGGGCTTACGATGTACTGTTCATACGCTTCTTTATGGTCATCTAGCCACTCTTTTGAGTTGTTTATGATAATATTTGAGAGGAAGTCTAAACCTTCTTTTGGAAATCCATTAAACATCTACACGTCTATCTTCATTTGCTCCAAGTTCCATGACTTTCCATGGTAAGCCTTGCAGCATAAGCTCCTCCATAAAAGGGTCAGGGTCGAACTCTTCCATATTAAAGACACCTTTACCTTGCCATTTGCCTTCTAGCATGAGTTTAGCACCTATCATGGCTGGCACACCTGTGGTGTAACTCACGCCTTGGCTGAGGACTTCTGCATAGCATGACTCATGGTCAGTGATTTGGTAGATGTAGACAGTTTTTTCTTTACCATCTTTAAGACCTTTAGCAAAAATGCCGATGTTCGTTTTTCCTTTGGTTCTGGGGCCTAAGGAAGCAGGGTCAGGAAGTAGGGTAGCCAAAAATTCCATAGGGACTATATTCATCCCTTTGTGTTCTACTTCTTTGATGCTTAACATCCCTACATTTTCTAAACATTTCATGTGGGTAAGGTAAGACTCTCCAAAGGTCATAAAAAACCTAATTTTTTTTAAACCTTTGATGTGCTTTACAAGTGATTCCATCTCTTCGTGGTAGAGTAGGTAGCTGTCTTTAGCTCCTACTTCTGGGTAGTCCCATACTTGTTTTATGGCCATAGGTTCTGTCTCTATCCACTGACCTATCCCATGGCTGTCTCGTTCCCAATATCTACCCTTAGCAGATACTTCACGTAAGTTTATCTCAGGGTTAAAGTTGGTAGCAAAAGGATAGCCGTGGTCTCCAGCGTTACAGTCGAGTATGTCAATGCTGTGTATCTCGTCAAAGTAGTGTTTTTGTGCGTAAGCACAGAACACATTGGTCACTCCTGGATCAAAGCCACTTCCTAAAAGTCCCATGATATTGGCATCTTTAAATTGCCCATCTCTTGCCCATTGTTCTTTGTACTCAAATTTGGCAGTGTCTGGGTGTTCGTAGTTTGCTGTGTCTAGGTAGGTTACACCTGTTTGTATACAGGCATCCATGATGGTGAGGTCTTGGTAAGGAAGTGCTACATTTATGACGATGTCGGCTTGTACTTGTTGTATCACTTCGACAAGCTCAGTGACTGAGTCAGCATCTACAGTCATTGTATTGATACCTACACCCACTTTTTCTAGTACATTTTTAGCGATGGCATCGCATTTACTCACAGTACGAGAGGCAAGTGTAATGTCACCAAACGTCTCTACATTCATAGCACATTTAAAAGCCACAACATTTCCAACGCCACCTGCACCGATGATGAGTGTTTTATTTGACATGGATTTTCCTTTTATTATATGAAAGTATTATAGTATATTTTTGACAAATTTGACTTTTAATATGTTAAACTAAATTGATTAAAAAAATAAAAATCATAAAGGATAAAATATGAAAAAAGTAAGTATATACAGTTTAGCTGCACTTGTGGCATTAGTGAGTATTGGGTGTGGTGGGAGTAATGGTTGAAATGCAGGAACGCCAACAATTGTTCAAAAGAATGGCCAACCCGCAACCGTAAGTGGATTAAGTACTCTAAAGTCATCTTCAAAGATGGATGCACTATCTAAGAATAGTGGTGTTCAAAATTCATATGATACTGCAAGTGAAAGTGATACAGAGCTAGAACAATCTGACAGCCTATGTAATACAGGTACAATTGACTATAGAGCAGATGAACCTACTAAAACTATGAGTATCAATGCAAAACAATGTAATGATGGTTCAAGTACATTAGACGGTGCCGTTTCTGTAAAGCTTGAAGGTTCTGAAGAAAGTCCAACGGGTGGAACAGCTACAGTTACTAGTAATATATCTTTAACAGACACAGATAATAGTTTTTCACTTGATAAAGGGGCAACACTTAATGTTGCTTTAACTAAAGAAGGAACTAACGAGTATACAAACATTGAAACAACATTTAAGAGTAAAGTCAATGGTGTAATCATCAATGCTTCTGCATTAAAAGTGAAAATTACGGATGATATGGACAGTATGCAAGAGGATACAAGAGAAATAAATGTAAAGTCAGGTGAATTTAATATCGGTTCGTACTATTTTAAAATTGATGAGAGTCAAAGTAATATGATTACAGATAATGGTGGTACTATACATATGACAGATGGTGCGGGACACAAAGTAGAGTTGATAGCCGCAGCAGATGAAAGTGTTAAACTTAAAGTAGATGAAAATGGTGATGGTACATTCTCCGAGGCTGAAACTTTAGAATTTAGTCAATAAAATATGTGGGTAATTCTACCCACATTTACACATAAAAACTTTCTATAACCCAAGACAATATAAATAAAATAGGCATAAAAAGCAGGGTACTAAGCAATATAAGCGAAGTGACATCTTTAGGTCTACAGTCATAAAGTGAAGCTAGATTTATGTTCGCTACTGCCAAAGGTACCATCAAATCCAGCGATGCTAAAGTTAGCACGTTCTTTAATATCAGTAAATATTAACTTACCAACAATGAGTGTAGGTATGAGCATAATAAATATAATACCCAAATAAAGCAAAGGCACCATACTATGCTCAGCGTTCAGTTTCGCTGTAGAAAAGCCCCATACTGTAACAAATGGCTGTAAAAAATAAACAGACATAAGAGTGAGAGTTTTGGTGTTAATATCATCTTTAAACATACGTTTAGCCATGTATCCAAGCAAAATAAAAACATAGACAAAAAGTATGGAAAGTAGTGTAGTTATCATACAAGTATTATACAGTTAATTTATTTTAGATAATATTCAGTACATTTTACTAATACAACTATATACTAGTGTATCGCAGCGATGAATTTATTATTTTTAGGGTAATATTGAATGAACTATATTAAATACTTTACAAGAACAAGCATGTTTTTTACATTACTTTCTCTTGTTGCTCTTGTAGCAGAAGAAAATGTAACCAAAGTAATAAAGAAAAAAAATGTTGATAAAACCGAATCAAAGATTATTATAGGATCTACTGAACACATAAAGATAGAGCCACCAAGAGTCACACTTAAGGCCAGGATAGACACGGGTGCAAAAACAACTTCCATAGATGCTAGAAACATCGTACCTTTTGAAAGAGATGGCAAAAGGTGGGTAAAGTTTTCTGTGTTTGAAGGAAGTGAAGAACATAAAGTTGAACGACCTGTGTATGATACAGTTTTAATTAAACGTCATGGAGGGGAGTCTATAAGACGTTTTATGATTAAAATGCGTGTATCTGCTGGCGGAGTTGCACAACTTATACCAGTATCTTTAACAGACAGAAGTAGTTATGAGTTTCCTATTCTTATAGGTAGAAACTTTCTAAAAGATTATTTTATTGTGGATGTTTCTAAAAAAAATCTATTAAAAAAATTAGAAAAAGAAGATAAGAAATGATTTCTAAAAAATATCATGCTATTACTGTAGCTACGATTATTGCGTCTATAGGACTTTTTCTACTTTATTATAAAGTACAAGTTCTTGGTATGCCTTTTATGCCTGATGAGACTAAACCAGTCTATAGAATAGAAGCAAAAATCACTTTTGAAGGTAAAAATGAAGCAGTACTTGTTTCCATGGCACTACCACAAAAGCAAGAAGGTATGCAGGTTCTTTCTGAAGAAGCATCTTCTTCAGGGTATGGATTTACTAAAGCCACAACACCTTATGGACAAAGGGCTGAATGGGCAAAACGAAGAGTCAATGGTACGCAAACACTTTACTATACGCTAGAGTTGGTAGAACAGGAGTTTTCTAAGGATGTTGAAGTTCCTAAGATACGTCAAACAAGACGTAAAAAAGAGCTACTTCTAGATATACCTGTGGAACTTCAAAGTGCTGCTAAAAATCTCATAAAAGATGTACGGTGGCGTTCTGCAGACCCACATTCTTTTACGGCTCAGCTCATTCGAGATTTTTCAGATAAAGATCCTTCACAAGCGGTTAAAATATTGCTAGCCAAAAGTAATATTTCTAAACAGGAGATGATTTATCATTTGTTACGATATGAAGGGCTTACTGTAAAAAAGGTGAATGGACTTTTTATTGAAGATGCTCACAGAAATTTTAGACTCACACCGCTTATAGAAGTTTTACACAAAAAGAAATGGCAACGTTTTGATTTGGAAAAAGGTAAGATAGAAAAAGATAGAAAATTCTTTGTTTGGAGAAAAGGTGGAGCTTCTATTATCGATGTGATGGGAGCAAAAAATTCTAAAATTACATTTTCGGTGAATAAAAGAGAAGTACCTAGTAGATACTTGCTAGAAAATAAAAACATAGTCAAAAATTCTGCTATTCTTGACTTTTCACTTTTTACCTTACCTGTGTCAGAACAAAATGCATTTAGACATATGCTATTGGTGCCATTTGGAGCATTGATGGTTGTTTTTTTAAGGGTATTTATCGGCATACGAACGTCTGGAACCTTTATGCCTATATTGATTGCTTTGGCCTTTATGGAAACGTCACTTGTTACAGGCTTAATTATGTTTGTGCTTATCGTAGGTATAGGTTTAGTGATTAGAAGTTATTTCAGTGCACTTAATTTACTTTTGGTAGCCAGGATCTCTGCTGTGGTGATAGTGGTGATTACTATTATGTCCTTTATGAGTATTTTAAGTTTTAAACTAGGCATTGAAGAAGCGATGACCATTACCTTTTTCCCTATGATTATTCTAGCATGGACGATAGAAAGAATGTCTATTTTATGGGAGGAAGAGGGAGCCAAAGAAGTATTTATACAAGGTGGAGGTTCTTTATTTGTAGCAGTATGTGCTTATTTTGCTATGAGCAATGAATTGGTTGGGCATATCACCTTTAACTTCCCCGAAGTACTGTTGGTTCTTTTAGGTATCATTATTTTGATGGGACGTTATAGTGGCTATAGAGTAACTGAACTTATGCGTTTTAAATCATTTACGGATTAATATGTTGTTTGCTAATCCTTTTAAACTTAAAAAATTAGGCGTTCTTGGTATGAATAAACGTAATGTTTATTGTATAGGAGAGCATAATGACCGTAAACAATATCCTTTGGTTGATGACAAACTTAAAACTAAAGTTGTAGCAGAAAATGCTAACATCGCAGTACCCAAACTTTTGGGTACTGTACGTATGCAGTCTGAAGTAAGAAATATAGAAAAATTGCTCGAAGGACTGAATGGTTTTGTCATAAAACCTGCACAAGGAAGTGGTGGCAAGGGTATTTTGGTTATTATAGATAGAAAAGATGATTTCTTTTTTAAGCCAAGTGGAGAACATGTTACATTTAGAGATATTAGACAACATATATCCAACACACTTAGCGGCCTTTACTCTTTAGGAGGTAAACCTGATGTAGCAATGATAGAACAATTGGTTGAATTTGATCCTATTTTTGATAAATATAGTTTTGAAGGGGTACCAGATATTCGTATCATACTTTATAAGGGTTTTCCTGCTATGGCAATGTTACGTTGCTCTACTAAGCAGAGTGATGGTAAAGCAAACTTACATCAAGGTGCAGTAGGTGTCGGTATAGACATTACTACAGGCAAGGCATTGTCTGCTGTACAACATAACCATACGGTATTAAAGCATCCAGATACTGGCTACGATTTTTCCCAACTACATATATCACATTGGAAAAATATGTTAGATCTCTCAGCGCGTTGTTATGATATGACAAAATTAGGATATTTAGGTGTTGATATTGTTATAGATAAACATTTAGGACCTTTAATTCTTGAACTCAATGCTAGACCAGGACTTGCTATTCAAATTGCAAATCAGACGGGTATCTTAAAACGTTTTGACATTATAGATACGGCACCCACGAATATGACAGCCCAAGAACGGGTAGACTTTACTTTAGAACATTTTGGTAAAAATATACAATTGGAATTTGTACTATAAGCGTGTGTAGCGTATTAATGTATTTTAGATACTATTGCATAATTAAATTTTAGGATATTTTATGGATTTTGGTTCTCTTGAGACTTGGGGATATCTAGCAGTAGCTTTTTTTGCTTTTGGTGGGTCTTTGTTTATCGTTGCAGCTGCTGGTGTGTTTGCTTTTATGGGTAAGATGGACTTAACTACTGCACTTACCATTGCTATAGTTTCTAACTTTTTAGGTGATATGTTTTTATTTTATCTTGGGAAGTATCAAAAAAAAGAGATACAACCTTACTTTGCCAAACATAAACGTAAAATAGCTCTAGCCACCCTTATTATGCGTAAGTACGGCATTGCTGCGATTTTCATACAAAAGTTTCTTTATGGTATAAAAACACTTGTACCGTTATCAATGGCACTTTCTAAATATGATTTTAAAAAGTTTGGATTTTATAATTTTTTTGCGTCCATTGTCTTTGTCTTGACTATCGGGCTATCTGCGTATTATTCTAGTGAAGTAATTATTGCATTTTTTGGGGTCATTAAAGAGAAGCCATGGATAGCACCTTTGGTACTGTTTAGTATTTTAGGACTTGCCTGGTTTACTATGGAAAAATTGACAAAAAAACGTTAATTATTTTTACTTTTTACAAACTTTTCAATACGCCTGATACCCTCTTTAATCGTTGTGATATCTGTGGCAAATGAAAACCTAAAGTATCCCTCTGCACCGAAACCTATACCTGGAACAACTGCTACACCTGTTTCTTGAAGCAAGTCTTTAGTAAATTCGATGGAGTCATTAGAAATATCTTTTATATTCACAAAGAGATAGAAAGCACCTTGAGGTTTGAGTACGGAGAGTCCATCTATTTTATTGAAAAGTTCAACTGCTTCATCACATCTACTCTCAAAAGCTCTTCGCATATTTTCTATATCTTCATCTGCTTTACCTAAAAGTGCGGGTATGGCAGCTTTTTGGGTAATAGAGTTAATATTTGATGTACTTTGAGACTGTAGTTTATTCATCGCTGCGATGAGTTCTTTATTTGGTGTAGCCAAATATCCAAAACGCCAACCTGTCATGGCTACAGATTTACTAAGACCATTAATGGTCACTGTTCTCTGGTACATATCTTCACTAATACTTGCAGCTGCTACAAAGTCAATATTATAAATCAACTTTTCATACATTTCATCGGAAGCTACTAGTATGTCAGTATCTTTTAAAACTTCAGCCAAAGCCTCTAGCTCAACTCTTGAATACACAGATCCAGTTGGATTAGATGGTGTAGTCAATACGAGCATTTTTGTTTTTTTTGTGATAGCTTTTTTAAGTTGTTCTGCTGTAATTTTAAAATTACCGATTTCATTTGTTTCTATAATTACAGGTTTAGCAGATGCATACTTTACAAGTTCAGGGTAAGTCACCCAATATGGGGCAGGGATAATGACTTCATCTCCTTTATTCAAAACGCTTTGAAAAAGGTTAAAAAGTGATTGCTTCGCACCATTACTTACGATAATATCTGAAGGTGCATAGTTAAGATTGTTGTCACGTTTGAGTTTAGTGGCTATGGCTTCAAGAAGTTCAGGTATTCCCGCTACTGCAGTATATTGTGTAAATCCATCATTAATAGCTTTTATCGCTTCATCTTTAATAGATTTTGGCGTTTCGAAGTCTGGTTCACCTGCTGAAAAAGAGAGTATATCTTTACCTTGGGCTTTTAAGTCACGTGCAAGTGAAGAAATTGCAATAGTGATAGATGGTGCCAAAGTTTGTATGCGGTCAGATAGCATAATAATCCCTTAAAATAAAATTAGATTATTATATCAAGTTGTGGTTAATTTAGTCCATACTTTGAATAAAGTTATCATAAATTTCTTCGAGCTCATCATCTTTTTTCTTGATAGCTTCTTGCTTGCATTTTGGTAGTGCATCTTCAAGTACTTCTATACGTTTTAGGAGGTACTCAAATATCTCTTTATTCACATCAGGCATGATGTCGTGACTAAGGCGAGAACCTTTTTCTTTACAGAGTATCACACGTGCAGGGATACCTATGGCAGTTGCCATCATGGGTACGTCTTTCAATACTACAGAGTTAGCACCTATTTTTGCTCCATCACCTATAGTTATGTTTCCTAGTACTTTTGCACCAGCTCCCACTACTACGTTGTTACCTATGCTTGGGTGACGTTTATCTTTTGAAGTTCTAACACCACCAAGTGTCACCTGTTGGTAGATAATGACATCATCACCAACAATAGCAGTCTCACCGATGACCACACCTACACCATGGTCGATGAAAACCCTACGTCCTATGGTGGCTCCTGGGTGTATGTCTATCATAGTTAAAAACATGCCCACAGCAGAAATGAAACGTGGTATAAAACGTAAACCTTTCATGTAAAACCAATGTGCTATACGGTGAAACAGCAATGCCCATAAGCCAGGGTAGTTAAAAAAGCGTTCAAAGGTAGAGTGTAGAGCAGGGTCATTTCTCTTTACATTAGAAAAATCTTCTTTGATGAGTTTAAATAGTTTTATCATGATTTGTGTATCTCTTTCGTTGTATCTTGTTCATCCATAGCTAGTATGGTCTTAAGATAGCTATTTTCACTTAAATAAAGGTAGATTTTACCTAAAAGTTCTCTCTTTTCTTCTTTAGAAATATGTGAAGATTCTTCTATGCGATATTTAAGGGTCTTATCAATGATGTTTATGTCATAGTCAAGATCATCTAAGACATCCATGAGAT
>Ga0256840_1000685_pt1 | contig 34106 bp, 37 predicted proteins | sample 355202metaG_FD_185969 | JGI IMG/M metagenome (GOLD analysis project Ga0256840, IMG submission 185969) | Hydrothermal vent microbial communities from Mid Atlantic Ridge, Atlantic Ocean - 355-202 | ecosystem: Environmental > Aquatic > Marine > Hydrothermal vents | place: Atlantic Ocean: Mid...
ATTATGCCAACGATTCAACCCGCAGAATTGTGGCAAGAAACGGGTCGGTGGGATAAGTACGGCGCTTTATTGTTAAAAATTAAAGACCGTGCGGGTCGTGATTTTTGTTTTGGCCCCACTCATGAGGAAGTGATTACCGATTTTGCTCGTAAGGAAATAAAATCATATAAGCAATTGCCCATTACATTTTACCAAATTCAAACCAAATTTCGTGATGAAATTCGTCCGCGTTTTGGCGTTATGCGTGCACGTGAGTTTTTGATGAAGGATGCTTATTCTTTTCATTTAAGCACCGATTGTTTAAAAGAAACGTATGCAAATATTCACCAAGCTTACTGCAATATATTTGAACGTATTGGTTTGACTTTTCGTCCTGTTGAAGCTGACTCTGGTGAAATAGGTGGCACTGGTTCGCACGAATTTCATGCTTTGGCGGATTCGGGCGAAGATGCGATTGCCTATTCTACGGAAAGTGATTATGCAGCAAATATAGAAAAGTGTGAAGTTTTAGCACCAAAAACCCCACGAAAAGAAGCGACTCAAGAGTTAGCAGTTGTTGATACTCCCAATAAAAAATCCATTCAAGAAGTGGCTGACTTTTTAAGTGTATCGCCGAAGAAAATAATAAAAACACTCTTGGTCGAAGGTGTTGATGGTCCAGTTGCTTTAGTGCTTCGTGGTGATCATGAGTTAAATGAAATAAAAGCAGCCAATCTTCCCCAAGTAATCAAACCCTTTGCCCTGCTTGATGATGAAGCGATTGTTAAGTTGGCTGGTTGTGATGCTGGCTCAATTGGTGTTAAGGACTTAAATTGTGAAATTATTGTTGATCGAGCGGTTGTGGTCATGAGTGATTTTGTTACGGGTGCAAATGAAAATGATAAACATTTAACAGGTGTCAACTGGGAGAGAGATGCCACTTACATTAGCGTGGCTGATTTACGCAATGCAAAAGCAGGTGATAAATCGCCTGACGGCAAAGGCACCATAAAAATTGCACGTGGCATAGAAGTGGGTCATATTTTTCAATTGGGTGATGCCTATACAAAATCAATGAATGCCGTGGTTTTAAACGAACAGGGCAAAGCGCAAACCATGATAATGGGCTGTTATGGCATTGGTGTGTCGCGTGTGGTGGCTGCTGTCATTGAACAAAGTCATGATGAAAAAGGCATAATTTGGCCGCAACAAATTGCACCATTTACGGTGGCAATTTTGCCCATGAACATGGCAAAATCTGAGCGCGTTAAACAAGTGGCAAATGATTTATACAACGAACTAAAACAAGCGGGAGTTGCCGTCATTATTGATGACAGAAAAATTCGCCCAGGGGTTATGTTTGCGGATGCTGAATTAATTGGAACACCGCATCAAATTACCATTGGTGATCGAGCATTGGATGACGGCGAGGTGGAATATAAATCACGCAAAGAAATGAAAAACATTCGCATTAAACAAGATGACATAGTAAGTTATATAATGGATTTACTTAATACCTAAAAACTAAAAAGTCTGGGAAATTACCTTCCTGCCTTATTCGTTTTTTCTATATTTCCTGTGTGCCAACAAGTGTTAACAAATGTTAACAAGTCTATTTATATAAAAAAGGCTGTTATAATGCTCAATCTTATAATAAAAGTATTCCAGTACTCTCAAAGGAAACCAAGGAAAAGTTCAAATGGCAAAGGCTATTAATCATAAAAAAAACATAGCTTTTTTAGCAGGCGTTACTTGGCTAGTATTGGTAGCAGTAAGTTATTATCTTTTTAATCGCTTTGATAACATCAATTATTATAACCTTATTCTTGAATTTATAATTTCTTGCGTCGCTTTGTATTTGCTGTATTCCATTCAGCCGTTTAAAAAAATGGCTTTTTATAAGCCTTTGGCACTTGGTTACTATTTACTTTTTGTCTCTTACTTTGTTGATTCAATAGACCAAATTTTCATTCACAGTATCGGTTATACGGTTGTTATGGAAAAAATAACCTTAATAGCTTCCTTTGTTTTTATATATTTTGGTACAAAAACATGGATGCAAAATTACCAGGAAATGGCTTTAACTGATGATTTGACGCAATTGCCCAATAGAAAACTTATTAGGCAAATCATGAATAATTTAATCAAATCCTGCAAGAAGAAACCTTCTGTCTTTTCTTTGGTTATTATTGATATTGATTTTTTTAAGAAAATTAACGACATCCACGGGCACTATTTTGGTGACAAAATCCTGGGTGAGTTTGCACATTTAATAAATACATCCCTTAGTCAAAATGAAATAATGGGACGATGGGGAGGTGAGGAGTTTGTGTTAATTAAAAAAAATACCGATAAAAAAACAGCCCTTGTTGAGCTTGAAGAATTAAGAAAAAAAATTGAAAAACACCCTTTTATCATTGACAATCAAACCATACAATTAACTGCCAGTTTTGGCGTTAGTGAGTATAAATGCAATCAACAGGACTTTAAGGGACTTTTTACAGAAGCCGATAAAGCCATGTACAACGCTAAAAATTCAGGAAGAAATAGAATTAGGTAATCAATTCATGATAAAATAAAAAGTTATTCTTAACTGTTGTTTAATCATGGAAAATATTAGTTTTAAAAATACCACCGATGGCTGTACCATCTACGCAGCAGGTGACATTGACTTATCCAACTCTCATGAATTAAGAAAAACAATCTTAGCCGCCCTAAAATCCAACGATACCGTTTTTGTCGATTTATCTGGTGTTAATTATATTGATTCTTCTGGCATTGCTTCTTTGGTTGAAGGTTTGCAATTTTCTAAATCCAATTCAAAGAAATTTATTCTGAGCAAGCCTAGCGCACAAGTGACAGCCATTATGGAATTAGCTCGCTTAGATCAAGTCTTTACCATCATCTAATTCATGAAATCTGTTATCGAAAAAATTGGCTCATCAATCGTTTTAGCCATTGAACGATTAGGCTTTGCTGTTCGTTTGTTTTTTGATAGTTTTTATTGGTTGTTTTTTGGGCGAAAATATAAACAAAAACTCCGCTTAGCTCAAGTTGCTGAACAGGTGCGTGTTATTGGCTTTGATGCCTTACCCATCGTTATGGCTTTGGCTTTCGTCGTTGGTGTTATGCTCTCTATTCAATTGCTTTATGCCTTTGCCGATTTTGGTGCAGAATCCCAAGTCCTGCTTGCCATAGCAAAATCCGTTACTCGAGAATTTTCCCCTTTAATTATTGGCATTATTGTTGCTGGACGCTCAGGTGCTGCACTGGCAGCCAAGATTGGTTCGCAAGTTGTTTCACAAGAAATTGACGCATTAAGAGTCATGGGCGTTGTGCCAGTAAGGTATTTAGTTTTGCCACCTTTGTTGGGCTTGATTATTTCTATGCCGCTGTTAATTTTAATCGCTGACTTTATGGCAATTCTTGGCGGTGCTTTTTTTAGTATCGACAAACTGGATATGTCGTTAATGGCATACATGAATGAATCTTTTGATGTGCTTGCTATAAATGATATTACCCAAGGCTTGGTTAAAAGTGTGGTTTTTGGTATTATTATTGCTCTGGTTGGTGCGACAACCGGCTTTAATGTAACCGGTGGTGCCGAAGGCGTTGGTAAAGCAACAACCACAGCAGTTGTTGCCTCTATTGCCACCATTGTTGTGGCTGACATGGTATTTAGTTATTTTTTAACGCAAACATTATGAGCACAGATTTAATAACAATTAAAAAACTGGTAACTCATTACGGTGAGCGTAAAATCCTTGATGGCGTTGACCTAAATGTCAAAGAGGGCGAGATTCGTGTCATCATGGGTGGTTCAGGTTCGGGCAAGAGCACTTTACTTTGGCATATCATGGGTCTCTATCAAGCCACTTCAGGTTTTATATCTGTATTAGGGCACGACATGGATAAATTAAAATTTCATGAAAAACACGAGTTGTTGCGAAAAATAGGTGTCTCTTTTCAAAATGGTGCCCTTTTTTCATCCATGACTGTTGGAGAGAATGTTGCCTTCCCCTTAACTGAGTTTACGGATTTAGATGAAAACACAATCCGCATCATTAGCCGAATGAAATTAGAAGTGGTTAATCTTGGCGGCTTTCAAAAACTCATGCCCTCGCAACTCTCTGGTGGCATGATTAAAAGAGCGGCTTTGGCACGTGCCATAGTTATGGATCCAAAGTTGCTGTTTTTTGATGAGCCATCTGCGGGACTTGATCCTGTTGTTGCATCAGAAATTGATGACTTAATTTTAAAGCTTCGTGACGCCATGGGCATGACAATGGTTGTGGTAACTCACGAATTAGATTCTGCTTTTAAAATTGCAGATAAAATTACCGTTTTGGACCAAGGCAAAATATTATTAACAGGAACTGTTGAAGAAGTTAAAAACTCCAAAATTCAACGCGTCCAAGACCTCTTAGAAAGACGCGCGCGAAATGATACAGTTGACCCAGAGGAATACCTCAAAAGACTAACACAGGAAAATTATACAATCTCATGAAACGAGTTTATAACAATTATTTTTTAGTGGGTTTATTCACCCTAATTATAGGAGGACTTAGCATCTTCTTATTACTTAAGATGAGTGGCAAAAACAACGATGCCGAAATTTATTACAGTTACTTTGATAACGTAACCGGTTTAGGTTATGGAAACCCTGTTTATTATGAAGGATACCGCGTTGGTCAAATTGAATCCATCACTCCTGAAACAATAAATGGCTCCCTTAAATTTAAAACACAATACTCCTTAGTAGAAGGGTGGAAAGTACCTGATGACAGTGTTACAAAAATTGCGTCAACTGGTTTATTGTCCGATATGTCACTTAATATCTCAGCTGGAAAAAGCACTCATTATTTAAAACCTAACAGTGAAATCAAGGGCAGTATTGGTGACGACATAATGGCAAGTGTTACTAAGCTTGCCTCTGAGTTTGAATCCTTAAACCAAGATAAAATAATTCCTTTATTTGATTTGGTTTACGAAAGAACCGATAATTTAACCAAAACTTTAGATACCCAAATTCCAGAAATATTAACCTCAATTGACTCGCTTGTGAAAGACATCAATAAGCTAGTAAAATCTGCTGACGAACTTTTGGCACAAGAAAATATTGATGACATTAATAAAATCATTTCAAACCTAGAAAATGTCACCTCACAGCTCTCTGCAACAGGTGGCTGGCTAGAAACGAGTATTAACCATGTCAACCAACTTATTTCATCAGGGGATAAAATGATTAATAACAGCGACCTTAAAGTGTCCGAATTATTGGATATTACCATTAGAATGATGAATATGTTTTCAATTAAGGCTGACACCATTAGTAATGAAATTGAAAGTGCAAGCATGAATATTAATGAGGCTACTGAAATTATTAGGAAAAACCCTTCCAATTTGATTTTCACAAAAAAATCTAAAATAGCGGATGAAGACCAATGAAAACATTACTGTCCCTATTTTTAATTTTAATTCTTGCTTCGTGTTCCTCAAGTTCTAAGAAAATTGTGGATAAATTGTACTATCGTTTTGGAGAACCTCTGGTAATTACAACAAATATTGACTTTGGGGTTCAAAGACCTACAGCGATGGGTATTTTGGGAAATCGACCCATGGTTGCTCAGAAAGCTGACGGAGCTTTGCTGCAACTCAATCATAATTTTTGGATAGATTCACCAAAAATATTGCTGCAAAATTACTTAATTAAGTCATTTAATGTCTCCCCGGGAGCCCATGATAATCAATTAAAATCGACCCTCTTAAATTTTGAAAAAAAGGGAAGCACCTCAATCGTATCAATTGTATTTACACTTGTTGACAAGAACAACAACACACTTTTTCAAAAAACTTATACCCAACAGCAAGAACTACCTGAAAACACAATGGCCGCGTTCGTTAAAAGCGTGTCCCAATCTCTTGGAATAATTATTAAAATATTGGCTGAAGATTTAAAATGATTACTGTAACCTCTCAACTCGCCCATGAGCTCGGACTAACCTATTGGCAAATACCCGAAAGTAACACAACCACCGTTTATCAACTCAACCATGAAGAAAAAGAATTGTTGCGTAAAATAATGCTAGCCAAAGCAATAAAATTAACTGATGACATGATAATCGTAGAGAAAGATAACGTTGTTCAGGTAACCACGCAAACGCATCAACTTGTTTTTGATGATGTAACCCAAACTGATACGGGCAAGATTATCCATTTAGCCAAATTGAATGAAATGTTGGAAAATAATGAGTTGAAAAAGTTAACGTGGCATAAACTCAAAAATTTAAATTTTTATTGAGGTAGATGCATGTACCTCTATTGAGTAAGAAATGATTTTAACCCATCCAATAACATCTGTACTGCGATAGCAATTAGAACCATCCCCATTAAACGTTCAATCGCTATCATGCCTCTCTTGCCCAAATAACTTTGCATTGCTGTTGCTGAAAATAAAATTACTGCAGAGGCAAACCAAGCAATAAATAAAGCGATAGCTAACTCAGTCTTTTTTTCAGGGTGCTGACTCACCAACATAATCAGAGTCGCCATTATGGATGGTCCTGCGACCAACGGAATTGCCAAAGGAACCAATAGAGGATCTCCTTCTATTTCTTCATCACCATATTGTTTACTTGATGGAAAGATCATTCTTAACGCAATAATAAAAAGTATTATCGCTCCAGAAATAGCAACTGCCTCTTGTCTTAAGTGTAAGGCATCTAAAAATTCTTTACCAAAGTACAAAAACAGATACAAAATACCCAATGCGAGGATTAGTTCTCGAGCAAGAATTCTGTATCTTTTCTGGCTTTTCTCAAGATAACTTAAAAATATTGGAATATTGCCCAAAGGATCCAATATTAAAAACAACAAAATGGCAGCAGAGGTTATATCCACTTATTAATCCGCTTTCTTACCAAAAATCCACAAATCTTTAAAAGAGAACACGTTGGTTTTTAGATCTATCTCTTCTCCTTGTAAATAACTGTGATTAGGGTAGTTTTCTTGTAATACCAACTTACTTGTTTGTGCCAATTCATCCTCACCAAGTTCCTTATAGGCAGTTGCCATTACCGCTAAGGCATCGGCAACATAGTTTGTTTTCTGAAAGGACTCAACCACATATTTACTGCGGTTTATAGCGGCAACATAAGCTTTGCGACGAAGATAGTATTTTGCTACTTGCACTTCAAACGCCGCCAATTTGTTGCGTAAATATACCATCCTTTTTTCTGCATCTGCCGCATATTCACTGTTTGGAAACTTTTCAACAAATGTTTTAAAAGAAACAAAGGCCTGCTTCGCGTTTTCTTGATTTCGATCTATTGAAGGATCGGGGTTAACGCGTTGCATTAAACCTCTTTCGCTTTCAAAATAGATTAAACCTTTTAAGTAATAAGCATAGTCCAAATGTTCGTGAGCAGGATAATTTTTAATAAAACGCTCAAGAGTTGACAAGGCTAATTCGGTTTCATAATTTCTATAATAGCAATAAGCCAGCTCAATAGAACCTTGCTCAGCATAACGACCAAAAGGGTATTGATTTCTTAAATTTTTATAATTTAAAATGGCGGTATCCCAAATGCCGAGTTCCATGTACTTTTTAGATTTATTATATAGGGTTTCGGCACTAAATCGTGTCACTTCAACCGACGATTTCTTTTTATTCTTCTTACAAGCTGTAATACTAAAGATTAAAGCCAAAACAATAAATAAAGTAACTATTTTTCTCATTTAATTTTATCCACATTCAATATAATCGACATAATACTGTAAAATACAGCGATGAACCAACAAAACAACCAAATTATTGCACAAAACACCCGCGCCAATCCTGAAGATGCAGGATTAAGAATTGACCAGTATTTAACTAAAAAGTTCCCTGAATACTCAAGAGGTGCTATTCAAAAATGGATTTCAAAAGGTGAAGTGTTAATTAATTCGAAAGCCTGTAAACCTAAACAGAAACTTAAAGGATATGAATCCATTGAAATAAATGTCACAATCCAAGCCGCTATTGAAGATAAACCGCAAAAAATTGATTTAAATATTCACTTTGAAGATGAAGATATTATTGTCATTAATAAACGTCCAGGAATGCTGGTACATCCTGGTGCTGGCAATCCAGATGGCACAATTCTCAATGGATTGTTAGCACATAATGAAACCCAAAAACTTCTGCCCAGAGCCGGAATTGTCCACCGATTAGATAAAATGACGAGTGGCTTAATGGTTGTTGCAAAAACCAGTAATGCCTACAACTCTTTAGTTGATCAGCTAAAAAAACACACCGTTACGCGGCAATATTTCGCCATTATTAAAGGAGTCCTAACAAAGAATAATCGCATAGACATGCCCATTGGAAGGCATAAGTCTAACCGCACTAAAATGGCTGTTTCCGTTAATGGCAAGAGAGCTGTTACCAATTTTGAAGTCATCGAAAACTATAAACACTACACCACAATCAAAGTTAACTTAGAAACAGGAAGAACTCATCAAATACGCGTTCACATGCACTATGTCGGCTACCAACTTTTGGGAGATCCCGTTTATGGTAATCCTTTACGCGTTGAACCAAGTTTAGAGGCAGGACTTAAAGATGTAATAAGAGAGTTTCCACGACAGGCTTTACACGCCAAGGTCTTAGCTTTTATTCACCCTCGAACAAATAAATTAGTCACTTTTAAAAGCAAATTATCACCAGATATTCTGGATTTGCTTGATGAATTAAATAATTTTGATGGCTTAGGTGGCAATGATGATGGAGATTGGGATGTTTATTACCCAGAAAACTAACGTGATTTTCTAACGTATAAACCAGAGGCAATAAGCAATAAGAAAAGAACACTAAGCATAAACCAATTACTTACTGGTACCGCTTGAGCCGCTGCCATGATAACCAAAGTCATCGAATTGTTGCTCAAATCACTGTCATTATCAGAAGTAACATTTACACTGGCGTTAATGTCATTCAAATCCAACACTTCAGCGGTCGTGGTGCAAATAAAGCTAGAGTTGGCAGCAACATCACCAAGGGCAATCAACTGTGCTGTAGTTGCATCTGTTGTTGAAAAACCATTATCACAACTTATATCTATAAACTGTAAACTCTCAGAAAGAGAATTTTCAACCAAAACATTAATTGCTGTATTGGCACTATTATTGGTTCCTGTTATTTCGAAAGCCAAATGATCTCCAACAAAAATACCATTATTTTTATCTGAGTTATATTCAACAGAAATATCAGCCTCAGCAACAGCCGCAACAAATGGGCAATTGGGCGTTGTTTCTAAGTCAACTCCCCAAACTTTAAGCTTACCTCCAGTAAAACGCGCATCAATTCCATTAGGTATATCGTCAGTCACTTCGTAAAATTGCAAAAAGAACTTATTGTCGCCTAAAGATTCTACATCAGGATTGCCTGTGTCAGAAATATCCAACAAACTGTTTGTACTAAAAGAATACGTGCCTGAATTATTATTGCCTGCTCCAACGGCAAACTCTATTCCATTACTGCCCTGCGAAGAATCACTGAAATAGATAATGGCTTCTGAGAAATAACTTCTACCGACTGTTTGGATTACAATATTTGACGTTTCAAACCCAGTAATAAACGAGCCATTAATGCAGTTTAAAACCATGTTGTTTGCTTGATCTTTTGTATCCCAAGACTCACCTTGTGTTAAAGAAAAATCCAATTCTACAAAAGAATTGGAAGGGTGATCTACAATACTTGTTGTCTGACTTAAGTTGTTTGATGAGATAAATTCTAACGGTCCTAAACTTTGTTTTTGCGCACAAACTGACCCAACCGCACTAAATATAAGTGCTGAAAGTATTAGTTTCTTCGTTTTCAAAAGCTTAAAAGACAAGTCTCTACCCAAACATTAAAGTTACAATTACAGACATTATAGTAAAACAATGGATAAATAGGTAGTTATAATTCCGAAAAAAGCACTATAATTAAATTTATGATAATTAAACCCGACATTTTTACCAATAAATCTATTGGTTCGCAACAATCCACTCGCCTAGGTGGGGTGAGTCAAAAACCTTATGATTCCATGAATTTGGGTGTTTTTGGCAATGACAAACAAGCCAATGAAAACACTAAATTTTTTACAGGTTTGCCACATGCTCCTATTTTTATGCAACAAGTCCACTCCAATAAGGTTGTCGAATACGCTCACGTTCCAGAATCGCATGGACAAATTACTGCCGATGCATGCTTTACACGTAAAAAAAATATTGTGTGCTGCGTATTAACAGCGGACTGTCTTCCAGTGCTAATAGCAGATAAGCAAGCCAGTGTTGTTGCTGCGGTTCATTGTGGTTGGAGAAGCTTGTTTGCAAACATTCTCGAACAAACAATAACGCAATTAAATTGCGAAAATAGCGAATTGCAATGCTGGCTTGGACCCTGTATTTCCTATAAACCCTACCGAGTTGATGCTGAGTTTAGACAAAAATTTGTTGCTAAAAATAAAGACCTTGCCCATTGCTTTTATTTGGACAAAAAGAAAAAATGGCACGCTGATTTAAAAAAAATTGCCGTTACCCAACTCAAATCACTTGGCATTACGCAAATAACCCAGTCCCCTTACTGCACTTATGACAACAAAAACTTATTCTTTTCCTATCGTCGCGATGGAGAAACAGGGCGAATGGCATCCATGATATGGATAAAAGAATGATGGAAATTGAGAACAAACTGTACAATCAAGCAGTTAATTTAGTGCGGCAACGTTACCCAACTGGTTCCGGAGGTGCCGCAGCTATTGCCACAGAATCAGGAAAAATACTCACCAGTATTGCCCCTGAGGTAAAAAATGATGCTCTTTCTTTGTGTATGGAGGTTGGGGCATTACTCGAAGCGCATAAACGAGACGAAAAAGTCACTCATAGTTTATGCCTCTATCGACAGGATGAAATGTCAGACTTCATTGTCTTAACGCCTTGTGGTATTTGCCAAGAACGCTTAGTGCATTGGGGTGGAAAAGTGCGCGTTGCTATTTCAAACCCAGAGAACAAACTTATATTCAAATCAATAAGAGAACTGCAACCTTATCATTGGTCACAGGTCAATGGAGAAAAATTATGAAACATCATATCAGACGATTATCAGGCTCTTGCCATTGTGGAAAAATTCAATACACGGTTGATAATCAACCATTTGATGGCGATTATTGCCACTGCCGTGATTGCCAAAAAATCACTGGCTCGCCTGTTTCAGCTTGGATGGATTTTAAAGATGGGCAAGTCACTTGGGACAATGAAAAACCTAAAGAATATCATTCTTCAGCAACAATTCGTTGTGGTTTTTGTGAGCACTGTGGATCAACATTAAGTTACAGGCATAAAAAACACCCTGAATACATAACCCTAGGAGCTTGTCCGAGAATAGGAATCGTAGTGAAGGAAAGTTGGATTTAGGGCTGTTTTTCAGTTTTTTGAGAAGAATAGCACCGCTATTTGCCGAGAAAAAGCGGAAAATAGCACAAATCCAGCTTTTCTGTAATAGATTATCTATTCTCGGACAAGCTCCTAGCCATAACGTCTTTAGATAACCCTAATTTAGTACACCCAAACTATCATATTTATACCGCATCACAAGTAATATGGTTACATATTGAGGATAACCTCCCAAAATACCAAAAGAGCAAAGTTAATTAAATTTTGATTTACTCTTGACAACTTAACAACTACATATGTAAACTGTAAGCTTACACTATAGAGTTTTACTATGAAAGTATCTGATTCTGAATTGAAATTGCTCGAGGTTTTATGGCAACAGAGTCCATTAACTGTTGGTCAAGTCATTCAACGCGTACAAATCAACACCAAATGGCACGAAAACACAATCAAAACACTGTTGATGCGTTTGACAAAAAAACAAGCCGTGAAACGCCATAAAGATGGAAGACGCTACTTTTATCAAGCCAATGTTGAAAAAGACACCTTACTATCAGAAGAAACCCAAGGGTTTTTAGCTAAGTTTTTTGGTGGGAGAGTCTCTCCTTTTATTGCTCACTTCAATAAAACCAATAAATTATCATCTGATGAAATAAAAGAACTCGAAGCCATTTTAGCTAAAATGAAACAAGAAAATGATTAACTGGCTATACCAAACAAACCTAGAAGTCAGCATAATAATCGGCATAATATTATTGATAAGAAAACCCGTGCGCGCCTTGCTCGGCTCTCATGTGGTTTATTGGTTGTGGGCAATTCCATTTATTCGCTTTGTCAGCTGGTTTAAAGCAGAAATTCCATCCACTGTTTTTGAACAAGTGAATTTTCCCAATGGAAAAATACTCATTCGTATTTTTGACAATCCCGATACTTGGCGTTTGAGCTATTACTTTACTTTAGAAAAAATTTGGATAGGCGGTGTTGTCGCTTGGATAATACTGCGCGTATTGGGGTGGATAAAGTTTAAAAAACACTTAAAAGCCACAAGCTCACCCATGGATATTTACCAACACGTAAATGACATAGAACCGTTAAAGAACCTCCAAAAGGTCAGTTTTTTCAACACCACCATTACTGATGCTCCATTTATTACAGGAATTTTCAAAGCTCAGATATATTTACCAGAAAATTCGTTTAAACAGCACTCTCAGCAACAAAAAATGTGCATACTAAAACACGAAATGACCCATTTGAACCGCAAAGATTTATGGGCGCAAATAGCAGCAGAAATAATGCGCACTCTCTTTTGGTTTAACCCAGTTATTCATATTGCTTACCACCTATTTAGACAAGATCAAGAGTTAGCCTGTGACCACAGCGTCCTTGCTGCATCTAATGATGAAGAACGTTTAGAGTATGGGCGTGTTTTATTAAAAGCCATACATTCCCATGCACTGCCAACAGCTTTATCTTTTTTCAATAACCCAAAACAGAGGTTTATCATGTTAGAAAAACATAAAAATTCAACTTTCACAACAATTTTAGGCATTTCGTTATGTGCCATCATAACAGTCTTTGCATTGACTAAAGCGCCAGACTCTATTGCCAAAGAAGCAAAAAACCAACAAGGTGTCAGTTTTAAATTTAAGGACATTCCATTAAAAAACATTCTTATGCTGGTTGCTGATGGAATGCATAAGGAGGTTGTCGGTTTTCATAAACTTCCTGACATCAATATTTCTGTATCTGCAAAAAATGTCAACGCCTCAGAGTTTGAAAATTTAATTCTAAAATGCACAGGATTTAAACTGGAACCAAAAGAAGGTTATTTTGAAATCATGAACGATACAAAATCTAAAAACAACCTTAAAAATTCAAACCAATGCATTAATACACTTAATGAGAAAAAATCATGAAACCATTTGCCACCATAATAATTACAGTGAGCTTTTGTGTGAGTTCTATAGAGTACGAAGAAAAAAATGAGTTTGATTTTTTTAAATGCTAAATTAAATGAAGCACTTTCTTTTGTACTAGAGTTAGGGGGGGACAAGTAATTGGATATAAAAATATACCTGACAAAACAATTAAACGGCTTGATGGTAAAAATGTAAGTGTTAAAGAACTAGCACAACTCCTTTTAAAATGTGGAAAGCTGAAACTAATACCAATTAATTATTATTACAAGATTGTCGTCGATGACGATTCTCAAATATCAAATGCTGATAATTTAATTAAAACAGGTGATATTTTCAAGTAGTGATAAACTAAATTTTTGTTATTTTCTAAACTTAAAATAAAGAATCTTGAATTAACTTTGCACAAAATTTGGACTTGCTTTGCAATAAAAAATGCGGTCCTTTTAGTTTGTGGATATTAATTTGTGGGAAAATTTGTTGGAATTTAATTAAGCATTTTTTAGGAACTAATTGATCGTTTGTTGCTTGTAAATAAGTGACATTTAAAGCAGTGATGGGTTTATCATTCACGCCTATTATATTTATTAAATGCAAACGATTAGCCAAAACTTCTGTTTTGACTTTTTTAATGGATTTTTTAACTAAAAGAATCAGGTCATCGGTTGCATTTTTATCCAATAAAAAGGACTTGATAATAAAATTAGGCAAGGGTAAAGAAAGCAATAAATCCATAGGCAATAGTTTTGAAAACTTCAGTAATAAGGGCTTGGGTGCTTCTAAAAAACTTGCCACAAAGACGATAGATGAAAGGTTTGGCAAATTTAATAAAGCAATATTGTAGGCAATATAACCTGAAAAAGATTCGGCAATTAAAACAAAGTCATCTTGAGGCAGTTGTTCAATGACGTGCTGTGTTAATTCGCTGTAGTTTTGCTTTTTGCCAGTTGAGTATGAAATAACTTGCGCATCAATTTCAGGTGATAGGCAACTAATAAAAGGTTGAAATAAATCCCCTGTACCGTCTAACCCTGGAAGCAACACGAGTTTCATGGGCTTTTAGCCCTATTCGCAACCAAAGTTGTTGAATCTTTAGAAATACCTCTAAATTTGTTGCGTATGCTTTGTGAAGGAATGATGCACTTTTGGCTTCTACCAAATAGAAAGTAACAGTTTCGTGCAAAAACCCGATAAAAGAAATCTCGGATAAATACAGGAATTACCCTAAATACATTAAATACATTCCAATAACCAGATAAATCTTTTGCAATCTCTAGTGCGGCATTTGACCAGATATAACATTTATTGTTTTTAATCAAAAGAAAAGTATCTATGCCTACATTATCAATGGCGTATTTTTTAATTAATTTTTTTGCATAGTCACATTGCATAGGAGTGAATATAAAGACATTTCGCTTATCTCTTTTGATGATAAAATTAACTGCGCCATTACAAAAATTGCAGACTCCATCATAGATAATAATATTTTTATCCATCTAAAAAAAGAGTTTCCTCAACTCCTTATGATAAGTTTAAAACCTTAGAACAGATAAAATGCGGTGTTGGACTTGTTCGATAGTGCCTGTTCCGAGAACCTCGCTAAGAATATCGTGTTGCTTGTAGTGCTCAACAACAGGAGCCGTCTCTTTTTCGTATATTTTTATGCGATCACGAACCACTTCTTGGGTATCATCTGTTCTGCCTTCAATTTCAGCTCGTTTTGCGATGCGACCAACCACTTCTTCTGGGTCAACAGCGATTAAAATAGCGTGTTGAGCTGGCATATTGATTTCTTCAAGCAATTTATCTAACATGTCCGCTTGCACTAAGTTACGGGGAAAACCATCCAAAATAAAGCCTTTTTTTGCATCGGCTTGAGCCAAACGTTGTTTCAACATACCCAAGACAATATCGTCATTGACTAACTGGCCTTTATCCATAACAATTTTAGCAGCCAAGCCGAGTTCGGTTTTATCTGCTATAGCGCCACGAAGCAAATCGCCAGTAGAAATATGTGGAATATTAAACTCCTTTTTAAGAAGTTTTGCTTGTGTGCCTTTTCCAGAGCCAGGCGCGCCCAATAATACCAATCTCATTTGTTGTGTCTCATGTTATATTAGAAAGTGCTTATAAAAGCCATAAGGGTGTGATAAAGTAACGCTTGCGACGATTGAAGTCAACCTTTTGACCCTAATTTAACTAATTAAAAAGAGAGAAACAATGACAAAGAAAAATGCACTTTACTGCCAATCCGGAGGCGTCACTGCCGTTATTAACGCCACAGCCTGTGGTGTGATTGAAACAGCCCGAAAATATTCAGATAAAATTGGTACAGTTTATGGCGCAAAAAATGGCATTATTGGTGCGCTACGTGAAGAGTTAATTGACACTTCTTTTGAGTCCGATGAAGATATTGCTGCCTTAAAGCACACCCCTGGCGGGGCTTTTGGTTCGTGTCGCTTTAAACTTAAAGACATCGAAAAACAACGTGCTGAGTATGAGCGTTTAATCGAAGTTTTAAAAGCACACAACATAGGCACAGTTTTTTATAATGGCGGGGGTGATTCGTCCGACACTGCTTTTAAAATATCCAAAGTTGCCAATGAATTGGGCTATCCTGTTAATTGTATTGGTGTGCCGAAAACCATCGATAATGATTTGCCGATTACAGACACCTGTCCTGGATTTGGCACCACAGCCAAATACATCGCCACTTCAATTATGGAAGCATCACTGGATGTTGAATCGATGAGTGAATCCTCTACCAAAGTTTTTGTTATGGAAGTGATGGGTAGGCACGCGGGATGGATAGCAGCCGCCGGGGGTTTGGCTGGCAAAACACACGATGACCCGCCTCAAATCATATTGTTTCCTGAAATACCTTTTGAAAAACAAGCTTTCCTGGAACGGGTAAAATATGCAGTGGAAAACCACGGTTACTGTTCAATTATCGTCTCTGAAGGCGTTCAAGATAAAGACGGTAAGTTTTTAGCTGATGCAGGCACTGTTGATGCATTTGGTCATTCGCAATTGGGTGGAGTGGCTCCTGTTATTGCCAATATGATACGGGATGAATACGGTTACAAATACCATTGGGCAGTGTCGGATTACTTGCAACGTTCAGCTCGTCATTTAGCATCTAAAACAGATTTTGAACAAGCCTATGCTGTAGGCGAAGCTGCTGTCAAATTAGCCCTTGAAGGGAGAAATGGTGTGATGCCAGTCATTAAACGACTTGCCGATAAGCCCTACAAATGGGAAATTGCCACAGCAGAATTAGCGAATATGGCAAATATTGAAAAAATGTTGCCCCGCAGTTATATCACTGAAGATGGTTTTGGTATTACCGAAGAATGCCGAACTTACATGCAGCCACTTATCGAGGGCGAAGCATACCCTCCTTATATTGACGGCTTACCCAACTACATAAGATTGAAAAAAAGCATGTTAGCGAAAAAACTTGAAGCTTTTGACATTTAGGCCTTTGCACAACTCGTGGAACGTGTAATAAAGTTTCATAATTCTTTGCCTTTATGTTATTCTTAAAGGAGTTGATTAAACATGATGTAATAATTTATAGTAATGGACAAAGCTTTAAAGGCACAAATTTTAAAAACAGCCGCTGTAGAGGCTACGGAGGCTGTTTCTCAATTAAGGCAGCAACTGGCAATCAGAGAAGTCTCTGGACTTCTCTTTTTTTGTTCATCAAGTTACAATTTAAAAGAACTTTCCATTAACCTTTGTCAGGCATTTGATTTCCCTATTGTCGGGTGTACAACAGCCGGGGAAATTTCAGATACAATGGAGTCCAATAGTATCGTTGCACTGGCATTTAATGCCAATAACTTTGCATTTCATCACCACTTGATTGAAGACTTAGCCGACTTTAAGCTTTCTGATGCAATGAAAATTGCCAATGAAATTGAAAATAGTCTTAAGTTTTCTGACGATTACGTCATTAATAAAAACTTTGGTTTTTTGTTAACCGATGGCCTTTCTAAAGTAGAAGAAAAACTAACAGCGCTTATTTATCAAGCTCTTGGAGGCGTTAATATTTTAGGGGGTTCTGCTGCCGATGACACCTCAGAAAGAACACAGGTTTATTGTTCGGGTAAATTTTACTCTAATGCTTCTGTTTTCACTTTAATTGAAATTAAAGACTCCTTTGGTATATTTAGAATACAACATTTCATCCCAACACAAAAGGAACTCATTACGACGCAAGTGGATTTTCAGAATCGCGTCGTTAATGAAATAAATGGCATGCCTGCCGCTATTGCCTATGCTGATGCGAACAATTTGGATGTCAATAATTTATCTCAATTAGATTTTGCTACTTATCCACTCATGTTGAATATAGCCGATCAATGGTATATACGTTCTATTGCTAGGGTTCGTGAAGATTTTAGCCTTCAGTTTCATTGTGCGATTGATTTCGGGCTGCCCTTATCTATTGGCAAAGGCGTTGATATGGTTAAAACAATTGAAAAGGAAGTGAATGAAATTCTTGAATCTTTTGATGAAATATATTTTACATTGGGTTGTGACTGCATCTTTAGAAAACTAGAAATAGTCGATAAAAACCACCAAAAGCGTATTGAGCCATTGCTAAAGAAAATTAACTTTATCGGATTTAATAGTTTTGGTGAACAATACAATGGCATTCATTTTAATCAAACAATGGTTGGTATTACTGTTGGCAAAGCAAAAAATATCGATGCCTAAACAAACAATGCAAAATTTAAAAACTCAAGTTAAGACGCTCCAGTCCTCTTTGGAAAGGCAAAAAAAGATTTCTAATGCTTTATTAAATCGAGTTAAAAAAAACCTCAAATACCATTTGAATCCACATGAAACCTTTGAACACAATTCTATTTTACTTAATCAAATAAAAGAAACAAAAAAAGAACTCTACAACTCCATTGAAGCAGCACAGAAAAACTCCTATCTTGCTCGACATGATACCTTGACAGGATTGTATAATCGAAATGTATTCAACAAAAAACTCAACAGTGTTGTCAATAAAACTGGTTCACACGCCCTTTTTTTCTTAGACCTTGATCAATTTAAGGTTGTCAATGATACCGCTGGTCACCTTGCTGGTGATGAAATGATCAAACAGATAGCCGAAATTTTATTAAACACCATCGAATCACAGGGGACGCTTGCAAGGTTAGGAGGTGATGAATTTGGCTATATCATGGAGGACTGTTCTAAAGTACAAGCGAAGAATAAAGCCAAACAGTTTCTTTCCTTAATTGATAAATTTCATTTTAGATGGGATAAAAAACTCTTTACTGTTAGTGTTAGTGTAGGATTAGTTATAATTGACCCAAAGACGAATAATAGCGTTGATGCCTTTAAGAATGCCGATATAGCCTGTTATATCGCAAAAAATGCAGGAAGAAATCAATACCATATTTATACAAAAGGACTCAGTGACGACCTTTCGAAACACAACAAAGAACTCAAGTGGTTACCAAAAATTACTAAAGCGCTTGAGTCAAACCAATTTGAACTCTATGTTCAACCTATTAAACGCGTAAACCCATTAGCCGATCATTGCAATTATGAAATTTTAATTCGCTTAAATGATGGCAATAACATCATAAACCCAGAAACTTTTTTGCCACCTGCAGAACGGTATAACCTCATCACCAAAATCGATTGTTGGGTGATACAACATGCATTTAATTGGTTATCTAATAACATTAAAAATTTTGACCCTCAAGTCAGGTTTTCAATAAATATTTCAGGGCACTCCTTGGGTAAGGAAAACGTCTTAAACCTAATAATTAAATCATTTGAAACATCGGTAATTACGGGGAAGAACATTTGCTTTGAAGTGACTGAAACAACAGCTATTTCAAACTTCTCTTCAGCTAATCAATTTATCCGTAAATTAAAAAAGTATGGCTGTTTATTTTCTCTGGATGATTTTGGCAGTGGTTTATCCTCCTTAAGTTACTTGAAAAACATGAATTTTGACATTTTAAAAGTTGATGGCTCATTTATCCGCGATTTATTAGATGACCCACTCAATGAAGAAATGGTTAAATCCATCAATAATATCGGCCACATCATGGGCATGAAAACGATAGCGGAGTATGTTGAAAGCCAAGGCGTCTATGATAAGTTAGTCGATCTTGGATTTGATGGGTTGCAAGGCTTTTATATTGGCAAACCCGTGCCAATAGATAATTTAATCAATATTAACCCCTAAGGCTCACGTAAATAAACGGGTTCAATACCATCAATATTAACCGCGAGTTTAGTAAAATCATCCTTAACCATGAGTAGCATATCTTTTGCTTGTGAAAAGACATTGGCCTGATAGGGCATTGGGTTATTATTTGCATGCTCTTTTAATTCTTCATAGACACTAAAACCGCTACCGATAAAATTATCAATCCCACTCAAATCAACGGCACGTGCTGCACTAACTGTTTCAGGTGTGAGTTGCCTAATCTCCTTACCATGCACTTGGTATTTTGCCCAATACACTTCATTCATTCGGGCATCGGTCGCAACCAAGATAATTCGAGGTTGCGATGTATCCAGTTGTTGATAGGTTGCAAATGCAAGCGTTTGTAAATTGGAAACTGCCACCACAGGAATATCCAACGCTAAAGCCAACCCTTGTGTCACAGCCACCCCGATTCGTACGCCTGTAAAAGCACCAGGACCTTGTCCCACAACAATCCCGTTAATTTCACTTTTAGTTATTTTTGCCTCACCCAATAATTCATCAATAAAGGGTAAAATCAACTCCGCATGCAAGCGTGGCTGAACCGTTGAACGATGATACATCTTGCCATCAACCCACAACGCGGCAGAACACATCTCGGTTGCTGTATCAATGGCAAGTAATATCATGTATCTTTAAAAGAGTGGTTTATCTTTTTCTGCTTCAAAAGCCGTTACAGAATCAAGAATTTCTTGTTTGGCTTCATCAGGACCGCCCCAGCCTTCAATTTTAACCCATTTGCCTTTTTCTAAATCTTTATAATGTTGGAAAAAATGAGCGATTTGATCAGTGATGCATTCAGGTAAATCCCTAACTGAATTAACCCCACTATAGAGGTTGGTAACATTGCCGACAGGTACGGCAACGATTTTTGCATCTTCGCCTGCTTCATCGGTCATCTTTAATACGCCAATTGGACGGCATTTAACCACAGAACCCGGCAGTAGCGGTGTTGGCATAACCACCAAAACATCTACTGGATCGCCATCGCCACATAAAGTATGCGGAACAAATCCATAATTGCACGGATAGCGCATAGAAGTATTAAGTACGCGATCAACAAAAATCAATCCAGAATCTTTATCCACCTCGTATTTTACTGCTTCGCCATTAACTGGTATTTCGATAACGACATTTATATCATTTGGTACATCACTACCAACACTTACATGTTTTAAACCCATGAGAGGAGTTCCTATAAAAAATCGGGAATTATACTGATATTAAGAAAAAAACAATAGCTTGCAGTGATTTATCGCTTTGAAAACCTTAAAAACAAAGAAATTAGTCTGTTATAATGCCAATTTTAAACTATTTCACCCTTAAGCTCCATGCAAACCAAAACAGCACTAATCACAGGAATAACAGGTCAAGACGGTAGTTTATTGGCAAAACACCTTATCAATTTAGGCTATAGGATTATTGCACCAACAAGAAAAAACCCAGACAAATCCAATTTAAATAATTTAGGAATTATCGATTCATCCTTAATTGAATTCCTCATTTACAAACAATTTTCTGACTTTGAGGCAATTATAGCCCAACATAAACCAACCGAGATTTATCATTTTGCAGCGATGAGCCACGTTGGTCAATCACACAAAAACCCAGCCGTGGTTTTTGATGTCAACTGCAATTGGACTTTGGAATTATTAGCTTCTGTCATAAAACACTCCCCTAATTCCAAGTTTTTCTTTGCTTCAAGTTGTGAAATTTACCGCAACGACTTACCCTCACCTGTTCGAGAAGAAGATGAAAAGAGACCAAACAATCCTTATGGTATTTCCAAATTATCAGCCCATCAAATGGTTGATTATTATCGGCATGTTAAAGGACTTTTTGCTTGTAACGGTATTTTATTTAACCACGAATCAGAATTACGTCCAGCTTCGTTTGTGAGCAAAAAAATATGCAGCAATGTTGCTCGCCTAGTGAAAAGTGGTGGCAAACCACTCACTCTTGGCAATATTGAAGCAAAAAAAGACTGGGGTTATGCACCCGATTACATCAAAATCATACACGAAATTATGCAGCAAAATAACGCTCAAAACTTCAATGTTTCAACCAACAAGCTGCATTCGGTAAAAGACATGGTAAATGCGGCATTTTCTGCCCTAAATTATGAGATTTCTTGGCAGGGTGAAGGAATAAAAACTCACGCCATTAACTCTGCAGGCGATACCGTGGTTAGCATAAATGAAAAATACTTTAGACCACTTGATAACCGCTTTTTACGTGGAGACAACAGTAAAATCAAGCAATTCATGCAAAACCACACCCAAACACCTTTTACTCAATGGGTTAAGTCCATGACTCTGAGTGAATACAAGCTGTTAAATTAGCATTAAATTGTAACTTTTAGTCACCATTTAACGTTTTTTTCATTGAGAACACTCGACTGCATGCTTACAATGCACCCAAGTAAGACCTCAATCAAATAGGTGCCAAATTAATTTTTGGTGAAAAGGGAATCTGGTTAAAATCCAGAACTACCCCCGTAACGGTAATAAAGTATATTTTTAACAAAGCCACTGAAAGCAATTTTGGGAAGGCGTTAAAAGCAAGCTTTAAAGTCCGGAGACCTGCCTATTTTTTATATTAATCAACAAAGTCGCGGTGGGCGACGGAGAAAAAATGAAAACAAACAAACTTTTGTCGTTGTCTACGGCATTATTATTCGCACTCAACTCTCATGCCGATGAAGACAAGGCGCAACTCGATGATACTGTAGTTTCCGCTTCACGTTATGAACAATCCCAAAATGATATCATTCCATCGGTCAGTGTTATAGACCGAGAAGATATTTTAAACCTACAGGCCAACAGTATTGTTGACCTTTTAGTACTACAGCAAGGCATAGACGTGGCTCGCTCTGGTGGAAATGGCACACAAACCAGCGTTTTTATGCGTGGCACAAATTCAAATCATGCTTTAGTCTTAATTGATGGTGTGAGAGTTTCTTCCTCCTTTACTGGAAGTTTTGCCTGGGAAAACCTACCAGTCTCACAAATCGAACGCGTTGAAATCGTCCGTGGAACACGAGTCAGTTATTACGGCTCAGATGCCATTGGCGGTGTTATCAACATTATAACTCGCAAACAAGATAATATGTATATCCGTTACACAGGTGGATCATTTGACAGCCACGATTTTGATATTGGCTATGGCAATTCGACTGATAATGGGCAATATTCCATTGTTGTTGGCAGCCAAAAAACAGATGGCTTTTCAGCCACAAACGCCAATAATGCATTTTCATACAACCCCGATAATGATGGTTATGAAAACCTGAGTTTAAATCTCAATGGCTCGCTAAACATGGCTAATGGAAAAATCAACTTTAACTATTTAGAGACTAAATCAGACATTGATTTTGATTCCTTTTATGAAGTTGGAAACTCTGATTCAAGTCAACGCGTAATTAAATTGGCATGGCAAGGTCAAATACTCAGCGACTGGAACACAGAAGTTGCCTTAAGTCACAATAAAAACAGTTTAACAACCAAGGCGTTCTCCAATGGCTTTAACTCCGATAGAAATACGCTCGATATTTTATTAGATAAACAAATCGATACCAATCACATTGGCTTAGGCGTGAGTTACCGCCAAGAAAATTCAGAATTAGAAAACAAGCTGGTTGCCGCTTTAAATTACAGTGACTCACGAAATAACTTAGGCTTATTTGCTAATTGGCAAGGGACATTTGACAACAACATCTTATCAGTTAGTGGTCGATACGATGACAACAATGTCTATGGAGCTGATACCTCTGCAGATGCCAGTTGGGCGTATAAATTTTCAAATTCATCACTAGTCAACTTATCTGTTGGTTCTGCTTTTCACGCACCCAACTTAAATGAGTTGTTCTCTCCACAATACCAAACGCTTATTTTTTCACCTGAACTTGGTCAATTTGTGAGTTTTTATTCGTTTGAAGGCAACCCTAATTTAAAACCCGAAGAATCCTTAAATTATGAAATTGGTTATAAATTGCCCATTAATGAAAACCACAGCATCGCCTTTAATGCCTTTTATTACAAAATTGACAACTTAATTGATTATCAAGGTTCAACGTTTAAACCTGTAAATGTTAATAAATCCACTATTAAAGGGCTTGAAGTCAATTATAATTTAACGGTTGATGACATGAAAATCAACATCAATGCCACCCATCAAGATGCCAATAATGACCAAACAGATACACCCTTATTGCGCCGACCTGATAACAAAATTAATTTTAGTGTCGATAAGTTCTATAATAAATTTTCAATTGGTTCGAGTGTTCGTTATGCGTCAAAAAATTACGATTTTGGTACAGAACTCGATGGTTATACGGTGATTGATTTACGTGCAGCGTATAAACTCAATGATAACTGGCGTATGGCATTGAAGGTTGAAAATGCCACAGATAAAGAGTATCAAGTCATTAATGGTTACAACACATCGCCAGCAGCAGGCTATCTAACCATTGAATGGAATCAGTAACATAGAAACATTTAAAAAAGGGTCTTGGCAGACCCTTTTTTTTATGCCTTAACATAATTTACACAATTAAGGTGTTATAATTCATATTCATATTCATATTCACATTCAAACAAATGACCAACAAGGATATATTCATTATCATTCCTGCCTTTAATCCCGGTAAAATAATTAGCGAAGTTGTTAATAAAACACGACACTATTGCCAAAACCTAATACTAATTGATGATGGTTGTGATGCACAAAATAAACTAATACTATCCGAATTAGAACAACTACCTGAAGTGACCCTACTCACTCACCAAGTCAATAAAGGCAAGGGCTTTGCTATCCATACTGGCATAGAATGTGCATTAAAAAACCAAGCAAAAACCATCATTATGCTCGATAGTGATGGGCAACACAGACCAGAAGAATTGGCTAAATTTTTACAGTTTGCTCAATCAAAACCTTTTGATTTAGTCATCGGTGTACGCACAGAGATTGATAAAATGCCATTGCGCAGTAAAATAGGCAATATTTTCATGGCAAAAGTGTTTTCTGTTTTATATGGACAAAAGCTTAAGGATACGCAATCGGGTTATCGCATGCTGTCAGCGAAGTTTGCTCAATTGTTTTTAGATAACGTTGATGCTGGTCGCTATGAAACAGAAATGCAAATGCTTATGTTTGCCGCAAAAAGTAAAATTCATATTGATCAAATCCCAATAGAAACGCGCTACTTTGATGGCAACTCCAATTCAAAATTTCGCCCCCTTGCCGATTCCTTGCGTGTACTGGGTTCTTTTGCCAAATATTCTGGAGTTGGGTTTGCTTCTTTTTTGCTTGATTATTCCGTTTTTGTCTTTCTTAGTAGTTATGTTGGCATTTACTTTTTAACGGCACATTTGAGTTCGCGCATCATTAGCGGCAGCTTTAATTTTGCTGCCAATCGAAAATATGTGTTTAACCACAAACACTCATTGGCTAAGTCCATAGGTAAATACCTTATTGCTGTTGCCTTATCGCTGAGTCTCTCATCGGTGCTTTTGTATTTATTTGTTGATGTTGTGCACATCAAAACAGCGGTTGCCAAAATTTTTGCAGAAGCATCCACTTTTTTACTTAACTACTTTATTCTCAAGCACTTTGTGTTTAAGAAATAATGGGGTTTTATCAGGCTGAACCGTTAGGTTATTTGTTTTTAATCATTGGCTTATTTTATGCTAATGGGGTGTTGCTAACAAGAAACTTTTTCTCAAGTAATTTATGGACAGAGAAATTTTTCATCAATTCAGTGGTGGGTATTGGTTTTTGTATTCTGCTTTTGTTTTTTCTTGCTTTGTTTGGTTTGCTCACACCACTAGCGGTTATGGTTATGTTTTCTCTTGCACCCGCTTATTTGCTGTGGTCCAATGATAAAAACAAGTCCTTTTTCAATATTTCTTCCACCTATCATGGCATCATTTCGCACGCTGGCATTAGTGCAATAGTTTTATTGTTATTGTTTGCCGATACCTATTTGGTGTTTTTTCCAGAGACCAGTTCCGATGCCATGCGTTACCATTTGCCCTATGCCCGATTTTATGTTGAAAATCATGGTTTGGTTGTTAATGAGTTTATGCGTTACCCTATCTTTACGCACAATGTTAATTTAATTTTTTCACTTGGCTACTTGTTTGAGAACAAAAATCAAGGCGATGTATTGGCACGATTATTTAATATCTATTTTTTAACCTTATTGTTGTTGGGTTTGTATTCTTTAACGTTAAAAAACTTTGGGAAAATCACGGCATTCATTGCTTGTCTTATCCTCATAAAAATCAAAATGCTGCGTGTCATTATGGTTTCGGCCTATGTTGATATAGCTCTAGCTCTGTTTGTTTTTGCTTGCGTCTATTTTTTGTACCAATGGCAAAAAAATAAAGAAAAGCGCTGGTTATACCTTGCCGCATTTTTATTGGGCACGGCGTTAGGAACAAAATACCTCGCCCTAGTTTGGCTTGTGCCATTAACGGTGTGGGTCTTTTTTAGTGATAAAAATTTTAAACATGCCTTAACGTTTTTTCTATTATCCTTAGCATTTGGTTGCCCTTGGTATGTCCGCAATATTCTTATATCTGGCAACCCAATCCACCCTTTTGCACAAAGTTTTTTTGGTTACTGGGTGTGGACTGCATCAGATGTGCTGGCACAAAAGAAAGAATTACTCATTGCTCATGGTGTTGATAAAAGTTTCATCAATTTACTCAAGCTTCCATGGTTATTGGGGACTGAAAAGCAATTTGTTAAAAGCCATTTAGGCTGGGCGCTTCTTGCTGGCATTCCATTTTTGGCATTAGCCTATAGAATGCCCAAATTCTTTAAGCACATGGCAATCTTTATTTTATTTGGTTTGGTTTTCTGGTTTTATACAGCGCAAATTCTGCGTTACTTTACTGCTATCTTGCCCTTTTTAGCTATTTTTGCCGCCTATCCTTTGGGTTTGGCTTTTGCTTATTTAGATAAAATTAAATGGTTAAATAACCATCGGTTAATAACGGTTGTTTCCATTGTCCTATTGGTTTATAGCAGTCACACCTTATACAAACACTTTTATTACCTCAACAAATGGAGAGCCTTACCCCAATCAGATTACCACTGGCAAAATATTTTAGATGAACGTGATAGTTATTATCCCTTTGCCAAACTCCTCAATGATAGAGGTGTTAAACGACTACTCAATATTGGCAAAACCCGTATTCATTACACCTTTGATGGATTAACCTTGGGAGATTGGTTTGGGCCAGCTAACTTTTACACCATCGCTCAATCATCAAAAAATGCCAATGACATTATTCAACATATGCACCGATTAAAGGTCAATTATTTAATTGCAGAGAAGAAACCCAAGTGGGCGAATAGAGTTAATAAATTACTAAAAGACAGTTCGCGATTCGAAGTTGTCAAAGATTCAGACTTAAGAACACTCTTTTTTCTTAAACCTTAAAAAGTTTATGAACAAGACGTCGAAACTTATGATAAGGTCCACGCAAAATACTTTTTACTTGTCCTTTTATATCATTGGATTCTTCGGTTAATTTGGTAATATAACCATACAAGCGTTTTAGGTGTTGGTCGCGTCTTGCCAATAAGACTTTTATTTCCTGCACATCCTGAGCGGTTAGGACTCTGCCTTCTTTAATTTTATCAGGCAGATGCCGCTCCACATATATGGTTGTGTGTGGCTTAATGCCTGGCTCGGATTCTTTGGTATAATAATATAAAGCAAAGGATTTTCGCGATAGATGCTTCTTATCTTCAGGTAAATCAATGCGAGGAAACCCATGCCACGAATGGTTGTTGGTTTCAAAAATTACAGCACGATTAAACAAAGGTTCAACACTAATTATTTCATCTTCCTGTGGCTGCAATCGTGGATTTTTATGCAATTCAATATTTCCGCCCCATGATTTATCCCATTCTTTATTGAGGTAAACAATTAAATTCATCCGACGACGATAACCGGTAAAAGGATGGTGGGTAAAATCCACATGCGGATCTAAATCTTGCCCATCGAGATTATTGTGAGTGCCACCACCAAAATAATGGGGATCGTATTTGAGGTTTTTAATGCCAGTAAAGTCCTCAATTAACTGCAAAAAATCTTTACTTTTAACCAAATCATCTAAGTTTTTGTAGGCATCACTTATCTTAGACACGTGCTCATGCACCGCTTTTTTTCCCACAACACCGTCTTCATTGGTTGCTAATTCTTCATCAAAATCAGGAAAATCATCCAATAGCTGCTGACAAAACTCTGATGTGAAAAAGTTTTCAATCACCACGTGTTTAAACGGTTGGTTATTAACAAATTGTTGGTTGATTTGTTGAGTTTGGCTTGTTGTCTGTTGGTTGAGTAATTTCATCATAAACAGATTTTCTTAGTAGTGATGGTGCTCAAATATATCTTTATAGTTCGGCACTCTTTTTAATAAGGCGAAATAGCGTTCATCTTTTTTAACTTCATGAGGAGTAGATTTCCCCACCTCACCGATGCAGTGTTCTTTAATAATTTCAAAACCAGATCTTTTAATCAGTTGATGCATTCCTTTTAGAGAAAAAATCCAATAATTGGTTGGGTCATTATTGAGTTCATCAGCCGCGACTAAATACCCTACTGATAAATTTTTGATTTCTGTCCCATCTGGAGCATGTGAAGCAATTCGCGTGCTTAATAAAACATAATCAGAAACTAAGCACAGCATATTCAAAAAATAAAAAGGGTTCCTTAAATGATAAAGTATTCCCATAGCAAAAGTAAAACCATACTCATTTTCTAATACAAAATTTCTATCCACATCGTGTTCTAAAATCCGAACTGTTGAGTCAAGTTTGTTTTTTAGGTAATTGCACGCTTTAAGGTCATTATAGTTGGTGACTTTTCTATCAACAACATCAACATCAAAGCCTTGACTTTCGAAATAAAAGGCAATGTCACCATCCGCGCAACCTATATCTAAAACTCTTTTATCTTTTGCTAGTGTATCAAAAAAAGATTCTTGACCGCCCTTTAACAACTGGTCAATAATAGTTAAGTTGTTCATGCTTTTATATGGATACCAATCAAATTCAACCTTTGCCTCTTTTTTGATTCTATCCAATTTTTTTTCAAAGGTATTTGCTGCTTTTCTAAGAGGTGATTTTCTGATGTTTATCAATTTTATCTATCTCCAGTTATAATTTATTATTAAATTCAGTTCTTTGTATTAAATAATATACTTTTTATGGATTATAATCCCTTTTTAATTTATTTTATTAAAATTAATGATATTTAGTTCTGTTACTTTCCTATTTTACTTTTTACCTCTGTTTTTATTGTTGTATTTTGTAATGCCTTTTAAAAACACGGTTTTATTAATTGCGAGTTTGTTTTTCTATGCATGGGGTGAGGCTCAATACGTTTTATTGATGTTACTATCAATCGGTATCAACTATTCTTTTGGACTTGCTATTGATAAAACATCACTGAACAAATCAAAACAAAAGGTGTTTTTAAGCTTTGGTGTTTTAGCTAATTTGTTACTGCTTGGTTATTTTAAGTATTTTAATTTTATTTCTGCCGATTTATTCACGATTAAACTCACTGAACCGGTACATTTACCTTTAGGCATTTCATTCTTTACTTTTCAAGCTATTTCTTATTTGGTTGATGTTTACCGCAAAGAAGCCAAGGTTGAAAAAAACATCTTTAATCTTGCTTTGTATATTTCCATGTTTCCACAGTTAATAGCCGGTCCTATTGTTCGATTCAAGACAGTAGCAAAACAAATCCACAGTCGCCAACATACGCTTAATACCCTTTCACAAGGCATGCGGATTTTTATTATTGGCTCTTAATTTAACTAAAATGAACACGTTAATGAAGATGTTAACGGGACTTCTGTATTTCCACTTAAGGTTAAATTATTAGAATTGCCTAAGACAGATATGCTATTGCAGTTACTTGCATTTGAAGTGTTGTTATGATAGAAAAGGTTGTTGATATAGGTGCCATTGCTGTTTTCAATTTCATCATACACAGATGCCGATAATTTACTGAAGTATACCTTTGTGTTTTTGACTATGAGATTATCTGTTCCACCCACAATATCTAAACCAAATCCATTTGAATAAAATATTTTTACATTATCAAGAATAGCATTATCACAATTAACCAAATAAAAACTTGAGGTTCCTGACTTATCATGTCTTGTTCCTGTTATAGTTAACCCACTTGAGTCATAACAGCTAACTTCTCCGTCACCAATTAAGAATCCTTGCGAACCAGCAGCTCCATTATTCCTTCCTACTATGTATCCATACCATAACTTTGTGTTTAGTGTGTGGCTAATCCAAATTGATGGGTCAGGACCACCATTGTTTAAATCCCCATTTAATGATAGAAAATTGTTCAATAATTGAGCGTTATTACTACCATTCACTCCTATCCCTATTTTTACATGCTGAATATTTAAGTTCCAAATAACAGGGTTATTATCAAAGTAAGATAAAATCCCGAATGTAGCTAAGTTACCTCCTGATGATTTTACGTTAAAGTTATGAACCTGAGTATTGTCATTCATTTGAATGACAATGTTTGCTGTTGACTGAATAGTGGTCTGTAGGTTATTTACATCGCCATTAATGCCTGAAATATGTTGACCTCTTAATAGGTGTATTGTGCTAGAGGAATTAAATATACCAGAACTTAAACACAATGTCTTATTTGAACCCAAACTAGTGAGCGAAGTCTGAATATCTTGAGAGGGATTGATACTAAGATCACAAGCTGAAAAACTTTGAATTGAATATATTAGAACAAAATAAATAATTTTTTTCATGGATAACTATCTCTTTTTTAGCGGTGTATAAAATTATATTAATTTTAATGATTGTGTCAAGAAATTTAGATTGAAAATTTTAATAAATCTATCATAGTTGCCACTATTCCCACAAAATCCAGAATCTATCCAGAAAATTTATTATCACCCTATGCTGAAATTTGCCAAAAAAACACAACAACATGGTTAGATAAAAGAGTCAAGGAAGTTACGGGTAGAGGCATTTATTATCCACTAGAAAAGTTCAGGCAATGGAAAAACGAATTTCAAGTTTATCTTCCTTCCTATTTTCATTGGAATGGGGAATTGCCCTACTATGTTGCTGATGATATGATGAAAAATTATTGGGCGATTGAACCGAAGTTTGAAGTCCATTCAACCCATGCCTTGGTCAAAACAGATTTAAAAAGGTTTCTTCACGGCCTTCGTTTATGGAACACCTCTAAAAAATACAATTATAAGGAATTTAATATTAAGGAATGCCGAGGTAGAAACTGTATTAAGGATTTAAATAAGGTCTACAAAAAAGTGGTCGGATTTCGATTTACACGAGCTAAACCAACCACTCACCGTAGATTATTGATACTTGCCGATTCATTTGGTGCTGCCATAACTGAACATTTTATTCGTGGTTTTGATGAAGTAAATATGATAAGTATTAGCAATCTAACCTTATCTGAACAAAAGCAGTTTTATAAAACTGTTTTAAAAGACACGAATCCAACACATTTTCTTTTGTTGTTTCATGATGGCGGATTTATCGGGCATGGAAATCGACTAAACAAACTATTAGAACTAAAATAAATTTGACAACAGTAAGCAACAAAGCTATATTTACACTAAGATAAATGAACCACTAAAAAAACAGTCCAACAGACTATAGCCTGACAATGTCATTATAATTATAAAAATTTATCCTTGTTTTGAACAAAGGTCTATCGGCATTATTCAAAGGCACTAAAAACTGTTTATGTTTTTTTCTTGATTGAATTTAGACTTCAATTTATGAATAGGAAATTTATATGGGAACACATGCAAAATACCATAAAAGGGTACTGACCTCTAAAACCACAGCATTGTTAACAATACTTATTCCCCTTGTCACATTTTCTAAGATAAGCCATTTAGAATCTAGTATAAAAGTATTACAATCCAACACCTCTTCAATTTCCAAAATTATGCTTAAAGGTAGATGTTTATTAGATCTAAAGGTGTTACATTTTCTAAGTAACGGTGTTGGTTTTAAAAAACAGGGTTTATTGGAATGGGTAAGATACTATAATGATTTATTTAAACCGTTGAATGGCACCAACCATACAACTAAAAGTTTTAATACTGATAAACTTTCTTTAGAGAAAAATAAAACTGAAATAGATACAAATTTATTAAAAAAACTAAAAAAACAAATGATTTCTCCATTAACCTATTTTATTTATCAAATGTATGAAAATAGTCAAAAATGTAATGGCGAATACAATGAATTAAAAACTGTATGTATGGGGTTCCCAGAATACGATAAAGACAATAGGACCCTAACATTTAGCTATCTAAGTGAATACCGTGAAATTAATGATAATACAAATATAAAAAAAATAGCGGTTAAAGCAATAAAAAATTTAACAAGAGAACTTGGACTTGATGGTAATACTAAGGGGATGATTCAATCCATTTTAAAGGCTTATGGAATACCAATAACAGTTGAAAAAAACAATCTTTTCCTAAACAATAAACCAATTTGTATTAAAATTTTATTACGCGTTGGCTTTGATATTAAGCTCTATTCATATTTTGGTTTGAGAGATTGTAATGCGGAAATAAAGGTAATAAAAAAACAAAAAGCATATGTGCTTTAATACAATAAAAAAAAGATCATATAAGTGCATATTAATAAGCTTATTTATATTATATCCTCTTTTTCTTTTGGGAGCAGATGAAAATAAATATAAATATGAATCTCAGATGTCAGTGTTGAAATTTTATTTAATTAGGCTTTACGATATTGAAAAGTGTGAAGCTACAAAAAATTTCTATTCTAAAAAATATAATTGGTGTTTAAGAGAGTTTCCCAAAGTTAACAAATCAAACATTGAGCTGCATTTTATTATCAATGAAAATAGCTCATTAACTGCAAATCTTATTAAATCATCAACTGCTGAAATGAAGAAATTGAAACTAAAGAATATTAATAATTTTATAAACGATTATCCACATTTTATTGGTTTTTATTCTGACCCCAATAATAATCAAGAGAGAATAGAAGAAGATCTAGTTGAGTTAATGGATTTGTATCTTCACTATTGTGTAGGTGATAAATGCTATATAAAAAAGCATAAAATCAATTTGTAAATACTATCGAAATTACTTTAGATGAACTCTTTAAATTAAGGCATTGTAGGTTTTATGTTTACGAATTTCAGCCAAAAATTAAAACCATATTTTCCCAAAATAAAAGTATGTAACCTTTACTATAGGAAATTTTAAATGAAAACTAAATGTATATTGACCGTTTCTATTTCATTAATGCTATTTAGCATTGGTGCTCAAACTAAAAATATTGAAATTACCAATGAAGAAGAAAATATACTATTTGATGCGTTGAGACCAAAAACTCGTTCATGGGATCAGTTAAATGAACTAATGCTACAGGTCATGGATGATGCAACAATCAATGAAGTTATTGATTGTTCTTTTATTCATGAAAGTTCTTCTCCAACTGAAAACTCAAATCAGAATATACTCTATCATGATTATTCTTGGAATATTTATGAGTCAGATTACGGTAGTACTTGTATTGAATTAATTAAACCAAATATTGGATTCTTGAGCGATGAACAATCCAAAGCTTTGCTTTTAGCAAGTAAAGGTTTTGGCTTCGAAAGACTAGGTTTGTGGGAGGAAGTTAGAATATACAATGATTTTATCAAATCTATTACTCCTATTTGTGAACCTAGTACCTATGAAAATAAGAATTCAAGAGCAGGAAGTCAAAACTTAATCTATACAAATGAGAAATTAAAAGATCAAAAGATAATACCAACTTCAAAATATATTTTCCCGGTAAAAAAAGAAGATACTCGAAAAACATCAAAGAATAAAAACTATAAATTTGGGAATAAAATACATTTAGAAAAAGATAGTTGCTATATGGATATTAATAAAAGAAACAAAAGCTCATCACTTAAAACAGGTATAGATGGTTTGATAGGTACTGATGATAGACTTATTTATCCTGATGCAAATTTAAGTTATATGGTGTATTTAGAACAAAAAGCGATTACTTCAACTACTTGTAAAAATTCAGGAACAGGTTTTTATCTTAACCCTTATTCTATTGTTACTGCAGGGCATATGCTTTACTGGAAAAAATGCCAAGTTATTAAGTTTGAAGCCCGAATGGTCGATCCAAGCAATCCAGACAATCCAGTAGAATATAGATTTTTTATAAAGACACCTAAATTAAACAAACTTAATATATCAGCAAGATGGAAAACTTTAAATAATGATCCAAATCATCATATGCCTTTAAATGATGTTAAAGAAGATTATGCGGTTTTAAAACTAGAAACCCCAAATTTCCGACCATTTTTTCCTAATTATACAATTAAGAGCCATATTCATAACTAATTCTGAACTTGGTTAATATATCCACACTTTCAGCCATTTGCGATTTTTTTCAATAATCCAGCTTTAAAAATCATCAGCGCATGGAAAACCTCTATTTTGGGT
>Ga0256840_1000686_pt1 | contig 34044 bp, 34 predicted proteins | sample 355202metaG_FD_185969 | JGI IMG/M metagenome (GOLD analysis project Ga0256840, IMG submission 185969) | Hydrothermal vent microbial communities from Mid Atlantic Ridge, Atlantic Ocean - 355-202 | ecosystem: Environmental > Aquatic > Marine > Hydrothermal vents | place: Atlantic Ocean: Mid...
GAGGATAGTGGTATTTATTTATTGAACAAAAGAGCCAATGGGCAAACCTACAAGCAAATAGATGAGGAGATTGAAATGTCCTCAGGTAGGGCTAACAGTATTATGAAACGAACTATTAAAAAACTAAAACATCCTAGGTTGTTGCGTAGATTACTAAAAGGATATGACTAAAGATTTTTCTTCTTAAAATATGCACACAAAGATGAGGTACTCACCTCATCATATTCAACACAATATCCCCTTTTTTATCTAAATATATTATTGTTTTAAGTATGTTTTTATCTAAGATTAGTTATAATATAACATATCAAAATAAAAGGATTTAAAATGACACAAGAAGCACTTAAATTAAAAGCATTAACATTGGCAATGGAACATTATCTCTCTTACGATGATGAGATGACGGCAGAAGAGTGGAAGAGAGGTACTTATTTCAAAGGCAAAGAAAAAGAAAAGATTGTGCCTTGTGAAGACTATGAACATCTTGATATAGCTACAGTAGTTGCTAGTATTGATGGACTTGCATCTACAATCGCTTATGCATTCAAAGACTGTGTAAAGGAGGAAGCGGTGCAGAATATGTGCAAGAAATTATTTAGTAGAGATACTAGCGTACAAGAATTGGTAGACATAGCCAACGACCCAAAGACACCAGAGATTGAGTTAGCAAGATATTATTTCGATACTAGTCTTGTGCATAGTTTTATAGCTCCCATAATTATACAGAGGTTAGGTGTAGAAAAGCTAACTGATTTAAAGGAAAAAGTTAAAAAGGAATTTAGATAACATGGAAAGCATTAAAATCACAGAAGAAGAGTTAGACATAGAGGCGTATGACGGAAACCTAGAAGAAGCAATCTCAGAAGCAATCTCAAAAAAGACGGGCTTTTGTCACAGAGGCTTTACTTTTACTATAGTAGTTCAAGCAGATTTAGACAAATCTTAAGTTTGCTTGGGATTTGTTTTGTATAATAAAAAAGAAAGAGGAGAAGAGACGATGAGAGAACAAACTATTTTTATATTAAACCTTGAACAGCACCTTAGTGAATTTGATTTTGAAGGGGTATATCTTTATGATAAGGAGAATATTGAAACTCCCCTACTGATGCTGTCACAACACGAAGAAAGTTACATAGGCGTTATTGATGGTGCTGACAATGGTAAAGGAGCTTATTACACAGAAAGTATATCTTTACTTGATTCTGAAGAGACCCTGTTGCACATCAAGGTATCAGCCAATTCACTGACTATAACTTTTAACCTAGACAGCAGTGAATTGCTCAAAGAAGAGATGCGGACTGCAGTAGAGTCTTATCTTCTAGCACAGGGACACAAGATAGAAAAGACTACAGTACTGAATGTAACTAGTTTTGCCAAAAGCGAAGCAGAGGTTCACACCCTACTCTCTTCTTCTGGGTATTCTCTTTTAAAAGACCCTAATGGGTCTTTTCAGTTAGGAGCTTATGATGTTAACTAAATACAGGCAAGAACACCTCAGCAAGAAGATATGTGATGAGGTGGAGGAATTAGAAGCATTTGCAAAAGATGAAGTACTTACCAAAGAGATTACCACTGCTTACCTCAACGCCAAACATGAAAGCATATTTTCTTTGGAGGGATTGTTTTTTTAGTCTTTTAACAGGTAAACACAAGAGAAGTATCAATTATACATTAGCGTCACAGATTTATGAAGAAGGCAAAGAAAAAAAGATTAGAGGAAATGACAAAGCGTAAAAAAGGCACAGAGGAGCATGAGAATGGCTTAGGAGCTGTTTTTATTGAATATAGATAGAATGGATAGGGAGAGTGGCTTTTTTGCTTTCTCTTGTCTTTTAGAGATAGAAAAGGATTATTCTCTCAGATTATCCTCTTTCTAATCATGTTTTTATAAAAGAAGAAGAGTCACGTATAAGCATACAGCTCTTAGCTTCGAGGAAGCGTTGATGCTCACTATTAAGGATGAGAATAAGCATAGGGTTAGACTCTTCACCAATTAGAGAGCAATAGACCCCTTATCTTTTAGGCTGCAACAACGCATCCCTTTCTTCTCTCCTACCTACCTCTTTTGAAGTTCACTTTTATTTGCTTATATGCCATATACTCTTTTAATTCTCTATATCTTCGTATTAACATGAACTCTTTTTGTTTTACTTGCCTATAAGTGTTTTGATTGAAAGACAGTATCATAGTGGCTTTATCTTCTTGGGTAAATAAAAGGTGGTAGTAGAGAAAAGGAATGAATACCAGTATAGGGAGAAAGAAGAATCCTAAAAGGACAAAGAGGAATAAGAGGATAGGAAAAATAAGGAGGAGGTTGTGCTGTGTATATGAGAGTTCTACTTTTTCTAGTGTTTCTATTTTTTCTGTGTATATTTTATCTTTTAGAATAAACCTTTTACTTCTTAACAGCAGTGTGTTGCCGTAAATTTCAACGGAATGTATGGGCTTCATTACTTATCTATACCTAGTGGATATTTATTTTTTTTACTTTATTGTATTTATTAAGCACCCCTCTTGCGTAGGTACTTGTCTTTTTTGCTCTGGGTGCTCCTTTGTTATAACAATCAATTGCCTGTGCAGTATTACTAAAGCGGTTAGTACATTGTTTAAAAATCCATGCACCTACATGTATATTAAATCTAGGGTCATAGAGGTTATTGAGATTTGGGGTATATTTCTTTACCTGGGGAAACCACCACGAGTTTACTTGCATAAGTCCTACATCAATACTTTTATTTCTATTTTTTTTATTAATGGCAGTTACTCTACAAGAACTTTCATGCAGGGAGATTGCTAGAAGTAGTTTTGGGTCTAGTCTATATCGTTTACCTGCATCTTGAAAATGAGACCAATGTAGTTTTGCTCTTTTTAGTTGGGCGTTAGAAATACCTTTATTTTTTGCTTCTGCTGTTGTTTGGAAGAGGAGGAAAAAAGAGAGGGTAAGAAGAGGAAGTGATGATATCTTCATAGGGAACCTTTATTTCTTTTATTTTGGATAAGGCAATTATAGGGAAATAAAAAAGAGATTGGAAGAAAAAGGTTTTCATGGGGATGGTTTATTTTGGGTAAATAGTTTAAATTATTGTATTTTATTTAAAATAGTTTACAATAGTTGTATGTATTGATGAAAAATAGTTTATAATAGTTTAATATAGTTGATAATTATTGTATTGTCTTGAATATCATGGTTTTAGAGTGTATAATTTTTTGTTCTTGTTTTGGCAAGGCAGTTTATAAGGAGGTCTTCTTGAATGATAAAGATTTAGCTATTGCGAAAGAGATATCTTCTGCTAGAAGCTCTTCAAGAAGTTGGAAGCTAAACTCTATGCAAAAGCGTGATGTAGTGGTGCTTAGGGACTCTCATGGTTTCTCTTTCTCGGTTATTAAAAAATGGCTTGAAGAGCGTCATGGTGTTGAGGTGAGTGTTCAATCACTTTCTCAGAGTTATTCCTTATGGAGAGAGAGATATTTTTCCCAAGAGGTAGAGGAAAGTGTTAAGGGTAGTAAAAAAACCGTATATAGGACAGGCAAACAAGAAGAAAAACGTGATTTACCCCTCCCCTCTGCTGATAATGCATCCCTCAAAAAAACCGCGGTATTTGAAGAAAGTACTCCTCCCTCTAATAAGTTTGAGCATATTAGACAATTAGAAAGTGAATTAAAAACATACACAGACCAAGATGACTCTGACTTGTCCTATAAAGACAGGGAGAGAATCTTTAAAATTAAAAAACAGATAAAGGAATTATCAAAATGATTTACGTTGGATTAAACACAAAAGGTGGGGTAGGCAAAAGTACTACAACTCATCAGTTCGTTACAGCAGGATTACAAATAAGATATAACAAACTATACGGGAAAGAGAAGCCTGTGATTATTTATGAGTTTGACAAACACACAAACAGTTTAAATCGTGTGAGTAATGATGCACTAATTATATGTAAAAATGTTGGAGCATCAACAAAAGAGATGTCTACTGCATTTGCGGAAATAGAATTTGATAGTATTCACAATGACATTGTTATTGATATTGGAGGGGCAGATAATACAGAACGATTTTTAAGTATGCTAGAAGACAATCCAATAGCATCAAAAATGATTTTTATCATTCCCGAAGAAAAGCAATCTTCCAATGATGCGGTTAGGACAATTTGGTTGCTTAGAGAAACGGTAGGAGAAGATGCCAAAATACTTTTAGCTTTGAATTACTACTCTGGATTAAAATCTGTAGAGGAGGAATATCCTTTTGTCTATGGGAGTAAAGAGTATGGCATTAAAGCGAGTGATATTCTTTCTGATGAAAAGGTTAAAATAGCTACTCTCCCTGAATCAAACACACTGTTAGCTCTTGCATACTTGGAGAAAAAAAGTATTTGGTCATTTGGGGAAGAATATCGTAAGTTTGGAAAATTAAGCGTAGAAGAGAGAATCAAAGAATGGAAAGAAAAAGGTGATGATGAAAAAAGTGATGCCTTTAGGGAAAAGTTTATAAAAAATACATTATCACTCAATGTGTCTAAGCTCAGTTTTGATGCTTTAGAAAAATCATCATTGTTCTTTAGAATCCTTGAGGAATGGCATGATGCTCAGTAGTGAGGAGATAGAAAAAAGTGTGGTTAATCTTCAATTTGAAGCAGAATTATTCTCTCAATCAGTATCAGAAAGCAGTGTTAAGCTTAATGAGATAGTTTCTTCTTTGGAAAAAGATTTGGAGAGGAGTTTTGAGATAAGCGAAGATATTAAGTCTAAGATTAATGCCTTAGAAGGGGCATGTGAATCTATCTACATCCCAAAGAACACCTATAGGGAATTGATACTTTTACTTGAGGGGATAGACAGCAAAACCACTTCTCTCTCCTCGGCACATTTGAAGTTGCTAAACTCAATTAGGGATGATACTCAAGTTGATACCAAAAAAGAAAAGGCTATAGAGATAAATGAAAAGTATTCAGAGAATGTAATCTCAACTCCTTGCTTGTACAGGGTAAAAGAGGAATCTTTTAATTATGTACAGGCAGGAATTGTAGTGATGTGTTTTTGCTTGTTGTTAATAGAAGGTGCTAAGTTTATGCTACAGCAATAAATGTGGCAGTTGCCACATTTATCTTAGGAAGGCATCCATTGAGGTCTTGATATTATCTATAAATACTTCTGGTGTCCCCGACACACCTAAATATCTTCCCAATTCCATCTCTTTTGCCATCTCGTCTAAATACTTTTTCTTTAGAGAAGTATGGTCTATTTTAAAACCTGTTATTTCTTCAATAACCTTTGCAACCTTTTGACTGTCCATAGTCTTGGTCAGGGTAAGTAGTCTCTTGTCACTGTATATTTTTTTACTAATATCTACCCCTGCATCTCTTGCTTGTAGCTTTGCTGCAATAATTAATCCAGAACCAGGATGTAGATTTAAGAGTGGGTAGTCAAAAAGATAAATCGCGTATTCTTTGGGGTATTCATTAATTAGGTCCATTAAGTCAGGCACTTGCTCTCTACAAAAAGGACAAAGTGGGTCTGAGAATACCATAATTTTATGAGTAGCATTACTATCCCCCGCAAGTAGTCTTTTTTTATCATAGTAAATACTCTTATCGAAACTAGGAACAATACGTGACATGAGGTTTGTTCCGTTTGTGTCGAAAGCTTGAGTTACAGGAATTCCTTTTGGGGTAACAAAAAAAGAATCAAATTTTTCTGTAGGAAAATACATACCAAATTGGTCTTTTGTTTCCAGTGTGAATCTCATAATAACCCCCGTAAGGTCCTTTGCCCCAGGAACTTTGATGCGGTGGTGCATTTGTATGTTTGAATACTTTAATGAATCACTTTTTATTTTGTCTAAAGAGTGTGCCACAAATTCCTTCGCCCCTATTTCAACTTCATCAGAATAAAGTTGTGTACACAGTAGGCTTGACAGAACAAGAGAAAGTAGTACTTTTTTTGGTTTCATAATATCATGTCCTCATATTTAACTAGTCTTTTTATTTTTTCATCCATAAAACGTCCTTCTTCAATTTCTAATTTTATAACCCTCATCTGCCTCACTACATCTTCTACGTGCTGCTTGTCTTTTTTAGCAAAGTTCCCCCATGATGCAGAGAGGAACGCCTTAATGGTTGTGTCCTTTCTTTGTCGATGTGGAAATTCTAGGTTGTGGCGTGAGGCAATAGTTCGAGAGAGAGGAACATCTCCAATAGATTCAGAGAGAAAGAAATACAAAGCACAAAATTCTTTTTCTGTCTCTTCTGGGATGAGATAAATTTCTTTGAGTTTATTTAACCCTTGCATTGTCCAAAAGTATCTTACTTTTTTACCCCAAGGAGCGGTGACACAATCTCTAAAATCAAAAGTACCATCTTCTAAAAAATGTTTTGTTTTTTGAATAAAATCTTTTGTCGAAAGAATCTCGACTACTTCCGATTCTATAAAAAGGGAGACAATGGAATAGTCTTCCATTTTTACCCATTTCCCGTCCTGCATTTCAATATCTTTCATTTGGCACTCCCCTTATGTCCTGCTTAATGATTAGTAATTGAAATAGTTTATAAGAAAAAACATTATAAAGCAATGAAAAATCTCACAAACTATATATATTGTGTATAACCGTAACAAATTAGATGTAAAAAGGGAGATATTTCTTTCAATTTAAGAGAGAGTTGTTCTAGGGGCTGCTTGGTAGAGGATTATTTCCTTCCTCATTATTTTCATTTATTTCTATTCCTACTGTCTTTTTTTGAGAAACTTCTTTTCCTTGTTCTTTTATTTCTTCTTTCAAAAAGTTTTCTTGATAAGATAAATCAAAGTTTATGGACTCTTCACATTTTGCTAGAATTCTTTTTTCTAGCGTTTTTCGAGTGGGAGGTGTTGGCTTTCCTGTTCCCATATAAACAAGTACATTTGACAATAGAGGGGCACTTATTCCTGACAATGAGCCAGTTAGTTCTTTTCTTGATATTCCCTCTTTTGATGAAGCTTTAATAGCTTTAAACAAAAGTCCAATTCTATGTGGGTTTTTGTTGGCGTTTTTAATGCTTTCTCTTAGCTCATTACTTACCATAACTAGGGAGTCCTTTGTGTCATTATTTCAAGTGGTAATTTTACCATTATATCATTATCGGGCTTTATCATATTGTGGGGTGTTATCTCTGCAAAAAAAGCATCCTCATGGCTTGACAATTCTTTGATGGGCTTAATTTCCACTGCAATATCAATAGGATTAAGACCATTGTACTCCATCTCCTCATTCTCCTTTGCAATAATAGTTTGGCTGTCTCCATTGTTGTCTTTAATCGTAATCTTTCTAAAACTATTCCTCATGGCTGTAGGACCTGTGATATAGACCTTTAGTTTTGCCATTATTTTTCTATCTAAAGGAAGGTCATTTACAATTTTATAGTATTCTTCGCAAAGAAGCCTATAATCCTCAATGGAAATGGCTTCTTTATTGAATAAGGCGTGTTCTTTTTTAATTTCAGAGGCAGGACTTACCTTTCTATTATATGCTTCAGTTTTTTCTATCAGCATTGCTATGTCGTCCGTTGTTACTCCCATCGCTGCAAAATGCCCACCTCCTCTGAAAACTTCTTTTAGTTCAGGGAATTGTTGTAGCATCTCTAAATAGTGACCTTTTATATTTTCTCCTCTACCTGAACCAGTAACCCTGTTGTCTCCCATAATATTATCCGAAAGAGAAAAGGTGTCAACCATGAGTTGTTGCTGTATATTTCCTGCAATAAGCCCATTAATACCTATAGGTGCGTTTGGTTGATAAATGATTAACAAATTCGCATTTGGGTTTTTCTTTAACTGCTCTTTTGCTATTACTAGTGCACTTTGTGTATAGGCATTGGTGGCATCTTTTCTTAGTAGGTCCACATAAATTAAATCACGAACACGTTCATCAAATATCTTGCCCCCTTTTTTGTTTAAAAGAATTTTAACCAAGATATTAAGTTCCGTAAGAAGCCTTCCTGAGCTATTGAATTTGGGACTAAACCCAAAGTCAATATCTTCGGGTGTAATATCGGTGTCCGTGTCACCATAAAATACAGGGAAAAGACTTCTGTATATTGCACGCTCTCTTTGAGAAACACGTTTAAGCCCTGTTTCTATAGTTCTTCTGACCAAAGGGTTGTTTCTGTCAGCCCTATCTGCTAAAAGTGAGATAGCTGCAAGGTCTCTAAAATGGTCTTCTTCTCTGGCTTCTCCATATTGCTTGTAGCGTTTTCTAAAAACTTGGAACAGATACTCGTCTAAAAGACCTGTCGAAATTTTTATGTTTCCTTCTGTATTGGGATTTATAACATTCTTATATTTACTAAAGTCCCCATTTGGGTGATGGTCCACTATAAGCAATTTATCCATATCTTCTTTGGTTAGTTTGTCAAAAAATTCTCTGTGTGTTCCATTGTCTGAGGTAATAATAAGGTCATATTCCTCAAGTTTATGTTTGAACTGAGCATAGCTTAATCCATAGTTGTCATATCTTGAAGGAATATGAAAGTCAAGTGTATGTTCCTCAAAGCCCATAAACTCTGCAACATCAGAAAGCATGTCTATTTTATATGTTGTAGAAGTCATTCCATCTATATCTTTGTCCCCCCAAACAAGTATATTCTTCCCCTCTCTCATGGCATTGACGGTTGTGTCAACAAAATGCACCCCTTTATGTGGGTCTACCTTAAATTCAAACTTTGCACTTTTTGCAAGGAGCTTTGAAACAAATCCTCTGAAGGCAGTCTGTATACTGATTCCAGGAGAAGAGATATTTTTTGTGCTCATTTGTGTCCTTTATATATTCTTTACCATATTACTAGATTTTAATTCTTTTTTCAATTACTTATGCGTTAAAATATGAATGTATATAGAAACTTATCCAAAAGTGTTTAATATACTTGACAAATATAAAAATATATGATACAATAGTGCATCATTAAAATTAAAGGAGTTGGTTTGAAAAAACTGTTATTGGTATTGTGTTTATTTGGTGGTATTGTCTCCATAAATGCAAATGAAAAGGTGACTCAAAAGCAAATTGAGTCAGAAAAGCATAAATGTTTAGAAGAAAAAAATATGGAAAGTTGTGGCTTTTTAGGATTTGTTTACAATCAAGAAGGTACAAAATATCGTGACCCTTCTCTTTCTACTAAATATCTAACAATGTCATGTGATGGTGGATTGTATCATTCTTGCTTCTTTCTTGGTACACTTTTAGTATCAGAAAAAAAGAACATGGCAATAAACTCGTTTAAAAAAGGTTGTAAAGGAGGAGACACTGAGAGTTGTGGTTTTTTAGGAATGCTTTATCTTGCAGAGGGAAATAGTGACAAAGTTCTTTCGGAAGGAGTTTCTTTATTGGAAGGGTCTTGCCAAAAGGATACCGTTATCCCCTGTTCTCTTTTGTTTGATGTATATATGAAAGGGATAACAGTTGATAAGAACCCAAAAAAAGCAATAGAGTTTGCCAAAAAAGCGTGTGATTTAGGAAGTCGTGACGATTGTTACAACCTTGGATATTTTTATTTAAAAGGTAGCTTCGTTAAACAAAACAAAAATACATCAAAAATGTTTCTCACTAAGGGGTGTGCATTAGGTGATGATGAGTCTTGCAAAAGATTAAAACAATTAAAAACAAAAAAGGAAGAAAAATGAAAAACACAATGAAAACAATCGGATTAGCAACAGTAACGGCATTGGCACTTGTAGGGTGTGGTGGTGGGGGTGGTGACACATCAGATGGATATGTCGCACACCCATACGATGCACCTCCTATCAGTGAAAGCCTAAAGAATGAGTATTTAACTGCAGTGAACAATGCAAGAGCCGTTGGTAGAACGTGTGGAGAATTAGGCTTTTTCCCTGCAGTTCCTCCACTTGTTTGGAATGATGGACTCTACAAATCGGCGTATGAACATAGTGAGGATATGAATGTTGTTGGATATTTCTCTCATTCAGGTAGTGGTGGTGCTAGTGATTGGACGGCACAGGTGCAGGAACTAGGGAGAAAAAGTACCCCAGCAGAAAGAATAAGAAACAACACTGGTGATAGTGAGTATGGTTATTTAAGAAGTGAAAATTTACTAAGGGAGGGGAGTGCTTCTCGTTCTGCCGCTCAAGCAACCAATAGTTTATTGACAAGCCCTTATCATTGTGCAGGTATTATGTCTCAAGGAATTCAAGAGATGGGAATGGCAAATGTAGGAAAATATTGGGCACAAAACTTCCAAGGAAAATCATAGAGATAGATTCTAGAAGAGGGGCTACCCTCTTCCATACAAGAAATACCAACTACGCTTATTCCCTCCTGTCCCACCTCTCCATACAGAACCCCATCGAAGATAAGACCTATCAGGGAAACCTATGCCTCCTGACGCTCCATAATAAATACCTTGACCTGTTCTGCTTGGTGTACGATATATTTTTAAAACAGTAGCATCAAAAACACGAAAAATAAACCCAGCTCTATAATATGTCTTTCCATCACTTGTCCATCTTCCTGAATCCACTCGCCATCTCAGTTCAAAATCAGGAAGTTTTGTATCACTACCCCCACCTGTTCCACCTGTGCCACAATCCTTATACCTATAAACAATCCTATCTTTGTATATCGTTTTCCACGTTGTTTTAATGATATCTGGTGGTTGTGGCACGAAAGTTGCTGTTATTGTTTTGGTATATCTTCCCGAATTGTGCTGATATAAGGCTTCTGAGTCCTTACTTACACTTGAAGTTGTGTTACCTGGAAGACCAGTATATGCTGTCCCTCCTGTCGTGTTAGAAACTGCTTCAGCTACAGACGGACCATTTCCCGCGTCTAAATGATACATTCCCTCTGAATCTTTGTTTGCACTTGCGAAAAGTACTACGCTTGATAACATAAGTGATGCCATTGTTTTTTTGATAATTGTGTTTTTCATCTTCTTACCTACACTTTGTAACAATTTTATCACGATATACTGTGCGATAACGGGTTTGTATCACAACATCTGCAACAGGTGGTGTTTCACTATAGAGTGTGAAATTTTTAGTTTGCTTTGATGCACTGTTTGTAAAAACACTTTCTCCGTCTTTGTTCGCATTTTTCGTGATATCATCACGAGTGTCAGTTTGAGTACTTGTACCTGCTGTAAGTGAGCAAGTAATAGCAATCAAACATAGCATTGTTCTTGTTTTTTTCATTATTTTTTCCTTCCTGTAATATTAATATTCAAAATAATAGCTAAAATAAATAGATTATAAAAGGTAAAATAAATTATATTCTATTTTGGTTCACAAGCTATAGTACTTTTTATGGATTTTATATAGAATATGTTCATTATCACCAAGAAGGAATTGTCATGCCATTATTTAATACAGAGAACACACACACTATAGATATAGAAGACATAACTCAAAACTTAGACGATTATGCAGAAGAGTATAATTCTGTCGTTTTGGAGTCATGGAACTTTGGTATGTCTGTTGATGTTGTGGAAAAAACAAAACAAACTCAAATATTCTTCGTTGCTTCTCATGCAGAAAAAGGAAACTTTTACTTTTATAAAGAGTCGGGAGAAGTGAAAGGAGGCATGGTTACTCAAATGGATGACCTTTTGAATATTGATGCAGGTAGCGTGTCGAAATCTGCAGAGCTTGTATTTAAGGATATAGGAAAAGATAATATAAATGAAATCCTTCAAGAACTTAAATCCAAGATTACAAAAGACAACGCGTTTATTCAAGAAGACAATATTTATCAATTATTAGGAACTTCAGAAGACGAGGAACTTGAAGTGGCTGATGTGTATGCCTATATGCTAAAAAATGGAATTGATGCAGAAGACAAGATTTCTAAAAAACGCATGGAGTACAATGCAATAATTAAAAAACTTAACCAGGAGTTGAAAAAGTCAAAAGAACCTATAGAGGAGCGTCAAGAAAACAAGTCAGTTGCTTCTTCATTAAGCAGCACAAAAAAAGCAGCTCCCATTCAAAATAAGAATAGCCTCTCTGATAGAGAATATGCGAAGTTTATTATTGAAAGGAACAAAGAGATAAATCTTAAAATGGTTGAATATGCAGAGACAATGGAGTACGACCCTGAAAGTCCTGCAGAAACGGCTGTTGCAGAAGCGATAATGACTGGTGCAGGTAGAATATTTAAAGGTGTTCCTGGGAGCGGAAAGACTGCGGGAATTAATGGTGTTGCAAAAAAGAATGCTATTCCTATAATCCAACAAAATTTTGATGATGCCACAGATGGAATTGATATCGAGGGTGGAGCAGTTCCCGATACGGACCTACTAAGTGGAAATCCAATGTTTGACTACAACTATGGTGTTGTAATTAAAGCAGCAGAACACGCAAGTCATGCTTCCAAGGTAGGAAAGCCCACGATTTGTTTTCTTGATGAAATAAGTAGAGGGATGTCTCATGGGAAGCTTATTGGTCTTTTAAGTGTGGACCCAACCTATAAAGAATATGCGATGATGCATTCAGAAAGTAAAAAACTAGCAAGGATTAAAGCTATTGGTGGTGAAGAGGTTTGGTTTGAGATAGGTAAAAATATTGATGCACAGCGTCAAAAATACAGTATTGATGAAAATAATGAAGTTGTTCTTGATGAGGATAGTGGATTTTATCAATATTCTGGTGATTTAAAAAGTGCTGAAGAAAGAATGAATAGAAAAGACCTCTTAATGATTAGCACAAAAGATTTTACACATTTATTGAAAAACAATTTGAAATGTATACTGGAAACACAGAAAGGTACAGGGTGTGCATATATCCCTGAGTTTGGGATTACATTTATCGGGGCAACCAATGTGAACACAAATGGAAATAATGGGGTAAATGATTTACCTAAAGCCCTTCTGTCACGTATGCCAATGGTTGATATTGAACCTGCGGATATAGGAATTGAGGTGAAAAAATGTTTAAAATCGGAAGCGTACTTGAAGCAGTGGACAGTAAAGGAGAAAGAAGAAGTTGAGCTTATATTAACAGAGTTCTTTAAAGGATGTGACAATGGGTTTAAAGCAAAAGATATGGAGTTAGGAGAAGAAGTAGCCATAAGACTTGTATCTGATACAGTAAAAGCATTACCTGTAAAAGACCCAATAAAAGGAGAGAGAAACATTTATACAGTACTTAAGGATAATGTTTCTGAGCGTTTTATGCCACATACTGCAGAGACAGAGATAGGAGCATCTAACCATAATGTTGCTGTTGTCTTTGCAAAAGAGGTTGCTACAGATTTAAAGAAAAGAGGTGTATCTAGCTTAAAACAAAAGGCAGAAGCACAAGAAAAAATAAAAGTTCAGATGGAAGAAGGAGCCTCTCCCTCTCAAAACAATTCTGAAAGAGTCTTCTGATGTTAGCACACAAAAGTAGCGACAAGAGAGGAGCAAAATATATAGAAGGTTTTATACGAGAGCATATCACCCCTGCCCTCGCTCACTTATCATACGGAAACATTTTAGACCATCAGAAAATGGATATTTATGTCTCAGAAGATGTGCCTACAGCGTGCGTAATGTATGACTATGATAAAGAAAAACATCTTATCTTCATAGGAAGTCACTTTGACAATTTTAACAATATTAATAATTTAAGAGATATTTCCAATCTAGTAAAAATGCTTTTGATTCATGAATGTGGGCATGTGCTATTTACAGAAAGAGACCTTGAAGAAGTGAATAAGCGTTTGAATAAAATTGGTGTTTCTTTTAATTTTTTAAATCTTGCTGAAGATGCGAGAATAGAACATTTAATAAAAAAACACTACCATCTTCATACGGGAGAATATAAATACCTAGAGCGTGCAGATTTTACTGAAACTCCTGAAGAAAAGGCGGACATGAAGCCAGAAGCAATTTTATTTGCAATTATAAACACAGAAAATAAACGCCCCATACATGGCTTGCTATATACAGAGGTATACGAGTTTTACGAACGCTTTATTGCTGCAAAAGATACTTTTGAGGTAGTGGATATTTGCGAAGACTGGAAAAATCACTTCCATAACCCTTATGCAAACCCTAATATGGAAAACGAAGAAGGTGCTGAACAAGACGGTTCCTCACAAGAAAAAGACGGTTCTTCTGAAGGAAAAGATAAGGCAAGTCAAAATATGGACGAATCCCTTCAAGAACTTATGGATACCCTTTCTGAAGATGCTAGTGCGAACGAAAATGAAGACTCTTTATCCGATAAAATTATATCTGGTGATGGCAGTGATTCCTCAGAAGAAAATGGACAAGAAGAACTCAATAAAAAAAGTTTAGAAGATTTAGATGGTCCAAAGACTGAAGAAGAGATGATAGAGAAAATCTTGACACTCAAACGGAACTCTATTTGCGTAACCGACTCCTCTCAAAATAATAAACACGACCTTAATGTAAAGATTGATACAAGCGAAGACTTTTCCACCTTTGATGGAGCCTCTAATGCGGAGGATATATTCACCGACAAAAGAGAACCAGAAGAGTTTGATGAACAGAGTATGAAAGAAGAGATTATCCCCTTACTTCAAAAAATCAAAGCAAAAACAAAACATAGGACTGTTGCTGTTAAAAAGCCCACCAAAAGATTTAATACTAAAAACCTTGCAAGAGGTATGCAAACCTTAAGGGGGGAGATATACAAAAACCGCGTAGAACAAACATTAAAAATGGGGGATAAAAAGATTACTATTATGGTGGATGCTTCAGGCTCAATGCAAGGTTTCGGAAACTCGCCTATTGAAAAAGCAAGAACACTTTTAATAGCATTTAACAGACTTGCACAAATGTTTCCTTCTCTTGATGTGACAGTCATTGGCACTAAAATAAAAATAAAAAGTCTTTATCAATCCCTAAAACTACCAAACAACGAAAAGGCATTGCTCTCGATTCAAGCAGATGGTAGGGCAGAAGGTCTTGGTTATGCACTTATTGATATAGCAACAAATAAACAGGCTAATACTGATTATGATTTAGAAAAACAAGATGTTTTATTAGTCATTACAGATGGGAATATGGGCAGGAAAGATATCTCAGAACTCCAAAGAGGGATGAAGGAATATCTAAATAAAGAGTGTAAAAAAATAGGTATTTATGTTGGCGATGAACGGATGATAAATAAAGACATGGAGAATTGGTTCGATATTGTATTGGCAGACACTTCTCTTGCTACCATAACAGAAGAAGTTGTTGACTTTATAAACGAGAAAAATAAAAAAGTATCCATAGAGAAAGAAAACAGCCCAGAAAATAATACGCCCTCTCCTACACAAGCTTGACAAAATAAAATATATATGCTAATATTGTCAATATTGTTTAAAAGGTTTCCGCATGTTCCTACCCCTGCCAACGAAAGAGCAAACGTGTATTGTTCACAACATCCCAGAGATTATTTTATCCAAATCAAAAGTAAAAATAATCTCTTTGCCTGGCACGGGAAAGACGAGTCTATTGAAAGAAATCATCTATTCACAACCTCAAAATAAATTTTTATACCTTACTTTTTCAAATAAGGCAGCAGACGAAGCAAAGGATGATGTTCCTTCAAATTGTGATGTATTTACACTACATAGTTTTTGCTTGAAATTTATAAGAAAAAGAGGACGCTTAATATCATCATATTCAGTCAGATATATTCAGAATCATCTCAACATATCTTTTGAGCGTGCTATTCATGTTAAGTCTCTTCTTGATACCTACCTCAAGAGTAGTCATATACATCTCGTTGATTGTGTAAAGAATGAAAATGACAAAACAATCGAATATGCAAGAGTGTTTTTAGCGGATGTTTGGAAGAGAAAAGCTTTTGTGAGTTTTGATTATATACTCAAGGAGTTTATGCTTCACTATGCCCATAGAGATTTTCCTTTGGACTATGATTGTATCCTCGTGGATGAAGTCCAAGATAGTAGCCCCGTAGCCACGCAAATCTACAACAATATTAAGGATGTGGGGTGTTTGTATGTTGGAGACCCTAATCAAGCAATAAATGGGTATATGGGTGCAAGAAATGCTATAGATAATCTTAATGTCAACAAGGAGTATTTTTTAACTGTTAATTTTAGAAGCACTGAGGCAGTTTTAGCACTTGCAAATTCAGTGCTTATTGATATACTAGGAAAGAAAGAGCCTATTAAGCCATCAGGTGTTCCACGAAGAGACATAGGAGGTATAGCTATAATCACTAGAACAAATGCAGAGCTTATCCATTATGTAGAATTTTATGATTCTTTTTCTCTAAGAAAAGAGCCAGAGTCTCTTTTTGGTTTACCTTTGGCACTGTGTGCATGGAAAAACAGTGAACTGCTAGATAACAACTATCGCTATCTTAGTAATATAAAAGATGTAAAAGCCTTGGAAAAGTTTTCAGAAAAGACAGGTGATAGAACATTGTGGAGTGCATATTTATTAGCAGAACGAGAAGGCAGAACGAGACTTCTTTCCTTAAAAAATAAAGCCTTGCAATCACATAGTAAAAATGCTAAAATAGAACTTCTTAATTGTCATGCCTCTAAAGGACTTCAATATAGAAAAATTAGAATTGGTTCAGATTTTCCCTCATTGTTAGATATGGCAAAAAAAGTAGATGGGGGAGAAGAATCAGTAGAGGTCTTGGTAGAAGAGTGTAGATTATATTTTGTCGCACTCACAAGAGCCTCAGAAGAAATTATAGATAAAACCTGCAACAAGTCCCTCTCCTCTCAGGAGAAGGCATTCATAAAAAATGTCATACAAGGAAAAAGAAATGAACAACGATATAATAGCAGACGGGTATGTGTCTAAATATGAGGAGTATTTAACTTCTTTGGATATACCATTAACTCAGGCAAAAGAGGTGTTTACGCAACACATGAATGACGATATAGACTCACTAAGAGAAACTTTTTTAAGATGGAGTGAAGAAGATGACCTTACGGGGTCAGAAGAGAGCAAGAACATGATTACGCTATTCTTTATACTCATGGAGGAGAATCTTCCCTCAGAAGAAGAATTTATGGCATCAATGCTTGCAGCAAAAGCAGCTACTACCATTTCAATTGCAGAAGATACAGGGTATCTCTTTCGTTCATAAGTTGATGCTCCACCTATATTGATACTCCACCCCCTCCCCCATAAATGAGGTGGAGTATCAACCAATAGGATTCATTACCTTCCCCGCTCCACCTTGTCTTAATTCAGAAGATGCTTCTTTGAATGTATCTCCACTAGATGTAATCCCCACAAGTTTTTCAATAAGCCCTTCAAAACTGTACAGCATAATAACCCCTGCGATAAGTGTACTAAAAGCGGAAAACATCGTAACCATCCCCTCTAAAGAGGAAAGTACAAATATCTTTTGAATACTAGCGGCAAGCCCTCCTCCTGCTTCTGCCGTACCATTTGAGTTTGAAGAAGCAATAGCAAGAAGAGACTCACCCTCTTGTAATACTGCATGTAGCGTGTATATAATCATTGAGAAGAGTTCTTCAAAAACAACGGATGCAGGAATGATTAACGAAGCAATTAGAACAATGATAATTGGGGTGGAAAATATCGTTACATTTTGTAGTGCAAATTCTCCAAAGCCATTTTTTCCTCCATTCTTTTGCATAATGGCACTATGTATGCCCAGGAGTGGAATGACCATGAATATAACGAGTAGCTTAATGAAGAAAAGTACAATCTTCAGAGTAAGAAGCCCAGATATAACCATGATAGTAACAGTGGATATTATAAAAGTTATCATATATATGGAAATCACAAATGCGGCAATAGTAAGTGCAACGGAAACCCATTTCTTTTTTGCTCCGAATGCATCAATAGTACTCTTCGTGAGAGAGGTGAGCTTATCGAAAACAATAGCCAAGGGTCCCCCTCCTACAGCAAGCACAACACTCTTTGCTTTATTTAATACCTTTGAAACAATGCCTGCTTCTCCTAGATTTTTGTCACCTCTTTCAGCGTTATATAGGTCAATATCACTCATATATATTTTATTAAAGGTTGTATCTAAGTGTTTAAATAGGTCTCCAAAACCAGGAACTAAAAAATAGTAACCACTTTGCATTACACTGGTAGACATTAATTCTACCGCTACATCTTCAAGTCCTTCAGACCAAGAGGTGTCTAGGTCAAGTTTTTCTCTTTCAATCCTTGATATGTTTTTTATTTTATTTGACCACACCTCTCTTCTCTCTTCTTTTGTACTTACCACATCATAAAGGAAAACATTAGATTGGGAAAAGAAGTAATAGCTTACAGGGACAATGGGAACAAACATCCAACCTAACGAACTTTGACCAGTAGCCATCATTTTAACCAAGGTAGTTATTGCTTTTTGTGATTTTTTGTCCGTATTATGAATCGCTAAATAGAGACCTACTCTGTCTTTTACTTCAGCAGAAGCCAATACTATTGAGTCAACATCTTTCATTATCTCTTGCTCTAAACTTGCACAATAGGTATAGGATAATCTATCTGCGGTTATGCCCACTGCATCTAATTTTGGTGTATTTAAAGTAGTGTTGTAATATCCTTGTCGCTTATATTGTGAAGAGTTAAAAATAGAGATATTATCCTTCCAATAGTAGGGCTGACACACGTTTTCATAGAAATTTAGCTTACTGTTTAGCATATATTTTTCTCTATTAATTGAGTCAACAGAACTTTTAAGAGCGTTTAGTTTATTCTCGGAAAGATTTAAAAAACCTTCTTTTCTTCCAATAAAGGTAAGATATGCTTGCATGAGGTAGTCAGAAGACTTGTTTGCATAATACGTTCCCATTGAAATAGAATAACGCAGTGTTTCTTGTGCTAAAGTGGAGGCATTCTCCACTTGATAGCCTGATGTTGTTTCTGTCGTGGGGACTCCTTCTGTCCTGCTGTTTACTTTTTTGTCATCGGATATTGGTGCAGCGAAGAAGAGAAAACTCATAATGGCGGTAATTACAAATTGAGATTTATTAATGTCAAAGGGTGTTTTGCTTTGTCTTTCCATAAATTTATTAAAAGCATAGTATCCACCAGAGAAAACGGCAGCAAACAAGAATATAATAAGTATAATTTCATTGTATGTTTTTCTTAGTGCTTCTGCGATATCAAAAATATAGCCTAAAACTTGTCTATCTATAAAATCAAGTGGGCTTTCATATATTATTTTAGCATTGCTATAGTCTGTATCAAATCCCATTGAATCCAAAACACCACTCCAAAAACCATTGTCTGTCTTCGGAACAATTGCAGAACTCTTAAAATCTTTTCTTAATGTCAGTCTTCCTGCAGCATCCACATAGCCTTCTATGAAATAAGAGGGGTCCATTGTAAAAACACCCGCCATAATAGCAGACAGAGAACCCCTGTAATTTGTATGCGAATCTATTGGATTTGCATTTAATGCCGTTGCAATGGTGTCTTCCCAGGGTTGTTTATTTGACTTTGCCTTATTTTTGACTTCATCAATCTCTTTATTTCTTTTAGTAGTATTGAGTGCATCTAAAAAAAGAGTACTGTTTAACTTTAAGCCATATCTATTAAAACGGTTTTCAAATTTTGAGATTTTGGATGAAATTGCCCCCGCAAGTGCAGCATCTTTCTTTTGTACCCTTATGGATTCTATCTCTGCATTACTTTTTTCTTTACAGTTTGTTTTAAAAGCAGGTCTTGTAGTTGCTCCTGTTTTTCCATAGTGGCACTGAATATAACCGTTGGAAAAATCTATTTGTTCAAGCGTGCTTTCTTCTCCATCTATTTTAGGACAAGAATAATCACTGAAATTATTTGGACTGCTTAGTCCTCCACATCCTGACAAAATGCCTGCATTGAGAGTTTTTCCAAAGAAAAGAAAAAGAAAAAGAAATATTCTAATCATCTTTGCTCCCCCTCTATATCAAAAGCGTCATCTAAAAAACTACGAAGCTTCTTCTTTGAAGATTTTTTTGAAGATGTTGTGGGGGAAGGAGGGAGTGTGTATGGTTTTTTTGATGCTCTTCCACTAGAAGTTACCTTTTCTGTACCATCTTGACCTCCGTGGTTGTTTCTAACCCCTACTGTCTCCGTGATTTGATTTGTTGCAACTCCATCTATATAAGTAGGCTCTTTCTTGATAATGTTGTCTTGAATAATTTTATACCCTTCCATATTTACATCATCTGCAAATTGAACATCTACATAAAAAATAGACCCTTTGTTTACCTTAAAAATATAAGGTAGATTTGTTGTGTACGCCTCTCCTATTATTTTGGCTGATTCACTGGCAAATTGTACACCTGCATTAATAAGATAAACAAAAGGGTCAGGTTGTGCCACTCTCCTGTATCCTGTTGTTGTGTTGCCAAGACCGTTGCTATCAGTCACCACGGTTTCTTCTGTATCGGCAAGATTTTTTTGCTCAAGAAAGGCTTGAGCACTTTGGGCAAGAGTACCTAACCCCTTATATCCCACAGTTGCAGAAATTCTTTCTGTTTGCCTGTCATCAACGAAATTGGCTAAGTTAATTGAGTTTCTGTCTTTTGTCATAACTACACCATTTTTAATAGGAAATCTTTTTCCATCTTTGATAACATAGAGAGGGTTTCCTATAAGAGCTTTAGCAAAAAACTCAGGCACTAAAGAGGTGGCTAACTGAACCTTTCCAAAAGGTTTTGCAAAGTCACATGTAAAGTATGCATACGTGGCAATTCTTTGCACAAATACTTCTTTGTCAAGAAAACAATAACCACTCCCAAAGCGTGTAAAGTCTTTAAGTTCCTTCTTTGTTTTTTCTTCTGCTTTTTGCAACAAAGCAAGTCTTTCTGCTTTTGCAGCCTTTTCTTTTGTTTCTCTTTCTGCTTTTGCATCGAAGGCGTATTGTCCTGGTGAGGTATCTGCTTCGAGTTCTCTTTGCCCTCTTTGTGAAGTTAAGATATGTTGATACACTACCTCATCATAGTTTTTAATGTTTTTATTTTGTGGTTCAGGGGAAAGCTCCCTACTGGTTGCTCTTGTATTTATCCCATCCTCATTCCTTTGGGTGGTGATATTTTCTCCTGATTGAACCGTTGCAAAAAGTTCACTACATAACAAAATAGAGAGTGAGATGAAGATGAATTTTTTTTTCATTAAGAACTACCGTAACTTTTTAAAATTTTATCAAAACGAGTATCATTCTCACTACTACCAGAAAGGACCCTATTCTTCTTGTTCATCATTGCAAATTCTTTATTTAACATTGAAGAGGCAGAATGTCTCATTTTTCTTATTTTCTTTTCTTCTCTATCAAGCATTTCATACTCAATCACTGCAGCAGGATTAATGCTTTCTACCGTTTGTGGAGGCACTGGTTCAGGCGAAGACGAACAAGCATTTAAAAACAGGATTAAAACTAGTGTTATTGCTTTAGACATGTGATACCTTTTGTATAGTTAGTATATCTTCAATGTAAACTATAATCAATTGATTGTTTATCATATTAACCCTTTTCACCAAAAACAACAGGATTGTTGGAAATTCTATAATTTATCCCCTCATACTCTATGGTCCCATACTTGTCATCTCGTGTCAGATAATATAATATCCCCTGATAAAGGAATGTGTCAAAGTTCCCATCTTCTTGAAATATGCTGTTACACTCCTCTCCATTTAAAAGTAAATAGGCTTCCAATATCTCTTCTTCCTCCGCATTGGGTTTGTCAACATATCTTATAATTGAAGAAAGCATAGTCGCCCCATCTGCATACTTGTTTTTTCCATATTTGCTTTTAAAATATTGAGGTAAATATTTTTTTATATTGATGATAGTTAATATATTCCCTGTTTCCTTGGAGTAGAGCGTTACAAGAATATTTCCTTCTATAAAATCTCGTTTAGGAAGCAAGGTCATGATGTTCTCATTTGTATCTTTTATATCAAACTTGGTAGATGGCTTTGCTTTAACTATAAAAAACTTAGGAGGGAAAACGAGTACTGTTTGATACTCTGTGGTTATATAGATATTGTCTATACTCTTAAAGGGTTTTATGATAGGGGTTTGAGACATCAAAATATGGTTTGTTTGCCTCACAGCTTTCACATAGTCCACTTGGCGTTTACTAACTTCGTCTACAACAGTAGAGTCTATATTAATCTCAAATTCATTTCTCTTATATTGAGGAGACATATTATCAGAGGAGGGAAACATTAGGTTTGAACCTTCTCGCCCATTTTCTCTGCTTGACGAATCGTTGTATGTGTTCCCCGCAACTATTTGAGCAGACAATAGCAATATAGTCAATAAAGGTTTATTCATTTTCTCTTACTTCCCTTTTTTGCCCAAGATATTTTTGAGAATAAAGTTACACTTTCATCATCATCAGCGGTTTTATTCTCGTAAATTAATTTCAATTTAGAGGCATACGTTTGTTTCGTTTTAGTATATAGATAAATAAATAAGAATGCAAGAAAAAGTAAAAAATAATCCCTATATTTTATTTCCTCTCCATTAAAAGCAATGATGAGTGCAGCAATAATAATAAGCATTGGGGTTCTTGAAAAAATATAATTCACTAGAGATATCTTTCGTCTAAATTGATATTTGAAGATGAAATCAGTATAGGGTATTTCTTTAAATCTGTTTTTTTCGTCAGCCATTTACATTTTTCCCAAATAAAATTAATTCCCATATTGAGGACATGGATTCATAGAAAGAAAAACTTTCAACATCTGTAACAAAGTAAACAACGGAGCTTGCAATAATTGAATGAAAAAACACCAAAAATGTAGCCCCCAAAAATAGTACAAATGCCCCTAATACCCTAGATATACCACTTTCATCACGCATCTCTTCTTTCCCTCCCATAGCAAATGAAATAGAATACCCCAAAATCACAACAGGTATAATCATAAATATAAGTGTGAGTATAACTCCATACGCTTTCATCGCGTAAACATATACTTTAACAGAAGTTTGTACCAAGGGATTATTTTCTGTGGAAGTTGCAGCTCCATAACCATCGGACATCCACTCTTGAATAAACATACTATTTCTTACTGTTGCGGTAGAAAAGAAATTGGTCAATCCCTCCTTAGGAGAGAAGGAGGGAATGGCGGAAAATATAAGTTCTGCCAAACCAAAGAGCGTAACAATTATAAAGGCATATATAATGTGTGTTCTCACACCTTGTGCAATGATTTTGAATATATCTCCACCGTTAACATACCCACGCCCTTGTTTTTCTTGTTCTGCATATTCAGAGCTGTAAATAACAATAGGAACGAGAAATAAGAAAATAACTACTGTTCCGTAAGCAAGGGAAGTGAAGGCACTTGTTGATTCAGTCATTGTTTTACTTTTACTTTATTTGTTCTAACGGGATAGCAGTTGACACCTTATCCCCATTAAATAACTTAAAAACATAAATTCCTCTTGTCTTTTCCACTTTTGTTTCAACTAAGGTGAAAAAAGAAGTTAACTTTTCATTGGAAAGCACAATACCTGTTGCTGTATCATTTATCTTACTTTTTATTTCGACTGCACCCAAAAAATAGTCAATCTGGGCTATATCAGAGAGTTTAACATTGAAGCTTGCTATTGGAATATTTTCTTTTTCAATATCAATGGATACCATCATGTTCATAATGTTGTCTTTTGCAAGAATTGGAGTAAGCTTAGATACCTTAAACCCCTCCCCGATTTCTTCCCCTTCTGTATAAGAAGTTTTTTTAATGATAACACTAGGCTTAATACTAAACAGATTGAGCGAAATATCACTAGGAGAAAACACCCCAAGTAATTGTCTCCTATATGTTCTTTCTTTCTTGTCTTGAATCTCTTTTTTAGTCATTTTTTTGGGTTTACTCTTTGGTGTCTTTTCTTTCTTTTTTTCTTGTGAGGGTTCTTGTTTACTTGTATTAGATTCTTTTTCGGGTTTTTTCTCTTTTTTCGGTTTTTGCTCTACTTTGCTTAGGTTTTGTTCTGTGTATTTCTTTTTAGCTTCAAGTAATAAGGTGTTTTGTGTTTTTGATGAAGGCTTTTTTGTGATACTTTTTGTAATTATTTTCTTTGGAGCTTTTTTCAAGGAGCTGTTTTTATCCTGAGTCACGCTTGATGTGTTAGTTTGGCTAATTTGTTCAAATGAATTTTTTTGTGATTTATTAACAATAAATGAGATTAGCAAAGCAGCAAGTACCACAGAAATGATAAGTTTTGTTTTTTTACTTAAGGTTTTTTTCTCCTTCTTTTTTGGCTCTTCTGTTTTCTCTGCCCCCTGTGGTTCCTGTGGTTCCTGTGGTTCCTGTGGTTCCTGTGGTTCCTGTGGTTCCTGTGGTTCATGAGGAGGCACTTCCTTTGGAATTGGTTCATTTTTTTGTTCATCATTGTTGCAGGAATAGAAGATTTCTGTAAAAAACATTTTTTCTCTTTCTTTCAATATCAATTTATTTATAGTAGACTTTAACAAAAAAAAAGACAATCTTCAATCTTTTTTTAAAAAAACTGTTATTATTATTCTAAAAAGAGGAGAACTTAATGAATCAAGATACCAAGAAGACACTTTCTGAACTCTTTGTTGCGTTAGCACAGATTGAGCAAGGAAAAAAGAATTTAAAAAATAGAAAGGCTCAAATAGTAACAGAGGAGGAGATAAAGCAAAAAATAGCGAAAGCAAAAAATAGTACCAACTATAGTGATTCTTTAGAAAAAGCATTTCTCCTTCAAGAAAAGGATTCTCTTCCTCCTTCTTTATTGAATAAAATGCTTGAAAGCATGGAAGGTACAGCTCTTTCTTTGTTGTCTAACCTTGGCACGGAAGATATTCCTCCTGAGTATACTCAGAGGATGATAGAGAAGGTGAAAAAAAGAGAGCCTCTCGATGTTGATGACTTTAAAAATGACATATTTGAGCTGCTTGACAGCGAGAGCATAAAAGGCATAGAAGAAATTTCTGCAGAGATTGACCATGCACACCCAAGCAGGGAACTTGTTAAAAGTTTCATCATAATGACAGAAGCAATCAAACAAACGATTGCAGATGTTCAAGTGGCACTGGATAACCTTTCTGAATATCTTGATTCTGTGTTGCAAGAGGAAACAGTAGAGCAAAATGCTACTCAGTCTAAAGAGAAGGCTTCTGCACAAAGTGAAAGTCCTGAACCAGAAGAACAAACAGACTCAAAAAAAGCTGAAAAAGATTCAATTGAAGAGGAAATAAAAGCAGAGAACAAAGAAGTTGCGGAGAAAGTGGATAAAGATTTATTCTCTGCGGGTGAAAAAGAAAGTGTTCCAATGGAAGTGGATACTTCTTTAGGAGATGACCTTATGGCGGCACAAGAAAATGCTTTTGCAGTGAGTAACCTACCCTAGATGAAACGTATATCTTTTTTCTTTATTTTGTTTAGTAGTCTACTTTTGGCAGAGACAGATAAATATGCTCAATACTTAAGTGAAGTATGGACAGCCTCTTTTTCTATGGTTAACTCATGGATATGGATATTAGCCATCTTCCCCGTGGTATTGTTTGGCTACTCGATGGTCTTGTCCCATAGATATATCAAAAAGACTTCTAGCGGACAATCTGCATCCAAAGTAAGAGGTCTCGACTTTACCTATATTTTGGTTTACCTAAAATATGGTCTTTCTTCGTTGATGTCTATTTTTATTATTTATGGAATTTTTGGAATGGTATACGCGAGAAGCAATAGCTTTTTTGAAGTTTGGGAAAAGTTGGTGGTTTCATTTTGGAGTGGGCTTCTCTAGTTATGTTACTTGACAAAAATAAAAATATCGGATAAAATCAAGAAAAAAGGAAAACAACAATGAGAATTGAAGATATGAAAAAAATACTTCCCTCTTCTATAGATTTTGCAAAAAGTATTCTAGGAACTTTAGAATCTAAAAGTACAGAGTTAAGAGAAGAGAAAACGATGCTTGTTACTGCGGCAAAAGCCTTAGTAGAGAGATACGAATCTATAGAAAGTACACTAGCAAGAACAGAGGGCTTCCCAGACTCTATAGAAAAAAAAGAAGCCAGTGCCCTTCTTGACATTTTTTCAGGGCTTGAAAAGATGGCTCCTGAACTACTTATTAGTGTTCAGAAACTTTAATAACTTTCTATGATGTAATCATCCTTGTTGTAGTATTCAAGAAGTTCAAAATTCATCTCTTCTTGAAAAGCGAGTTCTTTGATTTCCATCATCTCCTCTTTGGAATGCGTTGCCCCGTAAACAACCACTTTTGTGTCAATATCTGCCCACATATAGAGCTTCTTTGCCTTAGATGGTGGTAATCTTATACACCCATGTGAATCAGGATATTGAGGGACGTTTCCTTGATGTAATGCTACTGCCGTCCAACCTAGCCTCATCATAAAGGGCATTTTTGCTCCTCCTTTGGGCTTTGGGTATATTGTAGATTTATGAAGTGCTTTTTTTTGCTTTATTAGGAAAGTTCCTGTGGGGGTTTCATGACCCTTTCTTCCCGATGAAATACGGCTGCTTAAAAAAATAACCCCCTTTTCTTTTGCATAGAGTTTTTGTTCTGATAGGTTTACAAGTATTGTTTTTGAATAAGAGGTAGAGAGCATGATGGCAATGAATAATATACTTTTCATCTTGTATTATACCTCTAAGAAGTTATCAGCTCTTGACCTCATCTGCTGAATAGTATCCGTGGCAGATGCCCCTAGAGGTACATATCTTTTTAACATTTGAATATAGTTTACTTTTCCCTCACTGTCTAAAGAAGTGTCTTTAATGAGATATTTATTGTTAAAAATATCTTCCACTATGAACTCAATCTCTGCAGGTGTATAAACAAATCTTCCAGACTGAGATACCCTCGCTCTCCATAGCTCAAAGCTGCTTCTCATAATCAAGTCTATCTCTAGTGAAAACCTATATTCTTCTGCAATCTTAATGATTTTATCTCCTAATTCTGTTTCTTTCTTTATTTCATCCAAGAACTCTTTTTTACTTTTACTTTGAACAAGTTTTTTATCTATATTCAACTCTTTAATAATTCTTTCAACAATAATTCTTATCTTAGGCGTAGTATCACTTCTGGGCTGTTCTTTTCTTGTTATATATGAATAGATACCATAAGGTATAAGCCTTGTTATTAGTAACTCCTGATGTTTGTCTTGATATATTTTAAAGGTTTTTTTTGCTGTTTCTACTGTAGGGTTGTTAATAAACATCACCAGGTCAAAACGACCATTTCTAAAGAGTTCCACATTGCTTTGTAAAAGTTTTTCAATTTTATTAGCTGTAGCCATAACAAAGAAGTTTGAGTCTATATTTGCATTGTTCACATCATTTACGGATGTTAAAAATTCCCCTAGTATCTCTTGAGATTCTTCGCCTACTAAAGTTTTTTCTATCTCGTCTAGCCACAATATATATTTCCCTGGTTGCTTCTCAAAAAAATTAAAAAAATGCTCAAGTGCTTCAACACCATTTGTCATTGCTTTGAATTTTGCTAAACTCATTTTTACCAACATGTACCCAAGATGACCTGCAATGGCTTTAACCAAGAAGCTCTTTCCTGTACCTGGTATCCCAGAGATAAAGAATCCTTTTGAGGGCATTCCGTGTTCAAACTTTTCCTCAATAAGGTTGATGTAATGCATGAGTTCTGGGGTGGTTGCATAATCTTCCATCGTAAAAGAAACATTAAACATTGATACACCAAGTTTAACACTCAATGCCTTGTCTAGCCCCACCCCCTCACGTACTTGACCTGTGGTTAAGAGACCACCCTTTCCTCTATTTGGCAATCTTATCACTTCAAAGAACAGATTGGTTTTAAATAAGGGCGAAATTTCTTCAGGTGTATAGGGTGCTAAGAATGCAAGTTCTTCAGGTCTTTTATAGTCGGTATCCCTAATTGTTTGCAAGTCAGGCAAAAGCATTAGTTTGTCTACTTCAGTATAGTTCTTTAAAAGTTCTTTTCTCCCCACTTGCGAATAGTAATATTCATCTTCTGCGTAAAAATATTTCACATAAATTCTTTTTGTTCTATTTTATTGTAAAAAAACAAAAAATACAATGGTTTACAAAATAACTACCGTGATAGTTATTTTGTAGTGGGTGCAACAGTAGGTCCCGCGGAAGCCGTTTTTTCCATCTCTACTTTTTTGTCTAATATTTTTGGTTTTCTAGGCGTGTTTATTTTGTTGACTTTTTCTTTGTATATGCTCTCGTCAAGACGCGTAAAATCTTCAGTAGCTAGTGTTCCTGTTTGGCGTATTCTATATGAATCAAACTCGGTTTTTATTTTCTTATTTGTTTTTTCTACTTCTGATATAGAGGAAACTTTATAATTACTTAGGTCAAGGGGATATTTTGGGTTCCCAAGTATTGACCGAATTTCAGTTTCTCCTAACATTCCTTCTTTAAAAACAATAGGCTTCTCTATGTGTGTATATAGATTTCTTTTTTCTTTGTGTGCCTTTGCCTCAACAGCAATACCCTCATGGTTTAAATATAAATAATAAGAGGAAATGTTCTTATTATCACCAATTTGTCTTGGAAAACTTTGCGTTGCGGACTCAACGCTTTGGATTGAGGAGATGTAAAATCCTGTATCTATAAAATCAAGGGCAGTCCCCGCACCCACTGCATCCATGTTGGAAACTATGTGTAAGCCTTCATTCTTTTGAAGTTTTGTTTGTATCTCTATATGCTTGTCTCCTTTTAAATCTTTAGGAGAAAAGGGTATCACTTGTATATTTTTATCATGTAGCACATTTTTTAGTTTCTTTGAGCTTAGAAGCGTTTCTATAAACTCTTTGTTCTTCTTATTGTCTGTGTTTGTATATACTGTTTGTGGTATAGTCGTGTTGTCTCTTTCAAGTAGAGCCGAAACAATTATTTCCAACCCAATGTCAGAGGTTACTGTACGTGCCGTCATGACACGTAAATTTTCACCTTTGTCGATGTGTTGCTTCATAAGATTCTTCTGCTCTTTGGCAACAGATAATATATCAAGAATAGAATGGTCATCTTCAAATAAAACATTGAAATCAAGATGGATGGAAGGGAGGGTTTCAAAAGGTTTACAAACTATGTCTCGTCTATATAAAAGTTTTTGAGCATCCTTGGGGATATCCACTGTGTTTTTTGTTGCTCCAAACATGATTCCCCCATCAGGATTAAATACAAGATACCCTTTATCAGTTAATTCCCCACTAGGAATCATTTTTCTTTCTACTCCTCCAAGACGATGTGTAAAGTTCAGATTCTTCAAGAGGGTAACATCCACACCAGTACTGAACCCATCCAAAAATTCAAGACTTCCCTCCTCACCTTCTTCAAGGGTTTTTCTTAACCCCGATATCTCCTCTTCTTTTGTCAGTATACAGTTGACAGATTCTATCACTTTAGGCATTATCTTGTCTAATTTTTCAGGGAGTTCTCCTCCTTTTACAATAAGGTCAGAGATAAAGTCTAGTAAGCCATTGGTTTTTGATTTTTTCTCTCTATTTGTTAGGTCATTAAACTCAGATGTTTTCATGTCTAAAACATCTGGATTCTCTGAGTGTTCCCTTAACCCTTTAAGTGCTAACTCAATAATGGAAATGTAGCTTTTCTTTACAGCAGAAAGAGAATATGCTGCTCTATATTTTTTAAGTGCAGCACTTTCTAATGCAAGTGCCAGTTTATAAGGGGAAGGCTTGTCCATATTAGCTAAATGTTTGTCTTTTTCTACCTTGGAATATTCATCAAGTACGGAATATGTAGCATTATTTGCTTTAACGGAAAGGTATGCATTCTCTAATGCATCTGCAATGGCAGGCATTGCTAGGAAATTACAGCTTCCAGGTGCAAGTGAAGCCATTGTAAAGGCAGAGGACTCAAACGCCTCTATTCCCCCCACAGACGTAGAAAGATTTTCATTGAATTTATTCTTTCTTATCCTATTTATTTCTTCTGTTTTATCTTTAGAGGAAGTGTGTTTTGATTTTTTTATTTCTGTTATTTCAGATTTTAATTGCTCATTGACATCTTTTTTAATTTCCCTACTGTGATATACGGCAGAACTCTTTAGGATAGTTTCCATTTCATTGCACATGTCATAGTGGGTTAAAAAGATTTTGTTTTCTTCTTCAAAGAGTTTTATTTGTTCAAGAACACTTACTTCTGCTTTTATGCTTTTGATGGTCTCTTCTGCAATATTGTATATATTGGTCTTACTACCCATTCCGTAAACCTGTTGGGTTGCACTTCTCACGGCATCAGTTAAAATATCTGAAAGAATAGGCACTTTTCTCCCTTTTGTTAGAAGGAATGCTAGGAGGTTGTTGTGTATTTTAAAAATACCGTTGTTCTCTCTTAGTACTTTTTCCGTTTGTTTGGCATCTATGTTGGAGATTTGTGCAAGGCTTGCTGCAGTACTTTTGTTTGTCCCCATCCCCGACCCAGAAAGACTAACTTGGAGTTTTTTACCCCTACCTATATTGTCAAGAGATTTATATTTTTCCAGTTTAGAAACTGAAATGTTCTGTTGGGTTTCATCAGTGAGAATACATGATGCAGTTATATCTGAGTTCTTTACATCAAATATAGTTGTACTCGTAAGGTTACTCTGGTACTTTCTCTTTTTGAAGTTAAATACTTCATTTTTTTCAGACTTTAACTCATTTACTAAAAAATGGGTTTTGTTTCCTTCTATAGACAATAATCCTTTTGAGGCATAAAAGTTATTTTCTTTTGTTTCAGAAGGGTCCTCTTTTGATAACTCTTCACCTTTCCATTCAAGCCCACTTAGAAGTTCTGTAATTTCTGTATCAGAAGAAGCATTTCCATGAATTTTAAAAGGTAAAATATAAAGTTTTGGCTGCTCTTCTAGGTGAATCTCAAGTTCAACTGCCCCTGTAGGAGATTTAGTTGAGTCAATAAGAAATGAAAGCCTATCTTTTAATGCTCTTTTAAATGATTTAGGAGCATACATGACATGACAAACAGTTTTGTACACTTCATTGGATAAAATATTTGCAAGCTCAACACCAAAATTTGCTTGGAGCTGAGTAAGTTCCACTTTTTTATGTGGGAAAATAACCCCTAATTCTTTTATTGTATCATTTACAACAGTAGTAAGGTTTATTTTAGACCCTTTTAATTCTTCTCCTCTATAGGAAATGTATGGAATTGTGCAGTTAGTTGTTTGTATAGACTCATTTATTTCCTTTCTCAAACCTGCATTACTCATGGTTGATATTTGAATCATCAAAGAGCCTTGTTGCTCTTCAATCTCTTCTTTTGTCAAGCCTACTGACTCATGAAGAAAAGACATCGTTTTTTCTTCAAAAGATTTAGTGATTCTTCTTGAAAGTTGATATTTATAGTATTCCACATCTTTGGAAATGAGTGATTTTGGAGAACGTGCAATCTTAGCTATTTGGATATAAGGCATGTAAAAGTGAGGTGTGGTACTTAAGTATTCTTTTGGCAGAGAGAGTTTTGTTATGAAATCTTTTATGAAAAGTTTCCCTTCATCATCCCTGAAAGGAGAAGGGGATACAACTCTTTGGCTAGAGGGTTCGTGACGTGTCCCATCTGAATTTATAAACATTTTTTCATATATGTTCTCCTCAAGAAATTTCATATTGTCTTCAGTGTTTTTTAGCCCAAATGTTTCACTTGTCTCCACATCATGAGATACTGTTATTTTTGCTTTGAGTTCTTTTGCTGTAATCGTTTTAGCCTGAACTGTAGAATCTAGTATTTTGTCAATGTATTCCTTACCAACAAAGATTGTTTCATATTTCCTTTTAGTGATTTTATTAAGTTCTTTTCCGTACTCATTCCAAAATTTAACAATTACCCGTTTTATCTCCTGATTAACAAGAGGAGAAGTATTTGGGGACTCCAACTTCTTTTCTTTTACAAGCTTTAAAACATACAGGTACAGAGATTTTGCGATTTTCTTTGCATCATTATTTTCAGGGATGTTTTCAAAGAAATACTCGTAGTCCTCAATCAGTTCCTTATTGTTTTGTGCCAAAACACTCATGTCTATCTTGTCACTTAGTGATTCGGTGATTTTTAAGATATCCTTTTGAAAGGTTTGACTTACATAGTCAGAAGGAGATAGAGAAGACTTTTTATCTGGGTTTTGAAGTATGTTTGCTTCTCTTACTAACACTGGGATATTTGGTATTATTGTATCTGTGAGGTGTAAAGGATATTTACTGTTTTCAAGTTTGAAAAGTTTTTGATTTCCTAAAATAGAAGTGTGAAACCTTACAATATCAGGGTCTACTTCCCACGCTTGCAGAAGAATATCAGAGAGCGTTTTTCCTTGCAGAAAAAAGAGAGACATTGCGGATGATTTTTTATTGCTTTTTAAGATGCTTGTGTCAAAACTGTCAATCATGGCAAGTGTGTCTGTAAGCACTATTCCTACGCGTGTCTTACCCCATCGCATTTCAATAAGTTCTGCAACCTTTTCCACGCCTAATGAGTAATAAAGAGCAAAGATTCCAATAGACTCCTTTGCTTGCTTTGGTCTTAATCCTCTTATGTTGACAAGGTATGACCCAAGTAATGATTGCATCTCCTCTATTGAGAAAACACCATCATTCTCTTTTTTTAGGGTTTCTATGTGCAAGTGGAATGCATACTTGTTTATAAGTGTAGCAGCCGCCATTACACTTGCTGTGTCCATCGTACCACCCTCTTCCATGAGAGTATAAAGGGTATCTATCTTTTCTTTTTTATCCTCATCTGTGAACAAAGCCTTATTCTCTTTGAATATTTTTTGTTTAATGGCTTCTTTTCTTTGGGTTATTTGTGTCTTGTCTGTGAATATAAATTCTCTACCTGTATAGAACTTTTCCAGAAACTCTTTTGTTTGTTGAAAAGAGGGATGGGTTTTTTCAAATATTTCTCCTGCCATTTTTGCGGGAGTCTTTATCTTCGTATTAAAAAACTCTTTTAGCTCCTTATCTACTCCATTTGCTCTAATGTGTTTAAATAAGTTAATACTTCTTTCTCTTAAAAACCTTGGAGAGTTGAAATTAGTTATCTTATCTCGTTGTGCAGCTTCATCTACAATCATCTTTCTGTATACCGTATCTACTTTTTTGTAGAAATCCTCACCATCTTCTATATCTCTTTCTATACTTTTTTGAATAGAGGAAAATATTTTGTTTAAATCTTCTTTTTTAAGTGTCACATCTTTTACACGGTCCGACTTCTTAATAATCCCTTTTGTTTTCAGTTCTTCTACAAAGGCATAAGCAGGAATATCCGTAATAAGCAATTCCTGCAAGGACGCATCAAGGAGTGTAATTTTTTCTTTCGTCAAAAAAGTCTTATCCTCCCTCTCTAACTCTCCTTTTATAAGAGCATATTTTGCCTGTTCCATGTGGTTTTCAAGGGATTCTTTTAGCCCAGTAAGTGATTCACCTTTTTTAACGGTTTTTAGTGTTGCAGAAAGAGAAATTTCAATAAAAGCTTTCTTGTCTACCTCTTCTTCGACATCATATATAAGAGGTATATGTCTAAGGTCAAATACCCCACATGAATCTTTTGAATCAATTTCTATATATTTTTCTGAATCTTTGAGAACATGATGTTCCTTGTCTGATGCAAGCTTACATACGAAATCTTTCCCTGCTGGGATGTCTACGTCTTTTTGTGTTGCAAGTGTTTTTAATATGTCAGACACCCCTGGTATTTGGTTATACCGTCCTATTAGATAGGGGTTTTTAATAAGTTGAGAGAATGTTATATTCCTTGCATTTGTGGAAATTATATTTGGAAAAACAGGATTCACTAAATCAAACTTAGAAAAAGAAACAAGCAGTGATTCTACTTCAGTATCACCAATAATGGCTTTTTTTGCCTTGATATCTGGGATAAGCCTAGATTCTTTCGCTACAAAACCCTTAACAAGTTCATTAAGAGAGAATGTTTTCCCCTCCCCCGTTTGTGTTATCATATACTTGAAGCTTTCAGACATGCTTAGGAGAATATTTTTATCACGCTCTGAGTATATTTGAAAAGCAAATCCGTTATTATCCTTCGCATAATGTTTTAGTTTTTTAATTGAGTTTAATGTATCTGTGTGGCTTCTATTTCCTGTTGTTGTATAGCTCTGTCTTGATATCATATAATAACAATTATCTATTAT
>Ga0256840_1000687_pt1 | contig 34013 bp, 25 predicted proteins | sample 355202metaG_FD_185969 | JGI IMG/M metagenome (GOLD analysis project Ga0256840, IMG submission 185969) | Hydrothermal vent microbial communities from Mid Atlantic Ridge, Atlantic Ocean - 355-202 | ecosystem: Environmental > Aquatic > Marine > Hydrothermal vents | place: Atlantic Ocean: Mid...
TAGACCCACCTACAACAGGGTGGTTGGTAGACTTTTTAAAAGAGCTTGATATTACTTCCATTATTGCTACACATAACTTAAGTTTAGGAGAAGAGCTTGGAAGTAGGGCTATTGTCCTAGGAGAGAATCATGAACTACTTTATGATGGTAGCGTCAAAGACCTTCTTGAAGATATGCCGATGCTCGTTAAAGCACAGTTGGTACATAAGCATCAGCATGAACATGATGGGGTTAAACACCAGCATTATCATCTGCACAGTTGGGGCTAGGCGTAACAATTTTACCTACAAACTCTTATGGTTATCCTCATGCGTATGATCCCAAGCTATCTTTCCCCCACCTAGCATATGAAAATGTAAGTGTCCTACTTCTTGCCCTCCATCTTCACCATTGTTGGTGACGAGTCTGTAGCCTGTTTCATCTACACCTATTTTAGTAGCTACTTCTTGTATAAATGAAGTCATACCAGCCATGGTCTCAGGACTGACATCTTGAATACAATCTACATGTTGTTTAGGGATGATAAGTATGTGTATAGGGGCTTTTGGATAGAGGTCATGAAAAGCTAAAAAGTTTTCGTTTTCAGCTACGGTGTTATTAGGGATTTCTTTACTGACTATTTTACAAAATATACACATATTTATGTCCTTTTAGAGTAGTTTTATATCTTGATTATAACACATAAATTATCTAATAAATCACAGTATTAGTAACTTTTGGATAAAATCACGGTAATTATAAAAGTCATATAGAGGTTTTATGGAAGAATTAGAAGAGAAGATTGTTCAGGCTGACAGTCTAGAAACGTTAGAAAAAGTGCGTGTGGAACTTTTTGGTAAGAAGGGTGTGTTAGCAGCCGAGTTTGCTAAGATGAAAGATGTCCCTGGTCCAGAGAAAAAAGCCTTTGCACAAGGTCTCAATGAAAACAAAGCAGCACTACAAGCAAGCTTTGATGTACGTTATGAAACACTTAAGAATGAAGAGATAGAGAGGGTACTAAAGTCTGAAGCGATAGATGTTTCACTTTATGGAACTTTAGCACAAAAAGGTGCACTACATCCTGTAATGGAAACGATGGATAAAATCATCGACTACTTTGTGGCTTTGAATTTCGCGGTAGAGTCTGGGCCTATGGTAGAAGATGACTTTCATAACTTTGAAGCACTTAACCTACCGAAATACCACCCTGCACGTGACATGCAAGACACTTTTTACTTCAAAGATGGTGGTTTACTTAGAACACACACCTCACCAGTGCAGATACGTACGATGCTAGAGACCAAACCTCCTATTCGCATGATAGCTCCTGGTACTGTGTTTAGACGTGACTTTGATGTGACACATACACCAATGTTTCACCAAGTAGAAGGGCTTGTGGTAGATGAAAAAGGAAAAGTAAGTTTTGCTAACCTAAAGTCAATACTCACTGACTTTTTACAGTATATGTTTGGAGAAGTTGAGGTACGCTTTCGTCCTTCATTTTTCCCGTTTACCGAACCTTCTGCTGAGGTCGATATAAGTTGTATTTTCTGTGAAGGAAAGGGGTGTCGTATCTGTTCCCATACTGGTTGGCTAGAAGTGCTAGGTTGTGGGATAGTTGACCCAAATGTATTTAAGTCTGTAGGTTATGAAAATGTGAGTGGCTATGCCTTTGGTTTAGGTGTAGAGCGTTTTGCTATGTTGATGCACAAGATACCTGATTTAAGGTCTCTATTTGAAGGAGACATAAGACTATTGGAGCAGTTTAGATGATAATTACAAGATCTTGGTTACAAGAATTTATAGACCTTTCTAATATTTCGAATGAAAAACTTTATGAAACCTTTAACAGCATAGGGCTTGAAGTAGATAGCATCAATGAGATTAAGATTGATGAAAAAGTGCTTGTAGGTAAAATACTTTCAGTAGATAAACATCCCGATGCAGACAAGCTCAATGTCTGTCAGATAGATGTTGGTTCAGGCACAAGACAAATCGTCTGTGGTGCAGCTAATGTAGTGGACGCAGAGTATGTAGCAGTAGCGACTATAGGTGCAGTACTTCCTGGAGATTTTGAAATAAAACATGCCAAACTCCGAGGAGTAGAATCTGAAGGGATGGTATGTGCCTCTTCTGAGCTTGGACTTCCTGATATGGGTAAAGGTATTATGGTACTTGATGCAAGTATTGGTAAACTTGTAGTAGGTCAGGCATTGGGTAGCTATGACAAGGTAGTAGATACTATTATAGAGCTTGAGCTCACGGCAAACCGTGGAGACTGTTTGTCTGTGTATGGCGTGGCTAGAGATTTGTCTGCGGCACTTGATATTGAGATGAAACCTTTTGAATATAAAACAGAAGATAAAATGAAATTGGGCATTGCTAGAGTTACCGAACTTCGTACTGAAGGTGAAATGGATGCAGATTTACATTATAAACTAGCGACTATCACTCAAGTAGACAACGCTTTTTTAGTGAATCTTCGCTTGGCTATGGTTGATGTAGAGGCTCAAGGGAATTTAGCATCATTGTTAGCCTATGCAACACATACAACAGGAGTTGTATTACGAGCCTATGATAGTAGTGTTTTCCGTAATGGTGAAGACAAAATATCAGTACACCCTGTGGCAAATACCAAAGGAATTATGGAGATAAGGGCTAAAGAAGAAGTGCTTTCTGTGGTAGGTGTATATCAAAAAGATGAAAGCAGTGCAAATGATGAGACAAAAGAACTTTTATTTGAAGCTTCCTATATAAATCCTGATGTTTTGGTGGAAGCTGTTGCCAAGACAGAATTAAAAACAGATGAATTGTACTATAAGACATCACGAGGGTCAAATCCAGAGTTAAATTTTGGACTTTCTATGTTGGCTTCCTTGATGGCTAAGTATACAGATATATCTTGTTATGAAGGTTCTCTGAAAGTAGATGTTGACAGAGAAAATGAGACACTCATAGTAGATGCTAAAGAGATTTCATCTATTATAGGCATGGATGTTGAAGCAGGTAAAATTGCTACGATTCTTCAAAAATTAGGATTTGCTATCAATTCTATGGGTAAAGACACTTTGGCTGTAGTCGTACCTCTTTTTAGACATGATGTGAAACATATTCAAGATATTGCTGAAGAGATAGTACGCATCATAGGGATTAATAACATAGAAGCCAAAGTATTTGTATTTGCTGAAAAATCTCGTTTAAATGATACAAGCGATAGATATAGAGCCAAAAAAGAGTTTAGAAACCGTGCTGTGGGTGCAGGGTATTATGAAAATGTTTCTTATGTTTTTTCAGATAAAACACTTTTGGAAAAGTATGGTTTTTCTGTGACGCAAGAGTCCCTAGACCTTGTAAACCCTATAGCAGAAGAGCTCAATACACTTAGAAGTACTATCTTAGTGAATCTACTAGCAGCAGTGAAACGCAACGTTAACTATACGAAGAAATCTATCCCTTTATTTGAGATAGGGGCAGTATTTGGGACAAAAAGAGAACAGAGTGAAGTCATATCTTTTGTGTTTTCTGGGCAAGTTGAAGGTGAAAATATACGCAATACTGGAAAACCAAAGATGATTGATTTTGCAAATTTTACACAAAAAGTAGGTGCAGTTGTGGGTACTTTTGAGCTTGAGCCATGTACGTATGAAAATACTTTGCTTCATCCTTACCAGTCTGCCAATGTACTTGTAGATGGAAAAGTATGTGGGTTTATCTCCAAACTTCACCCTGCAGTACAAGAAGCATATGGAATTCCTGTTACCTTTATAGCAGAGCTCGATTTTAATGCACTGTTGCCGTCACATATTAATGCCGCACCTATCTCTAAATTCCAAGGGGTATATAAAGACCTTTCTGTAGTGATTGACAAGTCTATGAAGTACTATAGCGTGGCTAAAGTGTTAAATAATTTAAATTTGGGTATGCTTAAAGACGCCTATCCTGTAGACATATATGAAGATGAAAAATTAGGAGACAAAAAATCTCTAACAATTCGTTTTTTCATTCAATCTATGGATAAAACACTTCAAGATGCAGATATTGAGTCTGTAATGAATAGTATTATGAGTGCATTAGAAACCCAGTGTAAAGCTGAATTGAGGTAGTAGTTATGAATATGACTAGTCATATGAGCCAACTGCTGAAGTCGTCACAGCGACAGCATAGTTTTTTTGGCTTTGCTCAAAAAGCGTTGAATTATGGAGTAATATAAATGAAAATAGAATTAGCATCGAGTTATGGGTTTTGTTTTGGCGTCAAAAGAGCCATAGAAATAGCAGAAGAGCACAAAGGCTCAGTGACATATGGCCCACTCATACACAATAAAGACGAGATAGACAGACTCAAAAATGGCTTCAATATAGGGCTTGCAGAAAAACTAGAAGACATTGAAAAAGATGGCACTGTAGTCATTCGTACACATGGTATACCTAAATATGAACTCGCACAGCTTAATACACAAGACCACAAAGTCATAGATGCCACTTGTCCTTATGTCACAACCCCTCAAAATATAGTGCAAAACATGAGTGAAGATGGCTACAGTATAGTCATTTTTGGAGATGCTGATCACCCTGAGATAAAAGGTGTAGTCTCTTATGCACAAGATTTAGATGATGCATTTATAGTACTTGAAGCTGAAGAGCTAGAAGCCTTACCGCTTAAAGGCAAGGTAGCCGTAGTCTCACAAACGACTAAAAAGCCTGAGGATTTTGCAAAGATTGTGACCGCACTAATGTCAACCCGTAAAGAGATACGTGTTTTTAATACTATTTGTAATGCTACATTTGAAAACCAAGATGCTGCAGCAGACCTTGCAAAAGAGGCAGATGTAATGATAGTCATTGGGGGTAAGCACTCTTCGAATACTAAGCAACTTCATAGTATTTGTAAGCGTGATTGCGAGGATAGTTATTTAATCGAAAATTGTAAAGAACTTGACTCTTCGTGGTTTGAAGATAAGAACTTATGTGGTATCTCAGCAGGTGCTTCTACGCCTGACTGGGTAGTGCAAAACGTGATAAATAAAATCGAAGAAATGTGTGGTGTTACAGCTTAAAATGAATACGTTAACATTAAAACCTATAGGTAAAATAGAAGGAGAGGTAAACCTTCCTGGGTCGAAAAGCCTTTCCAATCGTGCTTTACTCTTAGCCAGCCTAGCTGAAGGTACAACAAAAATTACAAACCTCTTAGAGAGTGATGATACTCGGCATATGTTAAATGCTTTAGAGCAATTAGGTATCCAATATACTCTCTCTAAAGATAGAACAGAATGTACTGTTGTTGGAAATGCTGGACCTATTTTTTCTGACGTACCACAAGAACTATTTTTAGGTAATGCAGGAACAGCCATGCGTCCACTTTGTGCGGCATTGTGTTTAGGTCAAGGTAATTTTGTACTCACAGGTGAACCTCGAATGAAAGAGAGACCCATAGGGCACTTGGTTGATGCGCTTCGTCAAATGGGTGCAGAGGTTGATTATATGGAAAATGATGGCTATCCACCACTTCAGATTGTCGCAAATGGATTAGCAGGTGGTGAAGTAGAGATAGATGGTGCAATCTCTAGCCAGTTTCTTACAGCGTTACTTATGGCAGCACCTTTGGCAAATCATGCTATGACTATATCGATTATTGGTGAGCTGGTGTCTAAGCCTTATATAGATATCACTTTAAATATGATGGAGCAATTTGGTGTAAAAGTAGTCAACCATGATTATGAAATATTTACTATCAAAGCAGGACAAACATACAGGGCTGTAGAAGAGTTTATGGTAGAGGGTGATGCAAGTTCTGCTTCTTATTTTTTAGCTGCAGCGGCTATAAAAGGCGGAACAGTCAAAGTAACGGGCATAGGAAAAAACAGCATACAAGGTGATATCCAATTTGTAGATGTCTTAGAAAAAATGGGGGCAGAGGTAGAGTGGGGAGATACTTATATCTCTGTGAGCAGAAAAGAACTAAATGCTATTGACATGGATTTTAACCATATACCTGATGCTGCAATGACCATTGCGACTACAGCACTTTTTGTAGACGGAACAACTACGTTACGCAATATCTATAACTGGAGAGTAAAAGAAACAGATCGACTCTTTGCCATGGCTACGGAACTGCGTAAAGTAGGAGCAGAAGTAGAAGAGGGAGAAGACTACTTAAAAATAACACCTCCAAAGGTTTTAAAGCACTCGGCTATAGATACCTATGATGACCACAGAATGGCGATGTGTTTTTCTCTCTTGGCGTTGGATGATGTCTCTGTGACGATTAATGAACCAGAGTGTACAGCGAAAACTTTCCCGACTTACTTTGACGTTTTAGAAAGCATATCTCAATAATCTACCTCATATAGTGTATATTCTTTACACTACTTTTACTATACAAAATTACAGTTGTTTTTGTAAGAATTATTTATGTTTAAACAGGTATAATATCGCAAAATTTGTGTGTACATAAGGATAGGTATGAAATTCGAAGATTTCGAAATGGATGAAACAGAAGATTTTGCAGCGATGCTCGAGGAATCGTTTAAAAAGTCAGAATCAAAAAGTGATTTAGTAACAGGTACAATCGTTAAGATTGATGAAAAAGACAACTTAGTGGTAGTAGATATCGGTGGTGGAAGAGATGCAAATCTTGAACTAACAGAAATCACTGATGAAGATGGAACAGTATTATTTGCAGTAAATGACCCCATTAATGTTGTGACTATGGGTAGAGGACGTATCTCATATAAAGCAGCATTAGCACGTGTTGCGTTAAATGAGTTTATAACTGAGTATGATGAAGAGCAAGAGTATATCATCGAAGGTGTTGTTACTAAGAAAAATAAAGGTGGGTATGTTGTTGAGGTTGATGGTTTAGAATTCTTTATGCCACGTACACTCTCTTACCTTTCTTCTAAGCCAGGGGTAGAGTCTGTTGGTAAAAAAGTAAAAGCAGTTATCGTTAAAGTAGACAAAGAAAAAGGTTCTGTAGTTGTTTCTAGAAAAGAACTTATAGAGCGTGACAAAGCAAAAACAGATGAAATCGTTGGGACACTTCTTGAAAATAAAGATCCAGTGATTGGTACCATTAAAAAAATTACTTCTTACGGTATGTTTGTTGATGTTGGTGGCATGGATGGACTTGTGCATTATTCACAGATTTCACACAAAGGGCCGGTGAACCCTTCTAAGTATTTTGAAGAGGGTGATGAAGTAAATGTTATCGCTTTAGAGTATGATAAAAAGAAAAGACATCTTTCTCTTTCTATTAAAGATGCAAACCCTGATCCTTGGGCAGACATTGATGCAATCATTGGTGTAGGTGATACTGTCACTGCTACTGTATCTAACATTGAACCTTATGGAGTATTTGTTGATTTAGGTGAAGACCTTGAAGCATTTTTACATGTATCTGAAATCTCTTGGGATAAAAATGTAAAACATCCTAAAGACTATTTAGAGAACAACACAGATGTGAATGTAGAAGTGATAGAAATAGACAAGGAAGCAAGAAGACTAAGAGTGAGTCTTAAAAACCTTCTTCCTAAACCAATGGATGCGTTTACCTCTGAAAATAGAGTAAATGACATTGTAAAAGGTACAGTAACTTCTATTACTGATTTTGGTGCATTTGTTAGAGTAGGTGCTATAGAAGGACTTTTACATAACCAAGAAATCTCTTGGGATAAGTCTAAAAATGCAAAATCAGAACTTGCTACAGGTGATGAAGTAGAAGTTAAAATTATTAAAATAGATAGAGATGCAGGTAAAATTTCACTTTCTAAAAAAGCATTAGAGGCTTCACCAGTAAAAGCATTTGCAGAAAATAACAAAAATGGTACAGTTGTTACAGGTACTGTTAAAGACAAAAAAGACTTTGGTGTATTTATTTCTCTTGAAAACAATGTAGATGCTCTTATTAGAGTAGAAGATTTACACCCTTTAAAGTTTGATGAAATTGAAAAAGGTCAAGAGATAAAAGGTGTCATTAGTTTTATAGACGGAAACAATGATAGAATCAGAGTTTCTGTGAAAAAACTTGAGCGTCAAGAAGAAAGAGAAGCGATGGAACAACTGAATTTAGACCAAGATGACAGCATGACACTTGGTGATGCTTTTGGTGACATGCTTAAAAAATAATTACTTAACTCTTCCCTAAACACTCTTAATCGAGTGTTTAGACTTATACGAATACCTCTTTCGTACTATAAAATTTATTCAAAGGTTAACCAATGTCAAAAAAAACAATTGTTGTTTGTGACCACATACACCAAGATGGATTAGATATTTTAGCAGCTGACAATGAAATAGAATTGATAAACGCTGCAGATGAACCTAAAGACACACTCATTTCTAATATTATACCTCTAGCAGATGTGGCAATTACACGATCATCTACAGATGTAGATGAAGCTTTTTTAGAAGCTGCATCTAAAATCACAGCTGTAGTACGTGCGGGTGTAGGTGTAGATAATGTAGATATCCCTGGTTCATCTAAGCAAGGTATAGTCATTATGAACGTACCTACTGCAAATACTATTGCAGCTGTAGAACTTACGATGACACACTTGCTCTCTTGTGTACGTAAATTTCCTTATGCACATAATAATCTAAAATTAGACCGTGTATGGAGAAGACAAGATTGGTATGGTACTGAGCTCAAAGACAAAAAGCTTGGTGTCATAGGTTTTGGTAATATTGGCTCACGTGTGGGTAAACGTGCTAAGGCATTTGAAATGGATGTACTTGCTTATGACCCATACATAGACCCTGCTAAAGCGACAGATTTGGATATAATGTACACAAAAAACTTTGAAGATATATTGGCATGTGATATTATCACCATACATACACCTAAAAACAGTGAAACTATCGGTATGATAGGTAAAGAAGAAATAGCAAAAATGAAAGAAGGGGTTATACTTATTAACTGTGCTAGAGGTGGTCTTTATGATGAAAATGCTCTCTTAGAAGGTCTCACTTCTGGGAAGATTGCTATGGCAGGTATAGATGTTTTTGACAAAGAACCTGCAACAGATCATCCATTCTTAGATCTAGACAATGTTACAGTAACACCTCACTTAGGTGCAAATACGAAAGAATCTCAAAAAAATATCGCTATTCAAGCAGCGGAAAATGCTATAGCTGCGGCAAAAGGTATATCATATCCTAATGCATTAAATCTGCCTATAAAAGAGAGTGAATTGCCTGATTTTGTAAGACCATACTTAGAACTTGTACAAAAAATAGGACATCTTTCTGCACAAGTGACTAAAAGTGCAGTGAAATCCATAAAAGTAATGGCTTCTGGACCAGTAGCTGAACATTTAGAATCTATGAGTACCTTTGCAACAGTAGGTGTGCTTACAGAATCTGTGGGAGATCAAATAAACTATGTCAATGCAGAGTTTGTTGCAGAGGAACGTGGTATCAAGATAAGTACAGAACGTAAGCCAAGTAACTCTGGATTTATAAACAAAGTATGTGTAAAGCTAACAACTTCAGAAGGGATTATTTCTATAGCTGGAACGGTGTTTGATGACAATGTACAACGTATTATTGAGATTGATGATTATATCTTAGATGTTGAACCTAAAGGTACGATGATTTTCTTTAGAAATACAGATACCCCTGGTGTGATTGGTGATGTGGGTCAAATTATGGCAGCCAATAAGTTAAATATATCTGATTTTAGATTGGGTCGTGACAATAAACAACAAGCCCTTGCTGTTGTACGTATAGATGGACAAGTGACTAAAGAAGTCATCTCTGCATTACAATCACTTGATGCATGCATCAGTGTATCTTACGCAAGTATCTAATTTTTAATACCTATCAGGAATTACTTCTTCCTGATACCATAATCAATACTATTTATTATAAACCAACATAATGTTAAAGATAATTTAATATTATATGATGTAGAATCACACAATAATACGTAAAAATAACGTGAGATATTAGGAAAATCTTTTATCTTTAGTTATAATAATTACTAATATTGGAGTACGTGTATGTCTATGAAAAAAATAATATTGCTATCTCTATTGTTGCCATTGTCACTTTTTGCGGGGATGAAACATTTAACGCTTCCTAATGCTCTAAAAATCTTAGAAAAAAACAATTTAGAATTAAAGATCTCTCGTTTCAACGCTCAAATGAAAGCATATGAGACAAAAGTAGCAAAAGGGTATCATTTTGGTAAACTTGATGCGACTTTAAATGCCATGAGGTCTAATGATGCTGGGAATGTTTTTGGGTTTAAGCTTCAAAGTAGAGAAGCGACCTTTGGTGACTTTGGTTTTGCAGAGTTTGATATGTCAGGAAAGACGAATCCTTTACCTGTAGCACCGGAATCTTTAAATTATCCTAAAGTTCGTAACCATTATTTAACAAAAATATCTTATATTCTTCCACTGTATACAGGTGGGAAACTTACAGAGTATGGACGTATAAGTGAAGCGATGCATCGTATGAGTCAATACGATACGCAAAAACTTGTAAATGAAAAAATATTTCAGGTTAAAAAAACATTTTATGATATCTCTTTGGTCGATAATTATATTTCTAAACTTTCTAAAATTCTACGAAATATCAAACGTTTAGAGTCTATTGTTGGGACTATGAAAAAAGAAGGTTATGCACAAGAGATAGATTTGCTTGAAGTTCAAGCACGTTTGGCTGAAGCACAAAGTATGCACAATCAAGCAAAATTAAATAAAGATTTAGCGTATCAATTCCTTTCATTTTTGCTTAATACTGAAGTAAGTGGTATTAAAAAAGTAAATGATATAGCACCTTTACCTATGACAAATAAAGATGAACTTGAAAATAATAATATAGATATTAAAAAAGCACGCTTAGGTCTTAAAGTAGCACAAATGGCTATCGATGTAGAAAAATCTAATTTTTTACCAACTGTAGGAGCTTTTGCTGAATACAGTTCTGCTGATGATCAACTATGGAATGAGTTTAGAGATAAGGAAGCATATACTGTTGGGGTGCAAGTAAAATGGAACCTTTTTAATGGTGGCATAGATGCTGCAAATCTTGAACGTGCTAAAGTTAATTATATGAAAACACAAGATCAGGTTCATTTGGCAAAAAAAGGCATAGCATTAAAGGTAAAGAAGCTTAAAACTGAGGTACTTTCATTTAATGCAGATATTCGTAGTTATAAAAAACAGTTAAAGTTTGCAAATAAAGTGTATGAAAATTATAGTTCTCGTTACAAAGAGGGTTTAGTTTCTGTTTCTGATGTGTTAATGAAACAGTCTAAAGAGTTAGAAATGTTACTGAAGCTTTTGACAGTTAAAAATAAACGTAATACAAAAGTGTTTGAGTTAAATAGTATTTTAAATAAAGGAAACAAGATATGAAGACGATGAAACTATACGTATTGATAGGTTTAATGACATTTACGTCACTAATTGCAACGGAGATTAATTTGTCAGGTTCCGTTGTTTCAGACAATCAAAAAATGATTACAAGTAGATACATGGGATATGTGAAGAAGATGGCAGTATCGGAGGGAGATATTGTTAAGAAAGGGCAACTTCTCTATGAGATAGACTCAAAAGAGATAGAGTCAGCTGAACGTCAAGTTGACTTGGGTATTTCTCAGGCTAGACTTGCTTTGCAGATGAATAAAAATCAGTATCATAATGTGATTACCAATTTGGCACGGCATCAAAGACTTTATAAAAAAAATATGGTTTCTAAATATGAGTTAGAAACATTACAACTTGCGGCTAAAAACTTAAAAGACATGGTCAAAATATCTAAAGAGCAGGTAAAGCAGGCAGAAGCAAAAAAAGAAGAGGTGCTTAATCAATATAATTATTTGAAAATACTAGCACCAAACGTAGGTGTCATTGTTTCAAAAAAATTGAATGAAGGTGAGATGGCTATGCCAGGGATGCCAGCAGTGGTGTTGACTGATTTAAGTAATCTTAAAATTGTTGCTGAGATAAGTGAAACACAATTACGCTATATAAACTTAGGCAAAAAAGTTGATATAGAAGTTCCTTCTCTAGGGTTAAAAACTTCAGGTGAAATTTCTGCACTTATTCCTAGTTCTAATCCTATGACACATAAATTTAAAATTAAAATACAATTCGATGACAAAGGTCGTTCCGTATATCCTGGTATGTATGCCAAAATTCTTATAAAGTAGGACATAATGCAAGAGAAAAAAGAGTATGAAGTTATAAATATTGCAGGGAAGTTGGCTAAAGGTTTTTTACGTAACCCACTTACGGCAGTTTTGGGTATATTTATGTTAATTATGGGTTACTTAGCACTCAATACAATGCCAAGAGAAGAAGACCCTCAAATTGCCATTTCTGGTGGTGTGGTAATGGTTGTTTTACCAGGAGCAAGCCCTAAAGAGATAGAAAATATTGTTGTAAATCCATTGGAACGAAAATTAAGAGAAGTTCACGGTATAGAACATATTTATGGCATGGCAATGGACAATGTCGGTATTGTGAATGTGATGTATTATATTGGTGAAAATAGAGAAGACTCAAATTTAAAGCTTTATGACAAAGTGATGCAAAATATGGATACTATGCCTAAGGGTACTATGCAACCTATTATAAAACCTTTTGATATTGATATTGATATACCTATTGTGACTGTTGCATTTTATCCAAAAGAGGGAACAGATGTTGATGAAGTACGTATGTTTGAAACAGTACGTAAGGTACAACAACGTATTAATGCCGTTGAAAATGTAGCAAAAACAACACTTAAAGGTGCTCGAAAAGAACAATATAACATTGAAGTAGATATAGGTAAACTTTCAGCATATCATCTTTCGTTAGGGCAAATCATGCAAGCGGTACAGTCTGTTGCGGTGGATGTTCCTGATGTTAAAGGTCGTACACAAGACAATAAACTCATGATATTTGGAGTAAAGAATGCAATTGAGAGTGTTGAAGATGTAGGTAATGTGATTGTCGCACAATACATGGGGTCACCTATCTACTTAAAAGATGTTGCCAAGGTAAGTAAAGGTGTAGATATTCAAAACTTTAAGACAGCTAAGATTTTACTTAAAGATGAAAATGCTACAGAACTTTCAAAAGAGAAAAAACAAATCACAATGACTATTGCCAAACTTGCAGGTACCAATGCTGTACTTGTTTCAGAAGAGGTTAAAGAAGTACTGGAGTCTTACGCATCTGAGTTTGAAAAAGAGGGCATAGGGTATCTTATAACAAGAAACTATGGTGAACGTGCAAATGAAGCGGTGAATGAACTGATGAGTCACTTACTTATAACCATTGTTATTATTGCACTTATGCTTGTTTTTGCTTTAGGTTGGAGGGAGTCGATTATTGTTACCTTCTCTGTACCTGCTATTTTAGCAGTTACACTGTTTACGGCATGGATGACAGGGCAAACGATGAACCGTATTACACTTTTTGCTTTACTTCTGTCCTTGGGACTGTTGGTAGATGCCGCTATTATTGTTATAGAAAATATTCATAGACATTTGCATGCACATGGGGTAGAAGACAAAGAAATGGGTGAACTACTTATAGAAGCTACAGATGAGATTGGGGCACCAACGAATGTTGCAACATTGGCTATTATTTTAACCATGGTACCTATGGCATTTGTGGGAGGTATGATGGGCTCATTTATGAAGCCCATTCCTTATAATGTACCTGTAGCACTTATAGCATCTCTTTTTGTAGCTTATATATTTACACCGTATTTGTCTTTGAAACTACTAAAGAAGCCTGAACACAATCATACAGATGGACAAATTGATACAAAGGGGAGTAAATAATGAAAAATCTAGAAAGTTTTATTTATAGTATTCTCGATAGTAAGGCAAAAAAAAGATTGATGATTTTTGCTACAGCAGCAGCATTTTTCCTTTCACTTTTGATGTTTCCTACCAAGATGGTACTTGCTAAAATGTTACCAGGTAAAAGTGCAAATACTTTTTCTGTTTACGTTGATACCCCTAAAGGCTCTTCCATTGAGCAAACAAAAAAGGTAAGTAGATGTGTGGTAAACTTTTTGAAAAAAGAGAAAGAAGTCATGAATCTGGAACTTTTTTTAGGACAAGGTATTCCTCTTGACTATGCAGGGCTTGTTAAGGGTGCGAGTATGAAACAGACAGAAAATGTTTCAGAGATATCTGTGAACCTTACAGACAAACATCATAGAGTAGAACCTTCTTTCTTGATGGTCAAACGCTTGAGACCTGAGGTTCAAAAAGCTTGTGTGCCTTTAGTAAGGGGTACAAATATTAAGTTTGTAGAACAGCCATCAGGACCACCTACATTGGCATCCATAGTAGTGGAAGTGCATGGAGACAACCTTGAAAAAGTAAGATCTCTTTCAGTTGATGTTGCAGATGTACTTTCTGAAACAGAAGGTTTAGTAGATATAGATTTGATGGCAGATGAAAATTTTATAAAATATGAGCTAGTACCAGATAAAGAAAAAATTGCAAGATCTGGACTGAGTGTAAAACAGGTAAACAATATTCTTTATTTGGCATTTGAAGGTATGGTCATTGCTCATAAAAACTCTAAAAATACACCAGATCAAATAGATATATTTTTACTTTTAGATAATGAGAGTAAACGTATAGCTGCATCAAATAAAGATGCACTGGAAAACAAACTTTCTTCACTAAATCTTATGAATATGAGTGGAATGATGGTACCTTTGTCTGAGATGGTTACTATACGTGAAGCAAAGTCTAACCCAATGATTATGCACAAAGACTTGTCAAGAATGGTAAATGTTATTGCTGAGACAGATATGGTTTCTCAAGTATATCCTTTGTTAGATGCACGTGAGAAGATGTTAGAAAAATTTGAAAAAAATTATACTATCACGAAGGCAGGATTTTCTACATATATGTTTGACTTTACACTGACTGACAAAAAGACAAAAGAAGAGTTTCTTATACGTTGGGATGGAGAGATGAAGGTGACACTAGATACATTTAGGGATTTAGGGGGAGCATTTATTTCTGCACTTATTCTTATTTTCTTATTACTTGTCATATACTATAAGAGTTTTGCTATTTCTGGTATTGTCTTGCTTGGATCATTTCTTTCTCTTATTGGTGTGATTGTGGGACATTGGGTAGCCAATTGGTTTACTGCTGAGACTTTCTTTCTTACTGCGACATCACTCATAGGGTTTATTGCATTGATTGGTATCTCTTCACGTAATTCTTTGTTACTTATAGACTTTGCAAAACAACTTATGGAGCTGCATGGAATGAAGAAACGTAGAGCCATTGCCGTAGCAGCTGCTACGCGTGCAAAACCCATTATGCTTACGGCAGTTGCTATCATTTTGGGGTCTGCATTACTTGCAGGAGATCCTGTCTTTGGAGGGTTAGGTGTAGCACTTATCTCTGGTACGGTAGCTGCAGTCTTTGTTTCCCTTCTTTTTGTGCCAGTACTCATGGACAATACAAAAGCAATGGATTTCGATAATCCAGACAATAAGTACTAGGGTTAATACTCTTTACGGTACAGTAGGCGTTTAATTCTGCAGTACAACGTGCCTCTTTAACCCCCTTAAATCATCTATCTGTTATAATCATTTATTATTTTTAAGGAGTTATTATGGCGACAATTGGGATGGGTGATATAAAGAAGGGTGTACGGTTAGAAGTAACAGGGACTCCATATAGAGTAACAGAGGCACATCATGTGAAACCTGGTAAAGGTGCAGCCTTTGTACGCATGAAAATCAAAAACCTACAAACAGGTAAAGTCATAGAAAAAACAGTACATGCAGGGGACAAGTTTGATGTACCAGAGCTAGAGCAAAAAACAATGCAATATTTGTATGATGATGGCGAAATGCTACAGTTTATGGATACCACAACCTATGACCAAATAGGACTTACCCACGAACAAGTAGGGAAAGACACTTTTGCATTTATGATAGATGGTATGGAAGCAGATATTTTATTTCATGAGGGCAAAGCTATTTCAGTTGAAATCCCTCAAACCATCACGCTCACAGTAGTCGAAACCCCACCAAACTTCAAGGGAGACTCACAAGGCGGTAAAAAACCAGCAACACTTGACTCTGGTGCTGTGGTACAGGTACCGTTCTTCATCCTTGAAGGACAGAAGATTGTTGTTGATACGGTAGAAGGTAAGTATTTGGAGAAAGCTAAGTAAGGTATGTTTTACATACCTTTTTTATTTAAACACTTTCTCACAATCCTTCACCATAGCATCTGGCACTGTAGCAATAGTCATAAACTCTGACATAGTAAGCAGAGGATACATAAACGATATGTAAAACTTAGGGTCAAGTATTTTAGCTTTTCCATTTTCTATGAGAATAGGGTAGGGGAGCATCGCTGCATTGTTTCTTCCAATCCTTTTAGTAAACTTTCTTGTTCTTTTACCTAGTTTTACCCCTATGAGTGTTGCACCATTTTCTAAGTTTTGGGTAAAAATTACTTTGTCATTGTTTTTTAATTTTTCTAATAAATCTGTGCCAGAGGCAACTTCTATCATATTTTGATACTTTGGCATACCATTCATAAATTGGTATTTTGGAAGGAGCTGGAATTTCAAAGAGTCTTTGGAGTTCTTTAAATCATTAAAAGTTTGAACCAGACGTATGAGTAATTTATTCGCATTTTTTTCATCAAAATCACTTTGTAAAAAACCTTTTGCTATATACATAGGGTTTGTAATACTTATATGCTTTTCTTTTGTATCGACAAGAAGACGTAAGGATGCCATGAAACCTCTGTTTTCTTTGTTTGCCATACCTTGCAGTGTCTTGTCTGTAAATACTATGGTAGTAAGGTCTTTTGCTTTGTTTACAGGGGTTGTTGCAATGATTTTAAAGCCTGCTGACTTAAGTTTTTCCTGTGCTTCTTCTACTGATATCAATGCTCCACGAAGATAAGCAGAAACTTTTCCATTATGTACTTCTCCAACATTTGTATTTGCTGTTGATTTTGTTTTATGAGATTTGTTAAAGCTATGTGGTATGTAGTCTGGCGGTACACGTTTTGAAAACTTGATACTTCTGTCTGTGTCTTCATTATATGTTGATGCACATTTGGTTACTGTTGGTACTGATGGGAGCGATATATTAACGAGTTTACCTGCTACTTTAATATGTTGTACGGATGCTATGCTTTTTTTAGTAGAGAGTTTGTTATCTGTTGTCTTTACATTTTTTATTTGTGTAGTGGTTAACTCTTTTTTATTGTTTGTAAGAGTGGTTTTTTTCTTTTTAGTAGGGCTTGTACTTAATGGGTTTACATTAGGTACAGACTTCATGCCAAGCTTTGTTAAAATTGCTGGAATTTCTGTATCAAGTTGTTCTATGAGTTCTAGTCTTGTTTTGTCTGTGATTGCAAGTGTATCAGACCAATTATGTAACCTGTACATGCCAAGGACTAGTTTATTACTCCCTTTTTTAATGTACATATACATTGTACAGGGTGCAAAAAGACCTGCCTCTGGTCTGCCTCCTTCATTGTCAAACATATGGTAAGAAAACTTTAAATGACAAAGAGAGTAAGTCCAAAACGCATCGTACTGAGAAAGGACTTCTTCTGCATCATCTGTTGCTTCCATAAAGTTATGATACCCAGCTATGAGATACCCTTTATCAATAAATGCAAGTTCAAAGGTATTTTGATATTCATCGATGAAATCATCTATATCTTCTGGTGCATCAAATTCATATTCGAAATTTATCATTCTTTTTTTAGGAAGTTTTTTATAAGGAATGGTAGCTACATGACCACCAAGTTCTTGAGCGATTGTCGCATCTAAAGCTTTAAATGTAGCCGTAAATTTACTTCTAACTTCTTTGTTTTCAATACCTAAAATATCCAACATAGTTTCTGGAAGTAAGTGCCCAATATGCGTGATGTTTTCATCAAGTTTTTTATGGATAACCATATTAAATGGTGCAAAACCAGCAATACGTGGATCAATATTGAGCAAGGGTAGTAAGGCACTATCTTTCACTACTGGCATAAAAGAGAGTACATCAAGAACTGTTGAGCCGTATTTTACTTCATATTGGTCGTTTACTCTTTTATGGGGATCAGTTAAATTAAATCCGATACTTTTTAGTTTTTTCTCTACAAGGTCATTGTACTCTTTTTCAATACTTCCTTTGAACGTATAGTAAATAGCAAGTTCTTTTTTTTCTGAAGCAGTTTGATGTGCGTCTGCTTTTTGAAGATTTGTTGAAAAGAGTAGTGAAGAGAAGAGTATTGGAAAAAGTATGAATGTATTTTTGAAGAAGTGAATCATGAACAACCTTTAAAAATTTATATAAGTATTTTAGCATAAAGTTTATACATATAATAAATAAAAGTTATAAATTGAGTAGGTGTTGGGTAGTAAAGCTACCAAATGAAAAGGTAGCTTAAGCAGAATGCAAGTGAAAATGCATGTAAGTTATTTTTTTGAAGCTGCTTTGAGTTTTAGATATTCATTATATTCATCTAATGAGATAGTTTTATCTGCATTATTTGCACCTGTTGTTATTGTCTTAACAGCTGTGTTTGCAGTAGTTGACATAGCTTTTGTAGATACTGGTGTATCATGAACAACTGTACTCACTGTATCAGTAGCGGAGTCTGTGACTGTTTTTACTGATGTGGTTGTGTCGTCAGAAACTGTTTTAAGTGTTGATGTTGCACTATCTGTTGTGTTTTTTACTGATGATGTTGCATTCTTAGAAAGTGTTTTTGTTGTGACTATCATATCTTTTGAAACGCTAGTCGTTGATTCTTTTAGTTCAGTTGTTGCAACATTTGCTGAGTCTTTTAAATCAGTGGTTGTACTTTGCATAGCTTCTTTTGTATCTGCAGATACGTCAGTGACAACTATTTTTGCGTCAGCTGATGTATTGACTTCCATTGTTTTAAGGTCATCAGACATTTTAACGGTTGAGTCTTTAGCATCAGAGCTTACGTTTGTTACGGTTCTTTCTGCTGATTTTGAAGTTTCAACCATACCGTCTTTCATAGATACTACTGAGTCTTTTGCATCTTTACTCATGCTTACTGCAGCATCTTTCATATCTTTAAACATGTCTCCAAAGCTGAACTCTGCTTGTACGCTTGTAAGCAATGCGGCTGTAATAAGTGAAGTGCTAATCATTTTTTTCATGGTGGAACCCTTTTTAAATTAATTTGTGTGACTAAATAATATAGTAGTATATATTAAATATAACTTAAAGTTATTATATTATTAAATATAACTTATAAAATAAATGAGAGAAGAAATGAGATGAACTTACTACATAAGTGTATAGTTACACTTATGTAGTTGGGGTACTTATTTTGCTGTGTTTTTCAGTCTCATGTATTCAGCATAATCATCAGCTGAAATAGTTTTTACTGCATCATTTACATTGTCACTTACTGTTTTTACTGAACTAGTTGTATCGTTAGATACTGTAGTTGCCATAGTATTTGCATTGTCACTTACAGTCTTTACCGAAGTTGTTGCATCAGTAGAAACTGTTTTTGTTGCATCATTTACATCTTTAGATACTGAGATGGTTGCATCTTTCATGTCTTTAGACGTGATTGTAGCTGCATCTTTCATATCTTTAGTTGTATTTGTAAGTGATTCTTTTGTATCTGTAGATACTGAAACAACTGTATCTCTTGAATCTTTAGAGGTAGATACCCCTGAAGTTTTAAGGTCATCAGACATTTTAACTGTTGAGTCTTTAGCATCAGAACTTACATTTGTTACGGTTCTTTCTGCTGATTTTGAAGTTTCAACAACGCCATCTTTCATTGATATAACTGAGTCTTTTGCATCTTTACTCATGCTTACTGCAGCATCTTTCATATCTTTAAACATGTCTCCAAAGCTAAATTCAGCTTGTACGCTAGTTAGTAGTGCTGCAACGATTGCAGATGTGGTGATAATTTTTTTCATAATTTAATTACTCCTATATAATTAGTTTATATTAGAATTCTAAGCTTATTTAGATTAAACATAACTTAGATTTAATGATACTATATAATATAATGAAATTTATTCATATAAGTAAACATATACTATGTAGGAAGAAATGTGCGTATTTAGCGTTGTTTTGTAACATTAAGATAGTATAATCATAAATTATATTGTAATTTTGACATTATTTTGATTTATTTTGTATATGATTACACTTTAAGAATAATAATAAAGGTTGAAAAGATGAAATTTTTTTTAATAACATGTATGTTTTTTTCTCAATTGTTAGTAGCAAAAGAGTATTCTCCAGCAGATAGAATAGCAGATATGCAAAAAATGGCTCATGCAATGCAAGATATACAGTCTGGTTTTTTTTACAACAATTTAGACATTGTGACTGCTGGGGCAAAAGATTTGAAAGAGACTGTAGTTAAAATTCAACCTACGCAAGCAGAAAAGACGACAAAAGATGTGTATGAAAAATGGATGAACAATGCCACGGCAATGACAGGTAGAACACAAAAAAGAATACAAAAATATTCTGACACTATGTTGGAACGTTTTGCTGAGGGTGATGTGAAACAAGCTTTAAATGTATATAATAGAATAACAGCTGAATGTCTGAAGTGTCATACAAGTTTACGAAAATGGTAGGAGTTGTCATGAAAAAATATATAGTTGTATTGTTAGTAGGCACAGTTTTGTCTGCAGGTGAACTTACGTTAAACGATGAAAAGAGAGCTGATATCAAGCTTACAGGTACAGTCATTTCTGATGGTCAACAGATGATTGGTTCTAGGTTTATGGGTTATGTTAAGAAAGTGTTTGTGAAAATTGGAGATAAAGTAAAACGTGAAGATGACCTGTATGAGATTGAGTCTGCAGAGTTTGATATGATGAAAATGCAAGCAGATCTTATGTTAGAACAGAGTAAGACAATGGTAGAATTTTGGCGAGATAAACTTACCCGTGTCAATACTAAAAAAAGACGTTTAGGGTTTGAATATAAACATACTAATAAGATAGATTTTTTTGATTTGGCAGATTTAGATACGCAGGCAGCAAATGCAGAGTCTATGCTAGAATCTATGCAGCTAATGGTGAAAGAAGCAACTATACGTGCAAAACAAATGGCAAGTACGTATAATTATATAAAAATGAAAGCACCTTCAGATGGTGTTGTCGTACAACGTAACATTAAAGTGGGTGATATGGTTATGCCTGGTATGCTTACTGTATTACTTGTCGATATGGAAAGTTTAGAGATTGATGTTTCTATCTCTGAGAGTATTGTATCTAAGGTGCATGTAGGACAAAAGGTTTCTGTTGAAATACCATCATTAAAATATAAGACACAAGGTGTAATACATGCTATCGTACCTGATGTTAATCCTATGACTCATAAAATTAAAATGCGTATACGTTTTAATAAAGGAAATGAAAACATATTCCCTGGGATGTATGCAAAGATTACAATAAAGTAATTTCTAATAATGAGAGTATTTTAGAATATTTAGCCATTAAAATTGATGTATATCAATATTTATGGACAATTTAACTGTTACACTTGCTTATACTACAATATAAGGAGTGTAAAAGATTATGAAATTAAATACAGTATTAGGGATAATGGTTCTACTCAGTGGATTTTTATTGGCACAAGAGCATTTTCAACCAGATAGAATGAAAAACATGCAGGATATGGAATTGGCAATGTCTACTATACAAAAAGGTTTTTTGTATAACAATCTGAATGTGGTAAAAAATGGTGTGAAGGACTTGAAGAGAACAGTATCTCATACAGAGTCTTTTATTAAAGAAGGTGTATCAAAAAAAGGTATAAATACTTTAGTATATGCTAAAAAACAGACTGATAGTATTACAGTACTTGCAGATGAAATCTTAGCTTCTTTTGAAAAAAATGATCAATACAACGCTGCGAATGGGTATCTTCAAGTTTTAAGTAAATGTTTATCCTGTCACCAAACTGTGAGATCATGGTAAACCATTTATTGTATTGATGCAAGTGAGAAAGTATCGTTCTTTCTCATTTGTGTATCACTTTTTGTAATCTCTCATTATTTTTCTTTCCTCTCGTTATCTTATTCTAAATTCATGCTATACTTAATTACTATTTATTAAAAAAGGAAATAAGCATGAAAAAAATATTTGGAATTACACTTTTCTTTGCATTGTGCAGCATGGAAGTTTTTGCAGTTGAGCAAGCTAAGACGAGTTCGATAGCAGAGAGTACAAAAAAATCAGTGATTGTATATACCATAAAAGGGAATGCAGAAGAGAAATATAACAAGATGATGAAGGAACAGCTTAAGCCCATCGGGTTTTTAGCACCAGACCCAAGATCTGGAGTCAACAAAGTATATAAGAAAATGTATGGTAAAACCACACTTGATGGACTTTCATTTATGACGATAGTAGATAAAAAAGGTATTAAGCCACTACTTAACATAGATCCAACCATTGCTGCGTTTAATCCTTTTAACCTTTTGATGTATAAACATAAAGATAAAAATGAGACAATCATCTCTCACTTGACTACTGACGCAGTATTTGACATGCTTGGCACATCTAACCAAGAGGTGAAAGATGGGTATATAAAAAGTATGGACAAAATAGATGCACTTGTGACTAAAAACTTCCCTGATGCAAAAATATCTTATAAAATATACGAAAAAACAGCAGCAGATACTATGATGAACTTCGAGTATGCGTTTAAAAGACCAGAAAAACTTATGGAGTTTATAGATGAGATACAAGAAAAGGTAGAAGATACTTTTGATGAAAAAGGTTACATTATGGCAGGATTCTTTAACTTTAAAGAGACGTTTGATGGTTCAAAGTTACTACCACAGATGGATGAATTTTGGACATTTTCTCTCTGTCACTTTAAATACTCTTACGCATTTTTTGACAATGCTGGAGCAAGACCAGAGGCAGCAGTATTCGCACCATGTACGATGTATATGTACATACAAAAAGGTACAAATAAATTAGTCGTGGGAATGCCTAGACTTCAAAACTGGATTAGCATGTTTGACATAAAAGATAAAGCTCGCATAAAATATAATCGACAACTAGATAATGAGATAGTAGATATCTTTAAAGGCATGGGCTTTAAAGAGGTTGAATCAACAGTATTTACACCTATAAAACTTTAATCATATTAAAGGAGAAACTATGGCAGCAGTATTATTACCATTGGCAGAAGGATTTGAAGAAGTAGAGGCGGTAGGGCTTATAGATGTTATGAGACGTGGAGGCATAGAAGTACGCATAGCGTACATTGATGATAGACTTAGCCATGGCAAGGTAGTCGTGGGAGCCAACGGCATAGGTGTTAAGGCAGATACTGCTCTTAAAAATATCATCTCTGATGACTTCGATATGATGGTACTCCCTGGTGGATGGGGCGGTACGTATGCCTTGGCTGAAAATACACGTGTCATAGAACTCGTGCATGAGTTTAAAGCCAAAAAAATCATAGGGGCTATGTGTGCAGCCCCTTTTGTACTCAAAAAAGCAGGGGTTTTAGGCAACGACTATACTTGCTACCCAGGAGCCAAAGATGAGATAGACCATCCAGGCTACAGAGATGATGTCAAAGTAGTGAGCGATGGGAATGTCATGACCTCACAAGGACCAGGTACAGCTCTTTGTTTTGGACTGACTATCGTGGAGCGTTTGGTAGGTAAAGAGAGTATGCAAGCAGTCAAAGATGGGATGCTTTTAGACTACTGTTAAGATAAATTTTTTAAGAAACAAAGATTTGTCTTGTTCCATTTCGGAACAACTCGCTAAAGATGGTAAGATAAAGGAACCCCACATGACCCACCTCTGTTATTGCAAATCAAACAAACCATTCTCTCAATGCTGTGAACCATTCTTGCGTGTGCTAGAAGTACCTAGCACCGCAGAAGAGCTTATGCGGTCGCGTTACTCTGCGTACTGTTTAGGAGATGTGAACTATTTGCAGGCTACTACAGATGACCATACTTGGAGTGATGAAGAGCTAAAGTTCATCCAAGACTGGGCAGACAACAGTACTTGGCAACACCTAGATATACTGCAAAGTAGCGAGGATATGGTGGAGTTTAAAGCCTATTATATCTTCGAGGGAAAGCAACACATGCACCATGAAAAGTCTACATTTCTAAAGGTGAATGACATGTGGAAATATGTCGATGGGGAAGTGTATGAAGAGAGGGTGGAGTTCTTGCGTAATAGCCCGTGCATTTGTGGTTCTGGTGACAAATATAAACGTTGTTGTTTTAAAAAACTTATGAAGTAGTAAGCGTTTATTTTTTATTTTTTTCAGCTATCCATTGAGACATGTATTTTGTGCTCATCATGCTGTGGTGTTTGAGCATGGCTCCTGTGAAGTTGTTTAGGCGGTGTTGGGTTAGGTTTTTTTCAACATCGAGTATTTTACTTATGAGTGCTTCGCCTAAGACTTTGTCATCATAGTGTGTATGTAAAAGTGTTGTGCCATGCTTTTGGGCTTTTGTCCATGCTTTTTCGTCTTGGTAGAGTGCGACTGCTGCGGCTATAAACGTTTCTGCCTCATCTGTTATGGCTCCTCCCCAAGGTTCATTTTTGTGTCCATCTTTGTTGTCTCCACATTCTTGATGCATGCCTTCACTGCCTAGTGAGCTTGTGATACTAGGGGTTTGTGCTATCATGGCGTCTAGGAGTTTTCCTTTTATGCCTGCACCAAAACGTATGGGTGCTAGGCAAATGCGTGCGTCTTGCATGACCTCAAAAGCATCTTCTGCCCAGCCTTTGATGTGAAAACCCATTTTAGGGTTATGTAAGGCAGTGGCTTTGGGTGGAGGGTAAGAACCGTAGATATATAGTTGTGCAAGAGGAAGTTGTTCCCGTATGAGAGGCCATAGCTGCTGTAGGTGTAAGACCACATCCCAATTAGGGGCATGACGAAAGTTCCCTATGGTCATGAAGTGTTTACGCTGGGAAAATGTTTTTGTACTTTTAGGCACTTTGGCTAAATCTACCATAAAAGGTAAGTGCTGGAGCATGGAAGCATCGATGTTAAATGTATCTTGGAGTAACTCCATTTCATAAGAAGAGATGATGAGTGAGATGTCGCAGCGTAAAATACTTGCTATCTCGCGTTTGGCTATGTCTGAATGTAAATCTTTTTTTGTCATGGCACGTTTTTCTTTATGGGCTTGATGTCTGGCGTGACGTAGGCACTGGAGGTCTTCTGTGTCGAGTATTTTGAGGGCATTGGGACAGTGTTTTTCTACTCTCCATCCAAATTGCTCTTCCATCATAAATCGGTCAAAAAGTACCATATCAGGCTCATAATCTTTTATGTAGGTATCAAAACTATCACAGTTTAGAGTAATGCCTTTTATGCTTATGTCTTCTTTTGTTAAATCTATAGCATGTTCCGATGTTTGGGCAGGTGTAGCAAACTCTACTTTCCAACCTTTGGTTTTAAAAAGTCTTAAAATGGACATCATATGAGAGCCTGCAGCAGAAGAGTTGGGTTCAGGCCATACGTAGCCGATGATGAGTATTTTTTTTATGGACAATCCCTTTTTTAAATTGGCAATAGTTTAGCATAAATTTCAATCAAATTTCAATCAAATTTCGCTATATTAGAGTCAATTATCATAAAGGTCAATGATGTCAGAAGAAACCAAAAATACACCACAATTTACCCACCTCCACCTCCATACAGAGTACTCCATGCTTGACGGTGCAAACAAGATAAAAGCCCTTGCCAAGAAGATAAAAGAGCAGGGTATGACTTCTGTTGCGATGACAGACCATGGCAATCTTTTTGGCTGTATTGACTTTTATAATACCATGCGTAGTGAGGGCATAAAGCCCATTATAGGTATGGAAGCGTATGTGCATAACCAAGAAGAGCTAGATGACAAGTCTATGCGTCAGCGTTTTCACCTTTGTTTATATGCCAAAAATGATGTAGGCTATAAAAACTTGATGTATTTAAGTTCGCAAGCATACATCAAAGGGTTTTACTACTATCCTCGTATCAACTGGGAGTTACTTAAAAATAATTCTGAGGGCTTAGTATGTTCTTCTGCCTGTTTACAAGGTGAAGTGAACTGGCAGTTGAATCTCTCTGAACGAAACATTAAGTTTGGAGCCAAGGGGTATGATGAGGCTAAAAAAGTAGCCTTGAAGTACCAAGAAGTTTTTGGTGACGACTTTTACTTAGAGCTTATGCGTCATGGCATCGGAGATCAACACCGTATAGACAAGCAAATTATACAGCTCTCACAAGAAACAGGCATAAAAATAGTTGCTACCAACGACACGCACTACACAGAGCAAAAAGATGCAGATGCACACGAGGCGTTTATGTGTATCGCGATGAATAAACTCTATGATGACCCAAATCGAATGCGTCACTCTGTGCATGAGTTTTACGTGAAGTCACCAGAGCAGATGGCAGCACTTTTTGCAGACATCCCTGAGGCTATCGAAGCCACACAAGAGATAGCAGATAAATGTAACCTTGAGATAAAGCTAGGTGACCCCACACCACCTAACTTTAAATTTGCTAGACAAAGAGCAGAAGAATCAGATATATCACTACCTGAGCCTGATGTAGAGTATTCATTAGAAAATGATATTGTGCTTTTTGTAGAAGAATCTAAACGAGGGTTGGAAAAACGTCTCAAAATTGTACCTAGTGAAAAACATGAAGAGTATAGAGATAGGCTAGAAGTAGAGATGGATATCATTAACTCTATGAAGTTCCCTGGATATATGCTTATCGTTTGGGACTTTGTGGATGCAGCCAAACAGATGGACATACCAGTAGGTCCTGGTCGTGGGTCTGCGGCTGGGTCACTTGTAGCGTATTCTTTAGGTATTACAGACATAGACCCTATGCCTTATGGCTTACTCTTTGAGAGGTTTTTGAACCCTGAGCGTATAAGTATGCCAGATATCGATATGGACTTCTGTCAGGCACGCCGTCAAGATATATTGGACTATGTAGTAGAGAAATATGGACGTGTGAACGTAGCACAAATCATCACTTTTGGTAAGCTTCTTGCAAAAGGGGTCATACGTGATGTAGCACGTGTGCTTGATATGCCTTATTCTAAGGCAGACGCTATGGCGAAACTTATTCCTGATGAGCTGGGCATTGACCTCAAGGGTTCTTACGAAAAAGAGCCAAAGATTAAAGCACTTTTAGACTCTGACCCTCAAGCCAAACGTACATGGGAATATGCACTGGCTCTTGAAGGGTTGAACCGAAATGCAGGAACTCACGCTGCAGGCGTAGTGATATCTAACGAACCACTATGGGAAAAAACACCTCTGTTCAAACCTACAGGACTAGACACACTTGCCACGCAGTATTCTGGGAAATATGTGGAAGATGTAGACCTTATAAAATTTGACTTCTTAGGGCTTAAAACACTTACTGTGATAGATGAAGCATTAAAACTAGTAGAACGTCGTCATGGAAAACGTATTAACTTTGTAGAAGAAAATATAGAAGACCCTGAAGTGTATGAGTATATAAGTAAGGGTGATACACTTGGACTTTTTCAGATAGAGTCAGCAGGGATGCAGGACTTGGCTAAAAAGCTAAAGCCAAATGGTTTTGAAGATGTCATCGCGATGCTAGCCCTATACCGTCCAGGGCCTATGGAGTCTGGGATGCTAGATGACTTTGTAGAGCGTAAACATGGTCGCCAAAAGATCACCTATGCCTTCCCCGAGTTAGAGCCTATACTCAAGCCTACTTATGGTGTCATCGTTTACCAAGAGCAGGTTATGCAGATAGTGCAAACCATTGGTGGATTTAGCCTTGGTGGGGCAGACCTTGTTAGACGTGCGATGGGTAAGAAGATTAAAGCAGAGATGGACAAGCTTCAAGGTGAGTTTGCAGATGGAGCAGTAAAAAAAGGTTTTGACAGACAAAAAGCTTTTGATTTGTTTGACCTCATTGTAAAGTTTGCAGGCTATGGTTTTAACAAGTCTCACTCTGCTGCGTATGCGATGATAACTTTTTATACCTCCTATCTAAAACACTATTATCCTACTGAGTTTATGGCTGCCATTTTAACGCTTGAAAAAAACAATACAGACAAAGTGGTACGTTATGTCGATGAAGTAAAACGTATGGGAATGAAGCTTCTTCCACCAGATATCAACAAGTCAGGACTTGTCTTTGAAGCCCGTAATATCGATGGTGAAGAGGTGGTTATGTTTGGTATGGGTGCACTCAAAGGTGCAGGAGATATTGCGATAAACACGATGCTCGAAGCTAGAGAAGAAGGAGAGTTTAAAGACCTTTCTGACTTTGTTTCTCGTATTGATTCTTCTAAAGTAAATAAAAGGGTCATTGAGACTTTAGCAAAAGCAGGTGCTTTTGACTGTTTTGGTTACTCACGTAAGGCGATTCTTTCTCAGATAGACGATATTATAGATATGGCAAAAAAAGCTGGTGAAGCGAAAAAACAAGCTGTCAATTCTTTATGGGGTGATGACGAGGAAATGACTTCTGTAACGTTAGAGCTCACAGATATGGGTGAATTTGAAGCGATGGAAATCCTAGAGATGGAAAAAGCGTCTTTAGGATTTTATGTCTCTGGACATCCATTGGATAAATATCGTGAACAACTTGATGATATAAACTACACACTGAGTTCAGAAATAGATGACTTAGCAGATGGTTCTCAAGCTATGTTTATAGGAAAGATAGAAAATATTACTGAGAAGATTTCAAAAAAAGGAAATAAATTTGGTATCGCTAATATTATGGATCTACATGGGAACATAGAGCTTATGCTTTTTGAAAACCGTCTTAAAGAACTAGATGAAGATTTTGATCTGACCAAACCCATAGCCTTTAAAGTAAAAATCACAAAAGATGGTGACTTTACGCGTATGAATATTATGAAAATTTCAAACATTAAAGACGCTAAAAAAACCAAAGTGAAAGTAGAAAAAGAGGTTAAACACGTACCTGAACCAGACCAACCAGCACTTATATTGGCACTCAATCTCATGCCCGATGCTAAGACAGTTGAAGAACTCATGTGCTTAGTCGAACGTCATCCAGGGAAACGACCTTTAGAATTACATATTAAATCTAAGTTAGCTGATGTGATTATAGAGAGTAAATTTAAGGTGAGTGAACTCATCCTTGAAGAGGCGAAAGAATTAGGCATTTTCTTGGAAGAAGGTTTGGTTGTTCCCGCCTAAAGTGCATCAGTTAAACTTAATTTTATATAGAAAGATTATAATGCTAGATTATCAAATCAAGGAGATAAAATGAAATTAATTAAAGGTTTACTCACACTTATTGGGTTTATTGTAGTGGTAGTTGGGATAATCGGGGCAGTATTATTTGGTTCTAAAATAGCAAAGCTTGATTCTCAGGCATTACCTGAGTATATGAAGATGTTTGACAAAGTTTTAACCACAGGTGACCCAGCAAAAGGTATGGTACATAGGGTTAAAATGAATATACCTGAGGGGATGACGAAAGCTGAAGCATTTGAAAATGCAATAGAAATCATGGATGAGGTAGGTGAAGAGTATGGACTAGCCATGGTAGACTCTAAAACAATGCCAAGAGGTGGAAAACAATTTAAAGATGGTGGATTATTAACACATATTCGTTCTTATTGTTCTCCTCATATTGCTGATAAATTTCTAGCACACTCTGGAGAGTTTATAGGGTTTATGCCTTGTAGAATTGGTATTATAGAAGAACCAAATGGTGACATATATGTATATACTATGGGCTTGGAACTTATGATAAATGGTGGATATCCATTACCTGATGAATTACTTACACTTGCAAATGAAGTAAAAAAAGGTATGTATGCAATGATGAACAAAGGCGCAGCACTCGAAGACGAGTAATATTCAATGTTAAATCTTCTCTTTTAATATAAAAGAGAAGATGTTTTTTTCTTCTTTATAAACATTTTCTCACTATCTTAGACATATTCAAAACTACACATTATTAAATAAATAAGTTTTATTTATATTAATCCTATAAATACTTAATTAATATTGGATAAAATAATATGTATAACTAAAGCAATCAAGGAAATAAAATGCGAAGCTATCAAATAATTTTTATACTATTTATGAGTTTATCTATAACCCATGCGGAAGACATAAAGTCCAATATGGCTGAAGTGTTACTTACGGCTGAATTGCATGCTTCGCAAGGCAATAAAGAAAAAGAGATAGATGGCATTATAAAAAAACTTGACACTATAGGATATAGTACTGTATCTGCTAATAAAAATATACAAGTACATTATTATAATAAGTTTCAAGAGAAAAATGTAGAAATGCTTTCTTTTTTCTCTATGGTAAATAAAGAAAAACTCAGACCTCTTCTTCTCTCAAATCCTGACTTTGGAGCTTACGCACCTTTTAATTTTCTTGTTTATAAGACACTAGATACACAAAGTGATAACAATACATGGTATGGCCACCTAGATGCAAGTACAATGTTAAGTATTATGGGAGTACAAGATGAAAACAATAAAAAATTATTTACATCAATGGTATATTCTTTAGATAGCTTGGTCAAGACAGAGATGAATCCCACCTTAGATAAAAGATTTGAACATACTAAAGCACTTCCAAAACAAGGGTTAACAAAGCTTGTGAAAAAGTTTGAAAAAACAGAAGACTTAGAAACTTTTGTTGAAGATTTTATAGCAGATCATGATGGACGTTTTGCTACACACAATTTTATCATTGCAGGTTTTATAGACTTTAAGTTTGAATATGATGACATGGACTTAGATTTTGACAAGTATGATGCGTATTGGGTCTCTCAACTGTGTCATTTTAAATTTTCAAATGCTATTTTTAACAGAGGGATTCCTGAAGCAGGGGTATTTGCTCCTTGTTCAGTATATTTTTATATTCCTAAAGGAAGTAATGAACTTCATGTAGGCTATGCAAGTGTAGACAACTGGATAAATGCACTTAATTTTAGAGATCAAAGACGTATTGATTATATGAAAGAGATAGATGCTGAAGTTGTAGCTATTTTTGAGGAGATGGGTTTTATTAGGCAAGACAATAATGGTAGAAATAAAGAAGAGAAGAATATAGAAGTAAAGGTACTGAAAAAGGAACTTTTAAAAATGCAAGCTGAATTGGCATTACTCAAGAAAACTAAAGATGTAAAAACAATACCTGCTGTAACTTTACCTGAAAACAAAAAAGTAAATAAAAAAACATTTAAAACAGCTAAACATGTCATAGGTACATCTGCCCCTAAGCTATTGTCCGCTTACTATGCTGCTCAGCCTCAAAGTCTTGAAGATATAAAACGAAAACTTGAAGAAAATGGCTTTACCATACTTTCCACATCAGAACCTCTTGTCGGTCATATAGTATTGAGTATTACTAACACGCAGTTGCAAGCTACAAATACATTTATGGCCGTTTTAAATATGCACATTGATTCACAAAATGAAATACGTGTACAAAATCCATCCTATTTAGCCGAAGCATACTTACAAGATAAATTTAGTTATGGACAATTTTCTAAAACGCTTAAATCCTTACAAAATGTATTGGGTGATTTATATGAAGTCACGGATGCCTATGAAACTGAAAAATTGTCAAGTTTTCAATTTATGATGGGGATGCCATATTTTGACGATATGATAGAGATAGCTGAGGGAACAGACCTTTCATCAAAAGTTATGGGTAAAAAAGCAGTGAAACATGTGCTCTATACACTTAAACTTCCGAATGGATCTATTTTGGTGGGGCATAAATTAAAGAAAAAAACAAATACCTTTCTGAGTAAAATTTCTTCTGAACGTAATACAAATATATTACCGTATCAGTCGCTAATCCATCAAGGTAAAGTTGTTATTTTGGATCCTACATATTATCTGGCATTGACACTTCCTCTTTTAGAAATGTCAGATTTTATGAAAATTGCATCTGTACCTGGAGCGATTGAAAAAGATATTCAAAGAGCATATAAATAGTTTCAATATTTTTCGTACTTGATGCATGTTAATTGTGAAAGTAGTTTTGCAATACTTTAAAAGTAGGGTAAATGATGTATTTTTTTGTTTCATTTAGAAACACACTAACCGAGTTAGATGCATATAGTTTTATAATTAAATACTTCAATAATAATGATGTGATAATATCATTTTACTAAACATATAAAAATATTAAGGAATATTAATGTCAAAATTACCAAAAATCATATGGTCTAAAATCGATGAAGCACCAGCGTTAGCTACGTATTCATTATTACCAATTGTAAATGCATTTACTCAAGCAGCAGGCGTTTCAGTTGTAGAGAGTGATATCTCTCTTGCAGGACGTGTTCTTGCCAGCCAAGGTTTAGCAGAAGACGAACTTTCTAAACTAGGTGAAGTAGTACTTCAACCTGATGGAAACATCATTAAACTTCCAAACATTTCAGCATCTGTTGGTCAACTTAAAGATTGTATTGCAGAACTTCAAGGTCAAGGTTACGACATTCCTAACTACCCTGAAAATCCTGCTAATGCAGAAGAAGAAGCAACACAAGCAAAATATGCAACATGTCTAGGTTCAGCTGTTAACCCAGTACTTAGAGAAGGTAACTCAGACAGACGTGCTGCAAAAGCGGTTAAAAGATTTGCACAGAAAAACCCACATAGACTAAAAGATTTTCCAGCGTCGCCTAAGTCTTATGTTGCACACATGGAAGGTAACGGAGATTTCTACGGAAATGAGCAATCAGTTACTATGACTAAAGCACAAAAAGTGACTATCGCACTTAATGGTAAAGAACTTGGTAGCATTGATGCACTAGACAAAGAAGTTTTAGATGGTACATTTATGTCTGCTGCTAAACTTAGAGCATTTTATGAAAAAACAATCAAAGATGCAAAAACTAACGATGTTTTATGGTCACTACACCTTAAAGCGACTATGATGAAAATCTCTGACCCTATTATGTTTGGTCATGGTTTTGAAATCTTTTTTAAAGATGTATTTGCAAAATACGCAGACACATTTGCAGAGCTTAATGTAGATGCCAATCAAGGTATGTCAGACTTAGAGAAAAAAATAGCTGGTCACGCTAAAGAAGCAGAAATTAAAGCTGCATTCCTAGGTGCAGTTGAAGCTGATGCTCCAAAAATAGCTATGGTTGATTCTGATAAAGGTCAAACAAACTTTAATGCATCTAACGATGTCATCATCGATGCGTCTATGCCAGTGGTTGTGCGTGAAGGTGGTAAACAATGGGACAGAACAGGAGCAGCGGTTGAATGTGTAGCTGTTATCCCTGACAGTACTTATGGCATGTTCCATGCTGAAATGGTAGCTGACTGTGTTAAAAATGGTCAATACAATGTAAGTACTATGGGTTCAATGGCAAACGTTGGACTTATGGCACAAAAAGCAGAAGAGTATGGTTCTCACCCAACTACATTTGAACTTTCAGAAGCTGGAAAAGTAACGGTAACTGCTGAAGATGGTACAGAACTTATGAGCTTTGACTGTGAAGCTGGTGATATCTGGAGAATGTCTAGAGCAAAAGATGTTCCTATTAAAGACTGGGTAAGACTAGCAGTAGAACGTGGTCAAATAGAGCAAGTTCCTGTTATCTTCTGGTTAGACGAAAACAGAGCTCACGATGCTGAGATGATAAAAAAAGCGAAAACATATTTAGCTGATCTTGATACAGCTGGTCTTGACATTCAATTTATGGATATCACTGCAGCTACTAGATTTACAAATGCTAGAGTAAGAAAAGGTGAAAATACTATCGCTGTTACTGGTAACGTTCTTAGAGATCACCTTACAGACATGTACCCGATTTTAGAACTTGGAACATCTGCTAAAATGCTTTCTATCGTACCTTTGCTTGCAGGTGGTGGTTTGTATGAAACTGGTGCTGGTGGTTCTGCTCCTAAGCACGTAGACCAATTCTTAGCTGAGGGCCACTTAAGATGGGATTCACTTGGTGAAATATTGGCATTGGCTGAGTCACTTAGATTTATAGGTAATAAGCATGATGATGCTGACCTTAAGGCACTTACAGAAGCACTAG
>Ga0256840_1000688_pt1 | contig 33945 bp, 31 predicted proteins | sample 355202metaG_FD_185969 | JGI IMG/M metagenome (GOLD analysis project Ga0256840, IMG submission 185969) | Hydrothermal vent microbial communities from Mid Atlantic Ridge, Atlantic Ocean - 355-202 | ecosystem: Environmental > Aquatic > Marine > Hydrothermal vents | place: Atlantic Ocean: Mid...
TTAAATGTCTCATACATGGCATCTTCAAAAGGGGTTGAGGCTACTTCAAATATATCCCACCACGGGATAAGTTCAAACTCATCATCAGCTACTAATGCCTCAAGTTGTTGTGTAGTAAAAGGAGGATTTGAACTAAACAATGCATAGCCTGACATAAGCGCTTTAAAGAGACTATAAGGTATCTTCACAATAGGTGTTTTAAGATTTTTCACTTTTTTAATAGTGCGAATAATATCAATATAATCTACTTCTTCTCTTCCTGTAATATTATAAATCATATTGTGCGGTTTTGATTTCATTGATGCAACAATAATTCTACAAAAGTCACGTTCATACAGTGGCTGTCTCATGTATTTTCCATGTCCAGGGATAGGGAAAAACGGTACTTTTTCCATAAATCTACTGAGCCACCCTAAATGTTTACGGTCAAACCAACCAAACATTAATGTTGGACGTAGCACACAGTAGGCAATACCCGACTCAATAACTAACGTCTCTTGTTCCTTTTTTGTAATCGTGTAAAAATCATTTGCTACTGAATTAACCACAGATGAACTCACATGTACAAGATATGGTACTTGATACTCTTTCATAATGTCTAATATATTTTTTGTAGAAATAATATTGTTCCTATTAAAAGGTTCTATTGTAGGTGCACCTATTTGTGCTTGCAACATTAACACAACTTTTGCACCTTTAAAAACACTCTCCCAACTATTTTTATCTGCAAGGTCTGCTTCTATAACATCAATATGAGGATGCAGTTGACGCAATACTTTTATATTTTCGATATGTTTATCAATCGCTACAATATTAGTGTATCCCTGATGCTCCAACTCTACAATCAAGTTTTGACCAACAAGTCCTGCTGCACCAGGTATTACAATTTTTTCATCAAAATTCATCAATATCCTTAATACAAAATAATTCCAAATGTTATAATCCAAAGTATAATAATCACTTGCATCATTTTATCCTGAACCAATATTTTGGTCGGGCTTTCACTTGACTCTTCAACAAAAGTTATTTGCATATAGCGCATAATACCAATAATGACATATATCAATGTGAGGTAAAGATTATCGCTCCCTGTACGCAATATGACTTCTGGAGATACACAATACATCAGATAAGAAACAATAACAATCCCAGCCATGAGTGTCATCGCTTTATCAACAAAATTTAAATTATAGCCATCGATTACTTTTCTCATTTTTTGCCCTGTTCTGTTAAAGAGTAGTACATCATCACGTCTTTTTGCAAGGGCCAAAAAAAGTGCCAATAAAAATGTCATTACAACAATCCATTTAGATGCACTTAACATGCTAACAGATGTTCCTACAAATACACGTAAAACAAAGCCTATCGCAATCGTCACCACATCCAATATAGCCACATGCTTTAAATATAAACTGTATAAAATATTGATCAGTACATATGCCAATAAAATTAAAAAAGCTATGATAGATAGACTGTACATTATCATACTGCCAATCATAAATAAGAGTATGACTGCTATTGTTGCTTCATTTTTATTTACTCTTCCTGAGGCCAAAGGACGGGTACATTTACTAGGATGTAATCTATCTGATTCAATATCAAAATAATCATTAATGATATAAACGGCGCTTGAAGTAAGTGAAAAAGCAATAAAAGCCAAAAATGTATTGACTAAAAGTTCAATATCCATAATTTTCATTGCAAAGAAAAGGGGTAGAAAAATAAATAAATTCTTTATATACTGATGTGGACGCATTAATTTTATAATATCTAACAACTTCAATATAACAATCCCCATTTATTCGTTAAAGTATCTTCTAATTATACCCTATACCTTATTGATACTTACTAAATATAACTTAAATTATTTTTCAGTGGCATCAATGATTTTAGCTACTTCCAATGCCTCAACTTTACTTCCTTTACTATTTAAGTGACTTCTATCTGAAAAATGTGTATCGTCAAATTGTAGTTTGGTATGCAAGTTTATAAAAACGCCATTATTTTCCTTCATAATATGACTCACCCTTTGAGAAAATGTTGTTAATGCGTTTTTCACTCTGCTATCTCTCTCTGCAATGGCAGCTCTATATGGCTGTTGTATGAAATAAAATTTTATTCCCTTGTCGAATGCTCTTCTAGACATATGATATATAGCGCCGTAAGATATTTCAGGCATGTGTCCAGGCTGTGCCCCTCCCCATCTTCCAGGATTTGTTATTTTTGCATTAATTTGAAGAGGAACACTGCCCGTGCTATCATACTCAATATAGTGAAAACTATCTTTGTTTTTATATATTTTTTCCCATGTCATTTGTCTATTAATGCAGAAAAATAAATTATTACAGGCTCTAAAAAAAACCAAAAATATTTCAATAGGGTTCATTTCATTTCTTATATATTTCATTAGAAACTTTGAATTATAATCTTTAAATTGATGTGTAATCCCTAAGTCCGTGTATTGTCCTACATATAAAATACGTTCTAACTTGGGGAAAGCATCAGACAATTCTAATAGCTGTCTTGTCTGGCGTGTATATGCACCATGGACCGAAAGATTTAACACTACATTGCATTTCTTAGAAACTTTTTCAAGGTAAGCACCTTGTATATTATTTAGCCCCACTGAAGAACCAACAATAAGTGTATCCACTTCATTTACATTAATATTTTCATGTATAAATTTCAACTTAGCATCAAATGATGCACGATTAGTGATAGGTATAGGATAATGTTTCGCAAAGTAAGAAATATATACAACAACGCCAGTTGCGATAAGTGCCAAAATAAAAAATAATATTTTCATGTAAGTTTTCATTTCCAATATGATACTCCTTCACTCAGATAAATATACCACCTTTGCATGATGTTTTAGATTGGCTATTAGCACTATAGTAAATTAGATACTGATACAGAATTTACTACACTTTTATTGAGTATTTTTTTCCAAATATTTAATGCCAAACTTTCAGGGAGTTCAACATCATCAAAATGTATTTTCTCTCCCTCTTTAATCTCTTTTATCAATACTGCATCTGCGAGTAAACCTATGGGAACATGATTTAAATCATTTGAAAGGTCTATAGCTATACCACGTACATCAAAACTACCAATGCCTTTTTTTATTTGATCTCCAGGTTTTAAGTCACGTTTTGCTATTGACGCAACACTAAATTTAGGGTGTGCACCATTGTTTAGCAATACACCTCCTCCATTTAATACACGTTTGATAGTCTTAATAATTTCTAAGTGACACAAATGATACGTACGTTCAAGCACGTAAAATGGACCATCACCTAACTTGTAATAACGCAATGAATCTTGTTGATCTTCATCATGTTCAACGATAAGGAATACCCCGGCAGGAAGCGTAGAAGAGAGTAGATAGTCACTCACAGGATAACCCAACTCTTTTGCTTGTTTTGCTAAGATTGTACCACCTTCGAGCATATTATCATTCTCGAGTTTGACAAGGCCCTCTTTTATCAAACCTGCACCCAATCCATTTGCCACCAATACCTGTTCTATTTCAACTTTTGTCCCATCAGTAAAAGAAGTAACCATTTCTAAACTAAGATTAGAACGAGAACCCCAGTATTCCATATCTTCTTTTGTAGGATTTTCATTTAAAAACCCTTTAATGTTTGCATACACAAGCGGTTTAAATCCCATAGCCAATGCCTCTTCATGCAAAATAGCTTGTACCCCTGGTTGATCTCCTTCAGCTTCTGTCACTAGACCTTTATCTACAAAATAAGAACCTGTCGTTACATGAAATTCGGAATTCATTGTGACCACAGGTATGTCAGACTTTAAGATTCTATCAATCGTTTCGGTTGCATAAATAGCATCTCCGCTACATTCAACGATCAAATCACTATTGTCTATCAACAAATCTAATGAATTTGTTAATTTATCTGGAGATATAAAATCATCTCTTGTTGACAGAGGAGTACGTGTCAAAACATATCCCAACTCATACGAAGGATGCTGCATTAATAACTTTGCCAAACCACCACCTATGAACCCAGAACCAATAATACCTATCTTGAAACATTTCACTTCCTTGATATCTAAAAGAGCTATACAAGACTTTAAAGAGTCTCTCCAGTAAGGTATTTTAAGGTTGTATGCATGCTTAATTTTATCTTTACTTAATACGCTATATGATGGACGTTTTGCAGGAGTAGGGTAATCTTGCGTATTTATAGGATTTACCTTACAATCAATCTGTGCAATTTCAAAAATCGCTTGAGCAAAGTCATACCATGAACAGTTACCTTCATTACTGTAGTGATAAATATGCACTTCTTCATGATTTTCAACTTTATCCACCATAATTAAAATAGTTCTGGCAAGGTCTCTTGCATAGGTTGGTGTTCCGATTTGATCACAAACAACATTTATTTCATCTCTTTCACTACCTACTCTTAACATTGTTTTTACAAAGTTGCTCCCATTTGCACTGTATACCCATGATGTACGTATAATACTTGCACCTATAGGCTTTATCGCAAATATCGCCTCTTCTCCAGCTAACTTAGATTGTGCATAGACACCTTGTGGATTTGTTACATCATTTTCTGTGAGTGGCGTATGACTTGTCCCATCAAACACGTAGTCAGTCGAAATATGGATAAGTTTCAAGTCATACATTTTAGAAATTTCCGCTAAATTCCTCACAGCACGTTCATTCACTGAAAATGCTAAATCACTGTTTTTCTCAGCATCATCAACAGCCGTATAGGCAGCACTGTTCACTATGATATCAATCTTATTTGCTTTTACAAAGTTTTTAAGGCTCTCTTTATCGCATATATCAAGTATCTCTTTTGTTGTAAAATAAAAATGATTAACATCCTCTAATTGTTCTTGGTTTGATACAAGGGATTGAAACTCTTTTCCCACTTGACCATTTGCACCTGTAATAAGTATATTTTTAGGCATATAAATTCACTCCATAATCAAATAAATCAGCATCTTTAAGTAATGGTTGCTTTGTGTCTTTATCAGAAAGCTTCAACTCAGATGTTGCCATCTGCCAATCAATACCAATAGCTTTGTCACTAAATAGAATGCCTCTGTCATTTTCAGGGGAATAATAATTGTCTACTTTATACGCAAACACAGTATCATCTTCTAAGACAATAAAAGCATGTGCAAAACCGCGAGGAACAAAAAGTTGACGTTTGTTTTCTTCACTAAGTTCAACGGATACATATTCTCCAAATGTAGGACTTCCTTTGCGAATATCTACAGCTACATCAAGTACACGTCCGCTGATAACTCTTACAAGTTTTGTTTGGGCTGCTTCTCCTAACTGGTAATGCAAGCCTCTCAATACACCTCTTGAACTTTTTGATTCATTATCTTGACAGAAATCCACTTTAAAGCCTAAAAATTCTTCTAATTTATCTTGCCTAAATGTTTCTATAAAATAACCTCTAGCATCCCCATGCACTAGAGGATCAATAATAATAACATCCTCTATTTTTGTTCTTATAAATTGCATTTTTCTTCCTTAACCGTTATTTTTCATTCTCATCAACCATCATACCTATTTTTATTGAAATACGTCTACTACCTTTTAAATTAAGATGAGAACGATCCGCAAAATACCTATCATCCAAATGTAGTTTCTGTAAACGTACTAATGTAGCACTATATTGCTCAATAATAGGTTGTAATCTTGCCTCAAAATAACTTAAGGCATCACGTACGCCTTTATGTTTTTTTACAAGTGGTTCACGATAAGGTGAATGTATCATATAAAACTTTATATTATTTTGCAATGCTTTTTCTGCCATTCTACCTACTGCTGCGAATGATTCTTCATGCATAATGCCAGGGTGAGGAAGCCACCAACGCCCCCCTACACCTTTCTCTGTATATATCTCTAAAGGTACACTACCTGTATGATCAAAGCCTAGGTAGGTAAATTTATTTTTTTGCATATGTTTTTTTTCCCATTGGCTTGCACGTTCATAACAAAAAATAAGATTATTACACCCCTTGAAATATACTTTTAATAGTGCAAGTGGAGAAAGTTCATGGCGGATAAAACGTACTAACAATGCTGAATTATAATTTTTATAGCGTCTGGCATGTGGGAAATCTGAATACTGTGCAGAATAAATAATACGTTCCAAATTTGGAAATGCATCACTCAACTCTAACACCTGCTCCACTTGTAATGTTGTAGCTTCATAAACAGAAAGATTTAAGGCATTGTCTATATTTGTAGAAGACTTTTCTAAAACATCACCTAAAATATTGTTTAACCCAATCGACGACCCCACTATAAGCGTATCTACCTTATCAGGATTAATATTCTCTCTAATAAATTTAAGTTTAGCATCAAAAGATATACGATTTGTCACAGGAAGAGGGTATCGCTTAGAAAAATCAATGACAGCAATAACTATTATTGTAAAAAGCAGTCCTATCACGGTAAATAGAATCCTTAAATACATTTTATTACTCAAAAGATGCTCCTCTACTTAAAAATTAAAATAAATAAATTCACTTTTCCTATAGAGCATAAAGATAGATAAGAAAAAGAATATTGTTAGGCTCATAAAAAATATATTTGCTTTAAATCTATTTTTTAACTGCATTGAATTTGGGAATACTAAGATGATTATAAATGCTGCGATAATCCATAAGCCAAGATAGCTTTCACCTGCATAAAGTTTGGACCAGTTTCCTACGCTAAACCCTAACGTTTTAACACTTTCAAGATAACCTGAAAGGGAAGATGGTAAGATTATGTCACCAAAGAACATCCCATTCAAAACTTTCATAGCCGATTCAAAATTAAGGGCACGAAAAAATACCCATGAGATATTGATAAAATTAAACGTAATAAACCATGCCAATATTATGTTCATTTTAAAACCAAACTTACACCATACTCTGTGAATCACTAGAGCAAACCCATGTAATGCACCCCATAGTACAAATGTCCACCCTGCTCCATGCCAAATTCCTCCTAATAAAAACGTAGTAAATAAATTTGTATAAGTTCTCACTTCACCTCGTCTGTTACCCCCAAGAGGTATATATAGGTAGTCTCTTAAAAACCTTGAGAGCGTAATGTGCCATCGACGCCAAAAATCTTGTATGCTTGTAGCTTTATAGGGAGAAAAAAAGTTCATAGGAATTTTAATATTAAAAAGTAATGCAATCCCAATAGCCATATCTGTATATCCGGAAAAATCAAAATAAAGTTGAAATGTATAAGAAAGTGAAGTAACCCATGCTTCAAGCATATTAAGTTTATCAGCAACATCAAATCCTTGTGTTGCCCATATCGCGAAGGTATCTGCAATAACAACTTTTTTAAATAAACCTAGAGAAAAGATAAAAAGTCCCAATGCAATATTGTAATAATCTTTAACTTTGTTTTTCAATTTAGAAAATTGAGGCATCATCTCAGAATGATGTACGATAGGACCAGCAATGAGTTGAGGGAAAAAAGTCACAAATACCGCGTAATTTAAAAAGTCATATTCTTTGGTTTCTTTCCTATAGCTATCAACTAAATATGCTATTTGTTGAAAAGTATAAAAACTAATTGCCAAAGGAAGTGCCAAATTCCACAAAGGAACATCCGCATGAAACACTCTATTTAAGTTAATAATAAAAAAATCTGTATATTTAAAGTAGGCTAATAGTCCTAGGTTAAATACAACACCTATGCCTAAAAGTACTTTTGCTGAGTATGTTCTACGCTTAATGTCATGCACTTCCAACTCTCTACCTATCGTGTAGTTTACGACCATTGAAACCAATATTAAGGGCAGGTAAGTAATATTCCACCATGCATAGAAAAAAAGCGAAGAGAGTACTAAAAAAGCTTTTCCTGCTTCTATTAGATGTTTTTTATTAAGATAAAAATAGATAAAAAAAGTGAAAGGTAAAAAAAAGAATATAAATTCATACGAATTAAATAACACATTCTACCTCACATTTTTGTTGTAATTATAACTAGATGAACTTAAGTTAATCGTAAAAAAGATTACTCAATTATATTGAATTTTCGTCACTTCAATATAAAGATATTCTTAGTCTAATTAGTGTATCATTCTTCTACTAAATGAGGGATTAGGTAACATTCTAATGAAACAACATTTCAAATTTTATGCACTAATAGTATTATTCTTTATAGCTTCTACTCTTCTTGGGGCTTCAGACTCAAACACGACAATTAAAATCATGCCGTTAGGTGATTCTATCACTTATGATAATAGTATAGCAGATCTTACCGATCCTAGACCTATTTCGAGACGTACTGCATACAGAAGTCATCTGTGGTATATGCTTCGCGATGCAGGTTATGGTGCTGATTTTGTTGGTTCAAGATCGGCAGGTTGGGCAGTTACCCCACCCTTTGATCCCGACAATGAAGGCCATCCAGGATGGCATAGTGATGATATTGCTGAAAAGACATATGACTACATGACACACAGTACACCCGATATTGTCTTGCTTCATATAGGTACAAATGATAAGCAAACTTCTATTGCTGGAATTAGAACCATATTACGTGAAATCGACACATATGAAGAAGTGAGCGGGCAATCTGTGAGAGTGATCGTAGCACTTATCATTGATAAACAAGAAAAGAATAATATTATTCGTATTTTCAACAAAAAATTACAAGTACTGCTTACTTCACGTCTACTCGATGGAGACAATATAGCCATAGTTGACATGTACAAAGGTGCAGGACTTATAACTGCTGACTATGCAGATAACCTTCACCCAAATACCAATGGCTACAAGAAAATGGCCAAAGTATGGTTTAACGCATTAATAACACCTTACAACCTTAAGTTAAATATGTACCCAGCCACAGTTGTCGATAAATCTTACATTGAGTCTGTGACCGTAAATGCAAAAACGAACTCTGTTCAATACATCACAGCTGTACCCCCTTCTGGCATAAAATTTTAAGGACACTTCATGAAAAATATACTTCTATTTATTACCTTTTCACTTCTAACTATAGGATGTGGCGATAGTGGTAGTAATACACCTGATGCACCAGGAATAAAGCCCGAAAAAGGTGAAACCAAAATGATATTAAACAAAACATACTCTGTTTCCCCAGGTAATGAAGTGATACCAAAAGCATCAAAGACTAGGATTAAGGTCACACATTTAGATAGCAATAGAGGATCCTCAGTACAACTCATTGAAGGTAGTGCTATACTTAAAGTAAAGTAAAGCACTTTCTGAAATCTTGCTCCATATCTAAGGAAACTTCATGAAAAATATCATAGCAAAGATAATTTTTATTACTTTTGATATTTTTATGATTATACTCTCTATATATCTTTCTTTTATACTAAGAGAAGCATTTAATACATTAAATCCTAATACTATACCGCTTAATACTTATCTGTCATTTTATCCTCTTTATATTATTGTCTTATCACTATTTGCCTATGAGGGTATCTATACTTATCGGTATGACTTTTGGCATGAGAGTAGACTCATCATTAAAGTAATTCTTTTTTCTACAATTTTACTGTTTGCATACCTTGCAATGACAAAAACCATCACCGATTTTTCACGTTTAGTGATAGGGGTTTCTTTTATTTTTATGAGTATACTAATCCCTATTTCAAAAAATATTAATAAGAAGCTACTTTACAAACTGGGACTATGGCGGAAGAGAGCAAAAATTTATGGCAATGATGCCTTTTTAATGACAGAAATATACTCCAACCCTTACTTAGGATATATAAAGCCAAAAAGAGATGAAGAACCCGATACGGTCTTTATTAACTCTAAAAATACAAATGTTGCGAATCTAAAACAAATTATCTCTTCAGAAATAAAAGGTAAACATCAAGTTATTTTTGTACCCCTGATGAATGACTATAACTTAACGCATTCACATATTTATGAACTTTCAAATACACGTACAAACCTCATTGTTTTTAGTAATAGGCTTAAAAGTAGCTATCGTCTTATTTTAAAAAGTATTTCTGATTTTATACTTTCTCTGCTCATATTTCCATTTTTATTACCCATCATTCTTATTATCACTTTACGTATACGCATAACTGAACCAAATACAAAGGTGATCTTTACACAAACACGTTTGGGAAAAAATGGGGGAACCTTTACTTGTTATAAATTTAGAACCATGCATGAAAATAGTGATGAATTACTGGCATTGTATTTGGCTAAGTATCCTAATGAAGTGCTCTATTATAAAAAATATCATAAATACAAAAATGATCCACGCATTACTAAACTAGGTCATTTTTTACGAAGAACATCTTTAGATGAACTGCCACAAATTTTCAATGTCATCAAAAATGAAATGAGCTTCATAGGACCTCGTCCCTATATGCTAGAAGAAGAAAATAAAATTGGTGAGCACTGTGAAACCATTCTCTCTGTCAAACCTGGTATTACAGGTCTCTGGCAAGTGAGTGGGCGAAATGATGTAGACTTCAAAGCACGTGTTGAATTGGATGTATGGTATATTCAAAACTGGAATCTATGGATGGATCTTGTCATTCTTATCAAGACGATAAGAACTGTGCTATTTAGAGATGGTGCAAGGTGAAAAAATATAAAGCCCTGTTTCTTGACCGTGATGGCATTATCAATATTGATCATGGTTATGTCTCAAAAATAGAAGATTTTGAATTTACTGAAGGTATATTTGAACTTTTACACCTCTTTAGCCAACAAAAATATCGGCTCTTTCTCGTGACTAATCAATCTGGTATAGGACGTGGATACTACTCACTTGATGACTTCCATACCTTAACCAAGTGGATGCTAACACAGTTCGAGTCTAAAAATATTACTATTGAGTATGTTGCCTATTGTCCACATTCTCCTGAAGAGCAATGTATATGCCGAAAACCTAATACTGGTATGGTAGATGATATTGTCAAAAGATATCCTATTAATTTATCTCATTCTTGGCTCATAGGAGACAAACAAAGTGATATTGACTTAGCTCTTAATTCACATATACAAAACCGTATCTCTATAGGTTCAAATAAATTTCAAAATAGCACCTATCATTTTAACACTATCCTAGAATGTAAAACATACTTGGAAAAACAGAAGAACCTACTCGCATACTAAGATGCTTTACAAATCATCTCTTTCATTGCATAAAAAGCTTCTGTTTTGCGTATGATGCCGTTACGATTATCTACAAGTCCATATCCCGCTGCAATAAGTTGATGCCAATAAATGCGTTCTACTTTTTTACTCTCTTTTGCTATACTGTAGTAGGATTGCATATACTCACTATAAGATGCTTCACTCACGCACTCTGATGCTGAAGTAGGTGCATATGGTGCGGTATGTGACAAAGGCCAATTCACTTCTGTGATATAGATTTTTTTAGAAGTTTTAGGTGAAAATTTGACTAGCGCATAGAGCATATTTATTTTATTTTTAGTATCAAATATACCCATTTGCTTGTTTTCAGGTGCACCGCGCCTATCTACATAAAGCAATGATGAAAATCTATCATATTTAACTTTAAATAGATTAAACAATGTACGAATAGTATAATGAAACTCAAAATCTATGACTGAAGAGCCTATAAGTTTTAAATGAGAGTATTGCCTGTCACGTATTTTTTGGATTGTCTCATACCATCTAAGGTATTCATCCATAGAAAAAAATCCCCATTTTGTACGGTTTATTGCACTACCGATTTGAAACTCATTTACAAAGGGCGAAAAGTGTTTAAATATATCTTCTATATCTTTTTCTAACAACCCCTCATCTTCAATATGTTCCCTGTCTTGTAAAATATTGACAAGTATCTGTTTATCTTCACCAAAACTTTTTGCAAATGCCACATATTCTGAGAGTCTATCCATCTCCCATAAGGGCATACGCATCATAAGATGTTTCACTCCTAACTCCTCAATAAGGTCGATTTGAGCATTACCCTTATCTAAGTCAACACCTATACCATAAAATGCATTTTGACTGTCATTATGCCCCTTGAAGAAGAACATCAGTACTATACCTAGAGGAAATATTATCATATTAATCAAGAAAAGTGGTATATAACTCCCCATATATCTCCATCTCATCTTCTTTTTATACACTTTGTCTTTTAAAGGGTAAGGTTGATCTGAATAGTTATCCCAAATAAACGGTTTCTTCATATATTGGCTCTTTATATTAATTCATACGATTATATCCTAACTGGAATAACAGTTATTATAATGAAACGTTATTTACATACTATTTTTTTACTTTAACAAAAAATTAGCTATACTTTTTGAAATAAATATAATGGCACTCTCATGCAAAATAAACAACCATATAGTCCCTCTAAAAAATATCTATTTTTCATTTCTCAAGACTATAGTTTTCCTGTACTTAGACCTTTACAAGATGCAATTTGGCAAAGAGGACATGAAGTCAGATGGTTTATGTATGGTAATGAAATACATAAAGAACATATCTTAGACCATGAAGTAGTTATAAGCAGTATACAAGATGTTATTGCTTACTCTCCAGATGCTGTGTTTGTACCAGGTAACGTTGTACCCTCATTTATACCTGGTCTAAAAGTAGAGGTTTTTCATGGTTTACCTGGGAATAAAACAAAAAAAAATGGGGTCATATATCATTATATCATACGAGGCATGTTTGACCTGTATTGTACGCAAGGACCGAGGTCAACAGATATTTTTAAATCTTTAGCAAAGAAATATAAGTATTTTGATGTTGAAGAAACTGGTTGGTGTAAACTAGACCCTCTTTTCCCTCTCTCAAATGATACATCTAGGAGGCAAAAAAAATCTATTTTTTTTGCTTCAACCTTTAGCCCTAGGTATTCAAAAGCAAAAATACTTCATCCTTTTCTTTTAAAGATGGCACAAGAACATGACTACCAATGGTACATCACACTCCACCCGAAAATGCCTCAAGATATTGTTGATCTCTATACATCTATCACCCTTCCTAATGTAAAGTTCATATACAGTACCGAAGTCATACAATATTTTAAAAAATCAGATCTAATGCTTTGCGATATTTCATCTATCACTTATGAGTTTGCAACACAACTTAAACCTGTCATTACCTTTCAGTCTCCACAAACTAACACGGTATTTGTTAATATAGATACGCTTGATGAACTTGAAAAAAGCATCATAAATATTTTAAATGGTATGCATAAAGAACCACTAAATATAGAAACATATGTTCACAAGTATCACCCTTACCAAGATGGGAAATCTAGTCAAAGGGTTCTTAATTGTGTTGAAAAAATATTAGATCAAAAAATACGGCCTAGTAAAAAGAAACCTCTTAACTTTATTAGAAACTTTAAATTACGTAAAGCGTTAAACTATTGGGTATTCTAGTTTACTTTACATTTTTACAATTAATATATTGTTTGATATATTTATAATACCTTCTATTTGCTGCATTCACACCCAATGTAAACCCTACCCATCCCTTTAAAATATTACCCTTGAGTACATAGATTTTAAAGAATGCAAATACAGACTTGGCAATAACGATAGCAAAAAAACAAGTTTTTTCATGCTCAGAACTTAAATCTGTATATTGTATCATTTTTGTAAGTGTCTGATTTATATCTGTGATGTTCAAATGTGTGAAACTGTTTTTTAATTTAACTATCTCCGCGTTTACTGGTATAATCACTTTTTCATGTACGTTGTTATCGTTAAACTGTGTAAAGGTACGGTTGTATATACGTACAATAACATCAGACTCTTGTGTCTTATGACCTAGAAAATAATTATCTCTTTTTAGTTTATAAATATTTTTTATATCATCAAAATTCATCTGTGCCATTTCATTTAGCAATGCTTTATTTAAAATCTCATCACTATCTAATGATAATATCCAATCATTACTACTATATGTAGCCGCCATATTTTTAGTTTTTCCAAAGCCTAAAAAATCACCATTTATGATTGTGACATTTTTATATTTTTCTGCTATTTCTCTGGTGTTATCAGTAGAATTATTAAAATATAAAATGACCTCGTCAAATATGAGAAGAGACTCTAAACACTCTTCAATCGTGCCTTCAGCATTCTTAACCATAATAACAACCGACATGCGATTAACAGCTTCTTTAATATCTTCTATTCTTTTACCCGAAACTCTTTTTTTTCTCACATATTTTAAAATTTTATTTTTAAAATTCTTCTTATTCTTATGCCTTTGTGAGGCATCAAGTACAATACGTATTGCTTCTTCTTCTGGCATTCCAATCAATGACGCATATGTTTGAATAATGACTTTTAAGTCTTCATCATTTGCCCAAAGTTTAGAAAAGTTTTCTAAACGATCAATATTACCCATAACCCTGAATGTCATTCTGTTCACATCAACAATTTTAAATTCATACTTATTCGCTGCTATTTTTTTAATCAAGATATTCCCAGGTGAATAATCTAAATGTTCCACCCCTTTATTATGTAAAACATATGTAAAAGTTGCAAATTGTTTAAAAATAGAAACTTTATTGGGAAAGTCTTCTTTCTTCAGAAGTTCTCTAATCGTAAAATCATATTCATATTTCTCACACATGAAATAACTATCATGAAGCAGACCATACGATTTAAATTCTGCATAGCCCATAGGCTTGGGAACAAATTCTAAAATCGCTAAACTGTTACGGTAAGAACGTTCAGCTTTTGAGTCACGTAAAAATGTATATGCTATCTTATTAATAAAATGTGGAATTTTAAAAGATTTTACAACAATATCTTCATTATCGTATGTCAAAATCTTTAGCTTATTGCGCCCTGTATAAAGACAATCCGTAGATTTACGAAAAATTATACGTATATTTTTAATAAAATCTATACAATTATCATCGAATACTTCATACTTCATTTTCTATCCTATATTGAGCAAGTAATAATCCTACAATGAGTGCAAATAGTGCCATTGAAAATTGTCTGTGAAATATCACTTCTGGTATAAACGCAAATATCAGTACAGATACATAAATAAACTTTATATTCCTGTACTCCCCTTTGGTGATTGGTAGTTTTATAAGCATATAGAATATGCTTATAAATATCAATAGCCCCGCCATCCCAATTTGTGTTAACACTTCGAGAAATTGATTATGTGTGTGCATAAAACTTTGGTGCATACATTTCATTTCTGGATACTTTGTATCTATTATACTATGAAACGCTTTCATATTATCGATAAGACCCACACCTAAAAGCGGATTTTCTTTTATAATCTCTTTAGAAACAATCCACGACCCTACACGTCCTCCCCATGAGGTACAATAGTCTGCCTTTTGCACAACATTAACCAAATTATTTTTCCCAATGATGAGGCGCTCTTGAAAAGTCTCACTTATATTAAAGGCTATACCGATAATCACCACAGTAAGTCCCATAGAAATTATGAATGCCTTAAATTTACTTTTAAAACTTATCGATGCCAAGACAAATAACCCTATGATAAAAGCAAATTGTCCTGTACGTCCTGCTGTTAAAAACAAATTCCCACTGACGGTAACAAAAAACAGTATATACATCAATTTATATTTCATCTCATCTGTATTAAAAATGCGTCCAAGTAATATGAGCCCCGTTAATGCAAGAAATACACTGTACTCAATATGATGCATAAAAGGAGAGGGATTTTCTGATGTTGCATGCATAAAGCTCCATATATCAAAAAATACCCCATATGATATTATCTCACTGATAAACATTCCTAAGATAAATGCAGAGAGAACCCTAGGTATAAACTCTTTGTTTAAGGAGGTGTAAAAAATGACTAGCGGTGAAAAAAACCAATACTTTTTTATGTAGTTTAACGATTCTAAAAAATAATCTGTCCACAATAAGGATAATAGATTAAGTAGTAAAAAAAGTAAAATAATTTTAATAACATTGTTACTGAGTACAGAAATTATCTTTGTTTTAAAGTTACCTTCAAAGAACCATAGAGCAATAAGAAATGCCGTCAACAATGAAATGCCTGCACGTGAAAGAGGCAACACTAAAGCGTATGCTACGGCTAAAATATTAATATATTTTGTATAGTCTAACTCTTTTATTTTAGCAATACCCAATACTTTCCTCTTTCTCTATAGCAAAACACAAAAAGGTTAAAAACCTTTCCATCTTCGATGCATCCAAAACCACTGTTGAGGATTCTTTTTTATGACATCTTCCATTGCATCTGCTTGCAATTGCGTTAGTATAGCTAAGTCTTCCTCTTGATATTCTGTTTTTAGACTCTTGATGGGCTCATAAATTTTTACTGTATAATTTTGATAATCTTTTGTACATATATACGCAGGAATCAAGTCTAAAGTAAACTTCCTAGATAAAATAGATGCCAATGGTGTATGGGTTGCCCTATGGGAGAAAAAGTCCACGTCTATTGATTGGTGTTTGCGGATAGCTTGGTCCGTTAGTATTCCCACAACCTTACCTTGATTAATCGCTCTTATACTATCTTTCATAGCACCTTGCTTGTAAACCATCTCAACGTTAAACTGTTCCCTGTTTTTTCGTAATATTTTATCCATCACATCACTGTCGATCTTACGTCCTACCCCCACAAGCTTTAGACCAAACTTAATAGCAATAGCTTGAGAGAGTAATTCCCAATTACCGTAATGTCCTGTAATGAGTATAAAATTCTTACCTTCATTTTGATATTTTTCTATAATCTCAGCACCTTCAAATGCAACATCTTGCAGTACCTTTTCCTTATCGATACCATCACGTTTGACGATGCCAAAAACAGTATCCAATAAATTCATAAATGCATATATACCAATAACCTTTTTTTCTTTGTCACTTAATTTGGAATCATAAGCTAGGTCTAAATTGTCATGAATACGTTTCCTATGCTTAGCACTTAAAGTATATGCAAACCATGCAAGTCCATACATCATTTTGCGTAGTATCGTAGCAGGGATAATCTTTACTAATATACTCACCAACTTATAGAGTCCCAAATACAGATAATCAAGCATAAAGTAACTCTTTCGCAATAGTAAGAATCTGCTCAACTTCTATCTCTTGAATAGAAAAATCATTTTTATTTAACTTATAATGATTCACTTCTGAACAAGAGTTAATAACTTTATTAATAGAGGTTTCATAGACACGATTCGTAGGTGTCGGACCAAAAATAGTTACAGACGGGATATTAAGCCCCCATGCCATGTGGGTGGGGCCGGTATCATTTCCTATCAGTAAATCGCATCCTCCTATAATCGCTTTTAAGGCATTAAGGCTACTCTTGGGAAGTACAGTTACTCCAGTACTTGTACTCGCAATCCATTCTGCATCTTCTTTCTCTGAATCACTCCCCCAAGCTATTAAAATATTCTCTTTTAAGGCATTTGCAATTTCGGCAAACTTCTCTTTTGGATAGTTACGACTTTTCCATGTCGAGCCAATGATAAACACAATGTTTTTTTTCTCATGACTCAATAAACTCAAAATGTCATCTTCTTTATAAAATAAAAAAGCTTCTTTATTACGTATCATTTCTGTGCTAATATCTACATCTAAAGGCTCGCATAAAACTTTAGCATTTCTATCAATAGTATTTGCATCGTAAGCAATCTCTACTTTTTGTGAATAAAAATAAGAAGCTATCCCCTCCCTGATAGATCCTTTAGAGAACCCTGCTCTTTTCTTGCCTAAGAGTTTTGCAACGATGGCCGACTTTAATAATCCCTGTGCATCTATAACCAAATCATAGTGATGATTCCTATATTCTTTAACAAGAGATATTTGTTTAAAAATTTGTTTTTTGTTTTTTTTCATAGATTTTAAATTGACAGGCAAAATGTTATCAATATGCGGATTACCTTCCAAGATAGATGAAAAGCGATCTTCAACTATCCAATCAATCTCTATCTCTGGACGTGATTTTTTAATATATTGAAGTACTACCATGGCATGAACGATATCACCCATGGCAGAGAGCTTAACGATAGCTATATTCATACACACTCCATAAGTATTGTTTCACATATTTTACCACAATAGACTAAATGAAATAGCTGCTTTTACTTTAATTAGCTATAATCACAATAATAATAAACCCTTATAAGGAACAAATACGTGATTGGAATCGTCGATTACAATATGGGTAACTTGGCATCAGTGATTAATGCTTTTGCAAAAATGGGTGTAGATACTACACTTGAAAGTGACCCAACCAAACTCAAGCAATATGATAAACTCATCCTCCCTGGTGTAGGTGCATTTGGTGATGCCATGGAACACTTAAAAGAAAATGGCATGAATGAAGCAGTCATCGACTATGCCAAAATGGGTAAACCACTACTTGGTATCTGTCTTGGTATGCAACTTCTTTTTGAAAGTTCAGAAGAATTTGGCTCTACCCAAGGTCTAGGACTCATACCTGGCAAAGTGGTGGCATTTGATGAAAACAAATTTGACCATACTCTCAAAGTACCACACATGGGGTGGAATGAACTTTTTGTGCAAAGTGACACGGCATTATTTGAAGGGCTTACAAAAGATTTTTATCTTTATTTTGTTCACTCATACCATGCTGTATGTGATGACAAATATGCCATAGGGAAAACCCACTACGGGTACGAGTTTGTCTCTGCTGTACAAAATGGCAACATCTACGGCATACAACCACACCCAGAAAAGAGCCATGAGTATGGACTTAAGATAATAGAGAATTTCGCAAAATTGTAGGGTGTAGTCCCTGACTACACCGTCAAATATAATTCAAAATGTATGAAGATATGAACATTAATTAAATCGGTGTAGTCGGAGACTACACCCTACAGAACCAAAGGATAACAATGACCATACTACCAGCCATAGATCTAAAAGATGGAAAAGCTGTAAGACTTTCTAAAGGACTTATGGACTCAGCAAAAATTTACTCTGATGAGCCTTGGCATGTGGCCAAAAAATTTGAAGAACTAGGAAGCGAATGGGTACACCTCGTTGACCTTAACGGTGCATTTGCAGGAAAACCTGAAAACTTAGAACAAATTAAAAAAATACGTGAAAACTGTAACCTAAAGTTAGAACTTGGTGGTGGCATACGTGATGAAGAGACGATTAAAATGTACCTAGCGCTTGGAATTGATAGACTCATCCTTGGCTCTATTGCCGTCAAAGACGCTCAATTTGTCAAAGATATGGCAGCGAAGTACCCTATCGTAGTAGGCATAGACGCCATAGACGGTATGGTAGCTGTGGAAGGTTGGGCAGAGACTTCAGACATGAAAGCGACTGATTTAGCCAGAGAGTTTGCGGCCTGTGGCGTACAAGCCATCATCTGTACAGATGTAGGACGTGATGGCATGATGACTGGTGTGAACATAGCGTTTACAAAAGAGATACAAGAAGCCTCAGGATTAGAAACCATTGCAAGTGGTGGACTCAAAGACATGACAGACATCAACGGGCTTATAGATGCTGGTATAGATGGGACTATTGTCGGGAAAGCTTTTTATGAAGGGACGCTTGATTTAGAAGAAGCGTTTAAGGTTGCCAATGCAAAGTAACTATTACGAACTCACCATCACCCTCAACGATGACTTTGTAGAATTTATCGCAGACTTTGTAGCCAATATCGCAGGTGATGGGGTAGAGATAGGCTATAAAAAAATCATCGTACGTTCGGAATCTGATTTAACTTACATTAAAGATGCACTTGTATCCTTAGCTGGCACTTTGGGTGGCAGCATTGATATGCAATACTCTCTCGAAGAAAAAAAGAACCAAGACTGGATTCAAAAGTATCAAGACTCTATTGAACCTATAGAAGCAGGAAAGTTTTATATCTTCCCCAGTTGGTATGAGCCCAAAGCAGATTTAATTAATATCAAAATTGATCCTGCCTTAGCCTTTGGTTCAGGGCATCATGCTACAACATTTTCATGCTTACAGGCTATTTCAAAGTATGTGCACGCTAATGACAGTGTGATTGATGTAGGGTGTGGTTCAGGTATTTTAGGGCTTGCTTCTAAAAAACTAGGAGTAACTGTGGCGTTATGTGACACAGACCCTGTCTCTGTGAAGAGCTGTCAAGAAAACTTTGCACTCAATGATGTCCAATATGATACACTTTGGGAAGGTTCAATAGACAAAGCAGAAGGAACATATGATGTGGTCATCGCAAACATTATTGCTGATGTGTTGCGTTTTATAGCAAAAGAGTTAAAATCTGCCACAAAAGAAGGTGGATACCTCATACTCTCAGGTATCTTAGATAAAAAAGAAGACCTAGTAAAAGAGTCATACAAGGACTTCATACTAGAACAAAGAACATTAAAAGATGAATGGGTCACCCTCGTCTATAAAAAGGAAGTATCTTAATGGCTAACCAAAATAACAACAACCAAGATAATAATAACAATAATTTTTTCAATAATAATCCTTTATTGGCATTTGCAATCTTCTCTATCGTTATTATTATGATTTTTAAAGCATTTATTGGCGAAGGTGAAGGCCTTGGTAATATGATGAATCCAAATACACAAGTCACACATACAAAAGCTGTAAAATACTCTGAAATAAAAAAAGAGATAGAAAAAGGAAACATCACATCCGTCAAACTTACCCCCACAGTTATCGTAGCATTTTCTGAAGAAAATGGCAGAAAGATACGTTATGAGGCACAAAATGTTCCAACATATGATAAAGACCTCATTCCTTTATTGGAGCAAAAAGGCATAGCATATGAGGGTATTATGAATGGGGGATTTATTACTGATCTTTTAGGCTCGTTACTACCAATTCTCATTTTCTTTGCTATTTGGATTTTCCTTGCTAAAAAAATGTCTAAAGGTATGGGTGGTGGTATTTTAGGTGCGGGGAAAGCAGACAAGCTCATCAATTCTGAGAAACCAGATACCAAATTTTCTGATGTACAAGGGGTAGAAGAAGCCAAAGACGAAGTAAAAGAAATTGTTGATTTCCTTAAGTTTCCAGAACGGTATATGGAACTGGGAGCCAAGATACCAAAAGGTCTGCTTTTAGTAGGTCCTCCAGGAACTGGTAAAACACTCCTTGCTAAAGCTGTAGCAGGTGAGGCTTCTGTACCCTTTTTCTCGGTGAGTGGTTCAGGCTTCATCGAGATGTTTGTAGGAGTTGGGGCATCTCGTGTACGTGACCTTTTTGCACAAGCAAAAAAAGAAGCTCCTTCTATCATCTTCATAGATGAAATAGATGCCATTGGTAAATCTAGAGCAAGTGGTGGTCAAATGGGTGGTAATGATGAAAGAGAACAAACACTTAACCAACTCCTCGCAGAAATGGATGGTTTTGGTACAGACACGCCTGTCATCGTACTGGCTGCTACAAACAGACCAGAAATCCTTGATGCTGCCTTGCTTAGAGCAGGACGTTTTGACAGACAAGTCCTTGTAGACAAACCTGACTTTGATGGACGTTTGGCTATTTTAAAAGTACACTCTAAGGGTGTAAAATTATCGAAGAAAGTTGACCTGACTATTGTAGCCAAACAAACAGCAGGACTTGCAGGTGCAGACTTAGCAAACATCATCAATGAAGCAGCGCTTCTTGCAGGACGTTTTAACAAAAAAGAGATAGAACAAGCTGACTTACTAGAGTCTATAGAACGTTCATTTGTAGGACTAGAAAAGAAAAACCGAAAAATCTCAGAAGTAGAAAAGAGAATAGTCGCTTACCATGAAAGTGGTCATGCACTTATGGCAGAACTTACTAAGGGTGCTACGCGTGTAACAAAAGTTTCCATCATCCCTCGTGGGCTTGGAGCTTTAGGTTATACGCTACACCTTCCAGATGATGAAGACAGATTTTTAAAGCAAAAACATGAACTCATGGCAGAAGTAGATGTGCTTCTCGGTGGTCGTGCAGCTGAAGAAATTTTCATAAAAGAGATCTCAACAGGTGCTGGAAATGACCTTGACCGTGCCACAGCTATACTCAAAGACATGATATCTGTCTACGGTATGACTGATGTAGCAGGACTCATGGTACTTTCTCGTTCTTCTAACTCATTTTTAGGTGGTGGTGCAGTAAGTACTGACTACAGTGAGAAAATGGCTGAAGATATGGATAACTTCATCCGTACTACACTCAATGAACGTTATACATTTGTTAAAAACACACTGACTGAGTACGCACAAGCTATAGAGAACATGACGGCCGTTCTCTTAGATGTGGAAGTGATAGAAGGTAAAAAAGTCCGTTCTATCATAGCCGACTATGAAACAGAACACAACATGCAAAGTCGTCTAGCACATGGTGAGAAAATCGCCAAAGCGGAAGCATTTGCTAAAGAGCAAAAAGCGAAACAAGAAGCTGAAGATAAAGAGGAAAACTAAACGTGCCTATGAAAAAAGCCAATCTTATCTATATCTTGCCGAACCTATTTACAGCAAGTAGCATTTTTGTAGGTGTGATAAGTATCGTTGAAGCCAGTAAAGGTCACTTTATTTTGAGTTCATGGCTCATACTATTAGCCCTCATTTTTGATGGACTAGATGGTCGTGTTGCACGTATGACTAACACGACGAGTCAGTTTGGTGTAGAGTTCGACTCTTTGGCTGATATCATCTCATTTGGTATCGCTCCTGCTATGCTACTTTACTTTTATATAGGTCATGAATTTGGACGTTTTGGTATTTTAGTCTCAGCACTTTATGTTATCTTTGGTGCTATTCGCTTAGCACGTTTTAACATATCAACTGCCAAAACAGACCCCAATGTTTTCATAGGGTTACCTATACCAACTGCCGCAGTATTTGTCTCAATGTGGGTATTACTTTTTAACAAATATACACTTCAAGAATACAGCATTATTCTACTTTTTTTAGCACTTGGCGTAGCTATACTCATGGTAAGTAACTTTCGCTACCCTTCGTTTAAAAAAGTAGAACTTGATAGACCTATGGTTTTTAAAACTATGATAGTTTTAGTACTCATAGCTTCTTTACTCTACTTATTTTCAGCAGAAGGTTTTGCTCTTATCATCTTAGCATATACTCTCTATGGACCGCTTCGTGCATTGCGTACACTAAATATCCGAAAAATAAAAATAAAACATTAAGGTCTACTCACATATCTATCTAACTTGTGCTTATAAAAATAACTAGCACTTTGATAGTACGTTATCGCATCTTCCATATCACTTTCGACAGGATCAATTTCCTCATAAATACTATCCCAAATTGAAACTTCTTTTACGTCATACATCTTCACTGAAGCATCCGCCAATAGTATCGTGAGCCTATCATTTTGATAAAGCCCTAGCTGTTGATAATTTCCAATAAACGCTCTAGGCTTAAAACTATCATCTAAAATATTTTTTCCAAAAAATTTACTTTTATAGTCCCAATTTAAAATTGAAAACAACGTTGGCGCTAAATCTATCTGTGAAGACAATTTAGTAATATTTTTCGCCTCTATTAATTTAGGTGCATATATCATAAAAGGTATTTTATATCTATAAAGAGGTAAAGATGTTTTCCCTGCGCTACCTCCATTGTGATCTGCTACAAAAATAAAGACTGTATTGTCAAACCATGCTTTATTCGCAACCTTTTTTAAAAATGCATTTATAGCATAATCACTATATTTTACACCACCATAACGTCCTGTGTGACTAGGAATATCAATTTTCCCCTCAGGATAAGTATACGGACGGTGGTTTGATGTTGTCATAACAAAAGAGAAAAATGGTTGATTCTTTGCATAAGAAATATCTGCTTCTTTGATACTTTTATCATATAAGTCTTCATCACACACCCCCCAAACATTCGCAAAAGAGATCTCATCTTTAGAAAAACTACTTCTATCTACGATTTTAAATCCATTATTTCCAAAATACTCATTCATATTATCAAAATATCCATGCCCTGCATAGATAAATTTATTGTCATACCCCTTCTGTTTAAATATCCATCCCATGCCAAACATATTGTGATTTCCTGGTCGCTTGACGACACTTCTTCCTGCAGTAGGAGGTACAGACATTGTCACTGCCTCCATACCTCTTACTGTACGTGTTCCTGTAGCATAAAAATTAGAAAAGAAAAGAGATTTTTTACTTAAAGTATCCAAGTGTGGCGTTAACTTATTTGTATCACCGTACACACCCATATAGGCAGCACTTAAACTCTCAATCATCACTAGCATTACGTTATGCTTCTTATCTTCACCTATTTGGTTTATCATTCGTAATGAATTATTTAAATCTGACGATATGAACTGACTATTATCTGTTTTTACCAATTCTCTATAATGTGTTAACATTTCAGTATCGGGAATCGTCTTATAAAAATCATAATAATCAAGTTCATTATTTCTAAAGGCTGAAAAAAGTGAGTAAAAGCCATTTTTGGAAAGCTCTTGGTTATATCTGTTTTCGGAGACATGGCTAGCATATGTCTGCTTATGTAGTAAGAGAAAAGATAAAATTGGGATTACTAACAAAAAGAGTGTCATGCTAAATCTACTTTTATAAGTACTTTTGTCTTGAAAAAGTTTTAAAAACCCTTTAGTCTTTTTGTTTAAAACCCAAAAGATTATCCCTGTAATGACAAAAATAACTGAGATAAGCAGTGGCATAGGGTAAGACTCTCTAATATTTTGAATCACTTCATGAGTATAGACTAAATAATCAACAGCTATAAAATTAAATTTCTTTCCAAACTCATCCCAAAAAAACCATTCACTAAACCCATTAAACACCACTGCATATATCACACCAAAAAATACCAATAATGAAAAAAACTTATGAAATACGCTATTGAACCATTTCTGAGGTATAAGAAACAGATAAATCACAAAAGGAATGATATAATAAAAATAAGCAACAATATCATAAAACAACCCAACCATAAATACCTCAAATATTTCCGTTAGATCACTGTCTATTGATGTAATGGAGTCAATTAAAAGTATATTTCTTGTAATAAAACTGATACTTACAAAAATAATAAAAAAATAACCTAAAAATCTATATCTATTCACAATTAACCCCATAATATATTATTATCAGAGAGATTATAGAGTCTATTTATTAATGTAGTATGAATAGCATTAAAAAGCTTTAATGAATTTAGTCTAATATGCTATACTTGCACTAATCATTAAATTAGAGTATAATATTTAATAATATAAAGAAAGGATACCACAGGATGAAGCAAAGAACCATTAAAAAATCAATTGAAGTCATTGGTATTGGTCTACATAAAGGTGAACCGATCAAGTTACGTCTTGAACCTTTAGATGTAGATGCAGGTATCATCTTTTACCGTGAAGATTTAGCATTAACCATTCCTCTTTCTCCTGCATCTGTGATAGATACACGTATGGCAACAGTCATTGGTAGTGATAAAGGGTTCATCTCTACAATTGAACATTTCTTATCCGCAGTTTATGCCTATGGTATAGATAATCTACGTGTCATAGTCAACGGCAATGAAATGCCTGTTATGGATGGTTCTTCCATTTCATTTTGTCTTTTACTTGATGAAGCAGGTATTGCAGAGCAAGAGGCTGCAAAAAAGATTATTGCTATTAAGAAAGTTGTTGAAGTCACTGATGGTGATAAGTTTGTAAGGTTGCTTCCTAGTGAGACAGCACAGTTTGATTTTAGGATCAAATTTGACCACCCTGTGATTGCTGAACAGTCTGCAAGTTGTGATTTTTCAACACATAACTTCATCGAAGAGGTTGCAAGAGCTAGAACCTTTGGTTTTGCTAAAGATATTCAGTATCTCCAAAGTCAAGGTTTGGCATTAGGTGCAACACTCCAAAATGCTATAGGTTTAGATGACCATAAAGTACTCAATCCAGAGGGCTTACGGTTTAACAATGAATTTGCAAGACATAAAATTTTAGATGCTATGGGTGATATGATGGTTACCGGGCATAACATTTTGGGTAAATACGAATCGTTTGCTGGAAGTCACCATTTAAATTATCAACTCACAACTAAATTACTCTCCGATAGTAAGAATTATGACCTTGTAGCAGTAAAAGAGTTACAAAGTAGAACTTTTGCAAGATCCTTTGCCTAAACAATATACACTACTCGTCATTTCGATTTCGTCTCCCCTACTTGTAGGGGTATATGAAGATAACACGCGTATAGAACACATCTCTAGTGAGCTTAAAACATCCGAAATTTTACTTCCGACTATTAAAGAGTTATTGGATAAATATGATATTTCTAAAATGATATATACACGAGGACCAGGTTCTTATATGGCTATAAAGCTTACCTACATCATGCTCAAAACCATAGAAATACAAACAGGTATTCGCTGTTTTGGTTGTAGTGGGTTTGCATTAAATGACAATCAACCTATTAAAGCTATTGGCAACCTCTATTTTATCAAGGAAAAAGAGACTATAATTACAAAAAAATATGAACAGCCAGTCAATGCATCCTTTGCATTACCTCAAAGTATTCACGATCTTACGATAGATGAAGAGTCAACCCCTGAGTATAACCTGCCAGCTGTTTAGAATGGATAAATATTATGTTTGTATCTGTACCTGCAACCTCTGCTAACCTTGGACCTGGATTTGACACGTTAGGACTTGCAGTAGATTTAAGAAATGAAATTATCATTAAACCTTCAAAATTCTTAAGTCTGTCTACTCACGGAGAAGGTGCACAGAACCCTAAAATAAAGAAAAATTCTCTTTTTCTTAGTATCTTTAACGAAAACTATAAGAGACTTTCTGGACGTGACGATAACTTTAGATTTGAGTTCCACAACCGTATACCAATTTCAAGAGGTTTGGGTTCTTCTTCTGCAGTCATCGTAGCAGCACTCTCAGGTGCCTATACAGCAGCAGGTAAAAAATATAATAAAAGAGAAATACTTAATCAAGCTTTACGCTATGAACATCATCCTGACAATATAACACCAGCAGTCATGGGAGGCTTTAATGTGGCATGCATAGAGGGAGATAGAGTATACAGTAAAAAAAGACGTATGCCCGAATACCTAAGGGCTGTTGTTGTTGTGCCTAACCGCACCATATCCACGGCAAAATCCCGTACAGTTTTGCCTAAAATGTATCGTAAAGAAGAGACAGTATATTCACTTTCACGATCTGCTTATATGACAGCACTTTTTATGTCAGAATCTTGGGACTTATTACGTATAGCCTCAAAAGATAAATTACATCAGGCAAGACGTATGAAGATGATTCCTGAGCTTTTTGATGTACAAAAATTAGCACTTAAACATGGTGCACTAATGTCTACACTTTCTGGTTCAGGGTCAACTTTTTTCAATTTAGTCTATGATAAAGATGCTGATAAAATGTCTCAAGCATTACAAGCTCGCTTCCCCCAATTTAGGGTTTTTACCCTCGCTTTAGATAACAGTGGTGTTATCACAAAGCATTAAGCTACAGACTTAATCTCTTTTTAGGTATAATACGCATGAAAAAATCACAGCCAATACGTATGTGCATCGCTTGCCGGAGTAGAAATCCTCAAAACACTTTGATTAGATTAAAGCTATCGGGCAAAGAAGTTATAGCATTTGATGGAAATGGTAAAAGCTTTTATCTTTGTGATGCATGTGTCAAAAATGAAAAAAAAGTCAAAGGCTTAGTGAAACGTTTCAATCAAGACTCGGAACATTTCATTAAGCTATTGACAGAGTTGTACTTGAACGTATCCCACTAGGATATTTAGAAGTCTACTCATGCGGTTAGTCGCATATAATTTAAGGAGTTAATCAAGAATGGATAAAGTTAAAATCCAAGATGTAGCAGCAGAAGCTAGTTTATCAAATGCCGAATTAGTAGAGAAAGCCAAAGAATTAGGCTTTGATGTAAAAGCAGGTAATAGTACAATTAGTATGGAAAATGCTGGAATTCTTGTAGATTATGCAATTTCAGGAACACTTCCAAAAAGTTTTAAAAAAGCTGGTACAAAGTCAAAAATCACAGTTACAAAGAAAAAAGTTGAAACACCTAAAGACCTTGTAATTGAAGAAGAAGTCTCCCAAGAGAAAAATGTAGAAACAGAACCAACGATAATTCAAACTGAAATATCAAAAAACCCTGAATCTACACCTATAGAAGAAACTGTTGTTGAAACAGTGATTGAAGAACAAATAGTGGAAGAAGAAACACCTCCAGCAGCACCTAAAGAGGTGAAAAAACGTAAAGGTATTTCTGTTGTTAGTAAAAAGATAGAACCAGAAGGTGTCAATACAAAAGAAGGTGAGACCAAAGCGCCACGAAGAGTATTATCACGTGGTGGTATTAAAATTGTTAGAAAAGCGAAACCTGCGCCAGTAAGAGCAGGAACACAAATCTCTTTTGGTAAAACAAACTATGAACCTTATGTTGGAAAGAAGAAGCCTAAAAAAGGCCCAGCAGAAGCAAAAGACTCTGGAACTAAAATCGATATCTTTAACCACGACAGTATGTCAGGGGATGTAGACAGTGGTTTTGGTGGAGAAGAAGTAGTTCTTTTAGACTTTTCTGACAAAAACATCTATGAAGATATGATGCGTCAAGAACAAAAGCGTAAAGAAGAGATGAAGAAACGTGAAGCTGCCAATGGTGGACCAACACGTGGTAGGTCACCTTTCCGTCCTCAACAACGTCGTTCACTCAAACGTGGTGGAAAACGTAAGAAGTATATGAAAGAGGAAAGTACGGCAATCGTAACAGCTATTGAAATACCAGAAAATGTAAGAGTCTATGAGTTTGCAGAGCAAGTAAACCGTTCTATGGGTGAGGTGATAGGTTGTCTTTTTGCTTTAGGTATGATGGTCACTAAAAATGACTTTCTTTCAAAAGATGAGATAGAAATTCTTGCAGAAGAGTTTGAAGTAGAAGTAACAACGATTAACCCACTTGATGAACTTGAAATTATAGATGACTATAATGAAGAAGAAGATGCAGATGCTATAGAACGACCTCCTGTTATTACTATCATGGGACATGTTGACCATGGTAAAACATCCCTTCTTGACAAAATACGTTCTGCTAAAGTAGCAGACAGAGAAGCAGGTGGCATTACACAACACGTAGGTGCTTACCAAGTAGAAAAAAATGGTAAAAAAATTACCTTTGTTGATACACCAGGTCACGAAGCCTTTACAGAAATGAGAGCACGTGGTGCACAGGCAACAGATATTGTTATTATTGTTGTTGCTGCAGATGATGGCGTAATGCCACAGACCAAAGAGGCAATAGCACATACTAAAGCAGCTGGTGTACCTATGATTATTGCTGTCAATAAGATGGATAAAGAAGCTGCGAACCCAGACAATGTTAAAGCACAACTTTCAGAGATAGGTGTTATGGCTGTTGATTGGGGTGGTGAGTATGAGTTTGTACCCGTGTCTGCACATACAGGTATGGGAATAGATAACTTACTTGAGACTATTTTACTGACAGCTGAAGTAATGGAACTTAAAGCAAATGCAGATAAGTCAGCAAAAGCAGTGGTGGTTGAAGCTTCTTTAGAGAAAGGTTTTGGGCCAGTTGCGAATGTTATTATTAAAAATGGTACACTTAAAGTTGGAGACAATGTAATTGTTGGTAAAACATTTGGACGGATTAAAGCCATTAGATTGGATGATGGTACGAACGCAAAAGAGATTGGACCATCAACGCCAGCAGCCATTGTAGGACTTAATGAAGTACCAGGTGCGGGTGAAGAGTTAACTGTGATGGACACAGATAAAGAAGTAAGAGAACTAGCAGAAAAAAGAGCTGAATTTGAAAGAGCTAAAGTACTTTCCAAGACAACAAAAGCTACACTCGATGACCTTTCAGCATTGATTGCAGAGGGGCAACTTAAGTCACTTCCTATCATTATCAAAGCAGATGTTCAGGGTTCTCTTGAAGCAATTAAAGGTTCATTAGAAAAACTGAGAAATGAAGAAGTAAAAGTCAATATTATTCATGATGGTGTAGGAGGAGTGACAGAGAGTGACCTTACACTTGCTGATGCTTCTGAACATTCAGTTGTTCTTGGCTTTAATGTACGTCCAACAGGGGCTGTGAAGAAAAAAGCAAAAGAGCTCGGTATTGAAATTCGTACCTACTCTGTCATCTATGATTTACTAGATGAAGTAAAAGCACTTCTTGGAGGAATGATGAGTCCTGTCATTTCTGAAGAAGTTACAGGTCAAGCTGATGTACGTGAGACATTTGTAGTTGGTAAAGTTGGAACAATTGCAGGATGTAAAGTCTCTGATGGTTCTATAATACGAAACTCAAAAGCAAGACTTATCCGTGATGGTGTAGTGGTATATGAAAGTAGTATTTCTTCACTCAAACGTTTCAACGAAGATGCAAAAGAAGTGAAGAATGGCTATGAGTGTGGTATCATGCTTGCAAACTTTAACGACATTAAAGAGGGCGATGTAATCGAAACCTATAAAGATGTTGAAGAACAAGTCACGATGAACTAAGTCATATGACACAAGAAGAAATAAAAAGACACCGCGTTGAATCTGTGCTCAGGGAGATTATCCCCGAGGCACTTGGCACCCTGGATGATGAGCGTATTAACGGTTTATCTGTTACTGCGGTAGTTTGCTCCAAAGGACGAAGTGACGCTAAGGTTTATTTAGATAAATCCTTTTTAAATGACAAAGAACAGGGTGAAGCACTTAGACAACTACGTGTAGTCTCTGGGTACCTTTCAAACCATTGTAAACAAAGTGAAGGCTGGTTTAAAGCTCCTCGTTTTGTTTTTGAATTTGATGCACAACCTGAACATCAGTCTAAAATGGAAGATTTATTTAAACAAATAGCATCCCGAAAAAGTACAAATGCGACAAGTGAGGAAAGTTCAAATGAATCTTGAAACACAAATAGCTAAGATTATCGAAGCAAACGGTGCAGCACTCTATGACACGGAGATAGTAACTGAATTTGACGAGATTATCTATAGGATACTCATTACTAAAGTAGGTGGTGTGAACTTAGATTTATGTGCAACAATCTCCCATGAACTATCACCATTCTTAGATGTACATCCACCGATGAGCCAGCAGTATCGCTTAGAGATATCCTCCCCAGGCATTGAGCGTAAACTTGTTAAACCTGTGCATTTTAAAAATGCATTAGGTGAAAAAATAAAAGTGAAACTTGGTGGAGGCGAGAAGCTAAAAGGCATACTCAAATCTGCTGATAATGATGGTATGATAGTAGAAACAAAACAAGGTGAAAAGACATTTTCATATAGTGAACTTAACATTTGTAAAACATATTTTGATTGGAATTAAATCTAAGTAGAAAGGAGTTGCAGTGAACGATGAATTTTATATGCAACTCGCACTCAATGAAGCTTGGAAATACCAAGGTTTAACTTACCCAAATCCAGCGGTAGGTGCAGTGGTACTACACAATGGTAGAATAGTATCTATAGAAGCACACCAAAAAGCAGGTACTGCTCATGCAGAAGTGTTGGCTTTACTCTCCGCTTATGAATCAATGCAAAGGTCAAAAATAGATTTTGACCCTACGAATGCACATCTGGCACATGATTTTTTACTTTCTTTGCCCAAAAACTTCTTTTCACAATGTACTATATATGTTACGCTTGAACCCTGTGCTCATCAAGGTAAAACCCCTTCTTGTGCGACATTGTTGCAAACATTAGCACTAAAAAGCATTGTTATTGGAACTAAAGACCCTATTGTTGGTCATAATGATGGCATAAGTATCGTAGGTCGGGGTGTCCCTACCCCGACAATTAAAGTCGGCGTGTCGGAGCAAGCGTGTAAAGCCTTACTCGAACCCTTTCTCATCTGGCAAGACCGTGCCTTTGTCCTCTTTAAACTGGCCCAAACAAGCAATGGACGTATAGGGGGTGGGTACTTAAGTTCAAAAGCTTCTTTAACGCATGTGCACCAACTAAGAGAAGCCTGTAGCAGGTTACTTATAGGTGGCAATACAGTAAGAATCGATAGACCTACATTGGATTGTCGTTTTAATGATGGTATCGCTCCAGATGTAACCATCTACAGTAAAAAAGATGATTTTGATAGACAAATATCACTATTTTACGTGCAAAATAGAAAAGTAGAGATTAGAGATGATTTAGATTTCTTAGATATACCCTCTTTTGTGATAGTCGAAGGTGGAGAAGGTATGCTTGAAGCTTTAAAAGAAAGGATAGATTGTTTATTAATTTATCAAACACCTAAGCTATCTTCTAACAGTTTAACCTATAATACAACTATGAATTTAGAGTTTTTACATACAGAAAAAAAAGATCTAGATACGATAATATGGAGCAAAAACCTTGGGCATTGAAAAACTAACAGATAAAGAAGAAAAGCAAGAAAAAATTGTCAATATGTTTGATGATATCGCATCGACCTATGATAAAGCCAATAGAGTGCTGAGTATGGGAATAGATATACAATGGCGTAAAAAAGGCTGTGATAAAGCCTTTGAGATACTTGGCAAAAAAGAACTAGGGCAAATTACCGACGTGGCGACGGGTACAGGTGATTTACTCATCTACTGGAAAGAACAAGCTCAAAAAAATGCTGTGAATATAGAAAAATATGTAGGTATCGACCCTTCTGTGGGTATGCTAGAAGTGGCACGAGGGAAAGTGGACTTTGCAACGTTTATTGAAGGTAAAGCACAAGCCTTACCTATTACTGATGAAAGCAGTGATGTCATTTCTATCTCCTATGGTATTCGTAATGTGGTAGACAGAGTAGAAGCCTTACAAGAGCTCAATCGTGCATTAAAGCCAAATGGCTTGGTGGTGATTTTAGAATTTACTAAACAAGAGAGAAGTGGTATCATCGATAAAATAGTCGATTTTGGTATGAAAAACGTACTGCCACGTGTGGGCGGATTTATTTCTAAAAATTATGAGGCTTATAAATATCTGCCAGACTCTATTGAAGAGTTTCTCACCACGGAGATGTTAAGTAAGGAGCTAGAAGAGGCAGGCTTTGAGATGAAATATACCAAATCTTTTTCTATGGGAATATCGACACTTTTGGTTGCCCAAAAGCTCTAGGGTGCGATTGCCATCGCACCACATCATCTCAATGAATATAAAATAAAATTTTCGCCGTAAGGGTTAATAAAAGGTGTGATAGCAAATCGCACCCTACGGAGGCACAATGTCACAAAATCTTATGAGTGTTAGCTCTTTAAATACCAAAATAAAATCACTCTTAGAAGCTACTTTCATGCATACCCTTGTAGAAGGTGAAGTGGCTTCAGTAACCTACCATACCTCAGGGCATCTCTATTTTTCCATCAAAGATGATAAGAGCAGTATCAAGTGCGTGATGTGGCGTTCTTCTGTGGCTCGTATGAAATTCCGTATAGAAAAGGGCATGCATATTGTGGTAGAAGGATCAGTCTCAGTGTATACCCCAAGAGGAGAGTATCAGTTTCAGACGGTGCGTATAGAACCCTTTGGTCAAGGTGCTTTAGCATTAGCCTATGAACAACTCAAAAAGAAGCTGAAAGAAAAAGGTTATTTTTCTAAAGAACGAAAAAAAACCATCCCTAAACATATCCAGAAACTTGCATTGGTAACAGCGAAAGATTCGGCGGCACTACATGACATGTTAAAGGTGATAGAGCATCGATGGGCATATCTTGAAGTGATCATTGTCGATACATTAGTGCAAGGTGAACATGCTGCACCTCAGATAGCACAATCATTAGCTTATGCTGATTCTTTATGTGTGGATGTCATTGTTCTTGGTCGTGGTGGTGGTTCAGCTGAAGACTTATGGGCATTTAATGAAGAGTGTGTTGCAGATGCACTTTATCTCATGAAAACACCTGTTGTCTCTGCAGTAGGACATGAAGTCGATGTCATGATAAGTGACTTTGTTTCTGACTTACGTGCACCAACACCTAGTGCAGCTATTGAAATGATATTGCCAGACAGCAGAGAAATACTTTATAGTTTAAGTGAATTATCTAA
>Ga0256840_1000689_pt1 | contig 33929 bp, 29 predicted proteins | sample 355202metaG_FD_185969 | JGI IMG/M metagenome (GOLD analysis project Ga0256840, IMG submission 185969) | Hydrothermal vent microbial communities from Mid Atlantic Ridge, Atlantic Ocean - 355-202 | ecosystem: Environmental > Aquatic > Marine > Hydrothermal vents | place: Atlantic Ocean: Mid...
AACGCCAGCGATCCTATTCCGATGTTGCCGCCTTGAGAGTGCGCGATAATGATGAAATCGGTTGGGTTCTCCCCGGAGGTACGCGCGCAACGGCAATGTTTTTCACCAGTGCGGGCCGCTGTTATACCATGCGTATTGCCGACATTATTCAGACAACAGGTTACGGCGATCCCTTGGCTGCCCTCTTTGCGTTTTCCGACGGCGAACGCGTTGTTGGTGTTGTGACCGATGATGCTCGTGTTCTTTGGTCACCCCCACCGATCGTCTCAGATCAACAAACCATCGATGGCGAAGTCGAATACTCCGAACCGGGATCTCCACAATTTGTGGCGGTGAGTGAGAAAGGACAATCTTTGCGTTTTGCCCTAAGAAACTTCCACGAAATAAGCACAAAGAAAGGAAGGGTCTTCATGAAGTTGGCCAAAGGAGATCGCGTTCTCAATCTTGAACCCACCGTTCGGGACGAGGAAATGATCGTCATCGCAACGACAAACGGACGTGGACTTATCTTTAATGTTTCAGAAATTTCTTTCGTTAAAAATGCCGCCAAAGGTGTGCGTGCCATAACCTTAGAAAAAGGAGATTCCGTACTCGACTTTACTTTATCTAGAAATTCTATGGAGGGTTTGGACGTGGAAACCAATCGCGGCGCGCGCGTCATTATTCGGTCTGCGAAGGCAAAGTTTGAACCCTCATCGAGGGCCAATAAGGGGCGCTGGATTATTAAACGCGGACATCTCATTCGCTCACACCGAACCACCGTCGAATACTCTGATGAAAACGAAGAGGAATAAAAAACCTCTCCTACCTATGGTTAAAATATGAAGGGCAAAAACGAGCAACTCGCAATTTCACAAGTTCAAGATTTCGACTGGTTAAAACGCGTCGATGGATTTTTTGTTGTCGTAAAGGGACAGCTTTGCATCGTAAGTCATCCGGACAGAAATAAGTGGATTTTCGAAGAAGTGTATCGTTGTATACTTTCCCAGACCTTTTCGACTGCAGAACTTCGCCGTGTGTTTAGTTGTCGCGAAGTCGTCGTCGTGGACCTCTCCTTTCTTTCTCGGTGGCGCTATCACGAGAAACGCCTTAACCTTGCGACTCTGGAAAAGCTTATTCAATCCGGAATTGGGCCTGCGAAAACGCTAAAAAATAAGCGCTGGAAACAACGGCTGTCTTATCTTCGTGCACGCTATGAAATTCTCAAATCTCTTTTTCATTCACAGGATTTTAACCATCCGCTTCTTCTTCAGCCCCGACAAACAAAAGACATCGAAAAGTCCTTTTTGCACCAACAGCTTTCCTTTTTCTACGGAACGAGAAGCGCAAATGAGGCTCTTTCGCGCTTTCAAAAATCTACGCCTTTTGAGGTGATTTGGGGGAAAATTCAACCCCATCTTTTCGAGTACGATCGTCTAAAATTAATTATGACCATGCTCGGCGACGAAGACCTCTCGTTGCATTCCTATAAAAAGGACCTCGCCCGATTGTTGAGCGGATACAAAGAAAAACGCAAGCCATTGGTAAGAGACCTCCTGCAGAAAATTTACGAAGATAGCGAAAAACGTCGTCGTGATTATCTCTCCCTTAAATCGATTCAAAGTATTCACGCCTCGATTCTTTTCCCGGAATTCGTCGACATCCTGCTAGCTTTTCCGCAAGACAATCTTGCTTCTATTTTATCTTATAAAGATCGTTCAAGACTGGAAGCGGTCCTTTGCGCAACGCGCGGAAAAGATTTAAAGGTGAGAGACTTGTTTGACCTGGCCGAAAGTAAACTCCATCGCGACGACTTGGAGTCGGGTTACGAAATCGTTCATGAACTTCATTATTTCAAATCCCAATCCGCGCTAAAAAGGTATCTCCGCGTTCGGCGTCGCCATCCCAAAGCGTCAATTCTCAACCAAGAATGGGTGATGCGATTGTTTCACTCAACCGATGATTGGGTCGGCAATCTCGCGCTTTCTCTCATCGCGCCGAGAAAAGAATTTGATCTCGCCGGTTTGTTTACGCTTACTTCAACGCTTCTCAAAGATGTTCTTCCCGAATTCGAAGAAGAGATGGCGATGTGGGATAATCCCACCTTAGAGACGAGGCCCGAAGGATGGGAAAAGGTCGCCGATGCGCTAAATATTACAACCAGCACCGTAGACGCCTATCTTTATTATCGTAAAATATTAGGAGAAGGGTTTACCTTTTCTACCGCTTTGGAAGAGCCTTTGCGTTTGGTCGAAAATGAAGAAAAACAACTTCTATTCTTGAAAAAGAAATTAAAGGATACTCCCGAGAATCATAAAATAGCAGAAATTATAACGGGCTTAGAAGACCCCGAGGGTCGAGATAAGCGAATCGAGAAGGCTCGACTGAGCGCACAAAAAACGATGAAGCGTGCGATAGAGAACATGAAAAGCGATGCGCTTAATGGTGTTCTGATAAAGATCGCAAAAAGGGTTTTGAATCGAAAATATGGATTACGCAAAGATGCCGTTTTCTCGTCTTCGCTACTCAACGCCTTTCATCTCCTCAATTCAGAACGTGTGGACAGTAAATTATTGGCGAGGTTTTTTAAAGCCATCGTCGAAGGTGAGTCGTTTTCACAATGGCCGGAAAATCAAAAGTTTTTGACTAGAAAAAGAGAATTTGATTCCCAAGTTTGGCTCGAAGGATTTGATATCCGTTGTGGTGATTATCGTATTTATGTTGAAAAAGATCCGCTGGAAGCGATTAAAATGGGGTCCTACTTTGATACCTGTTTGGGATTAGAAAATGGGATGAATGCCTTTAGCGCACTCGTGAATGTATGCGATGTGAATAAGCATGTGATCTACGCCAGAAATAGGAAGGGCGCCGTCGTTGCGCGAAAACTTGTGGCCCTAGATTCCAAAAATGGTTTGCTTGGTTACCATACTTATATGCAGTCAAGTGCTCGCGAGAACCTGGGACCCTTCTTTTCCAGCGCGATAGAAGCGTTTGCCGATCGATGTGCGCTGACCTTGGTTGACCAAGGAGAGCCGGAAATACTCACAAGTAAAAATTGGTATAATGACGGCTCGCAGAGCTGGTCCGGGCTGACCATCGAAAACGAGAAAGACCCAGATTGGGAGGCCTTCTATTTGAAGGCGTCGCGGGAGGTTGATCTCGATGCGCTCAAAAAGGTCGCAAAGGAAGGTTATATGCCTTGGCGGACGCTCGCAGAAAGCGAACTTCTCCAGAGAAAAGACTATAGGAGGTGTTATTTCAATCGTATTGGATTTTACCGAATTCAGGATTGTTTTGAGTCTCCAAAGTTCCGATGTGATTGGATAGCCGACGCCTTTCTTAGATCTCGTGGTAGTTGTGAATTCGACTCATATGGTGAATCCTCACTGATTCGAATCGATATTTCATTCTCCTCTCTAGGCCCCAAGACGCTGGTTTCCATTCTCGAAAAATACTGGAAGGTTGCCAGGGCGTTACCAATCCCTTGTCTGGTTGAGCGTTTTCATGATGATTGTTTCAAGAGTTTTGAAAAAGCCTGGCGAGACCTTTTTTTGGCCGCCCATCTTTCGGGCGAGGATATCTCTTGTGTTGAAAGTCTGCTCGATCACCGCCATGCGAGTGTGCGTCGCATTGCTCTCTTGGTGTTTGCCTGCGTACCAACGCCCCCAAGAAAATTGCGAAAGTTACTAAAACAAACGAAAGAGACGAAGGAAGGGATTGATATAGTAAGAGCACTTACCTTATGCGCAGATCAAAGAGACCTCGGTAGTATAAAAAATCTATTTCTTAAGGCGCCTTCAAATTCGGTGTTCGCTTATGCGTTGATGCTGCTCGGACAAGAGGCGCTTGTCCGGAAAAACTGGGTTTTTGATGAAAAGGACGAGAGCGAAGAGGCGCTAGCTCTAGGGCGATCGCTTGGGCCCTTGGTTACTTTCGATGGGTTCAGGAAAAAGATATATGGTTCAGACAATCGAAAGGAGCGTGCCGAGTTGTTGGAAAAACTTCTGCAGTTCGGTCAGTTCTTCGGGGACGTGGAGAAACTCGACAGACCCAAAACTCAACTTTATACGCACATCGAAAGCATCAAAAAAGGTAAAAATGACGCCTATTTTTCGAAGGGAAGTATAGGCGCCCTTTATGGTCCAGGTGTCGCTTTTTCAATGTTAGAATGTATTGCTCAAGAAAAAGAGGATAGACGTTCGGCGCTCTTTTCCCTTTTAAAAAGGTCAAGGGAGCTTTTATTGGCAAGCTATATCTCTCCCGGAAGAGTCGTTTATGTGGGACGAGAAATTGAAGCTCAAAAATGCATACATAGTAAAGTAAAAGACTATTTTTCGCTCGGACAAACAGTCATAGCAGGCGGTGATTATGAAAGGATTACCCTAGCGTTGCGAACCCAAGAACCTGTTCGCCTTCGCGCTCTGAGGCGTTTGCGAAACCAAATTCTAAACAATGGTGGTCGAGGCATATCGATGTTTTTTGAGAATGTTTGTAATAGCGTCGTGTTGGAAAAAGGTGACGCCTTTATCGAAGAGACCCTACGTATGGTCAAGATCGACGATGCCCCGTGGTATATTTCAACCTTGCTCAATCAGCATGATCGCATCGTGGCAATCGTGAAGAAAGTATGGCCGGACCTCCTTCCCAAGCAGTGAACAGACTTCTAGAAGGCAAGGAAAACCTCCCCCCTTGGGAGAGAGGATAAGAAAAAACCTCGCTCCTCCGCCGGGAGCGGGATAAGAGGAAAATAAAGTTACTCATACAAATAACCGAACTCTTAAACGAATTTAAGAAATTTATGATCTCGCAGTCAATTCGAGATGGATGGGTGTGATCGGTCGCAAGGTGATCGCGGGTTCAAGGACGAGTTCGTCTTTAGTAACATCTTTTACAGAATATTTTTGGAGGATAGTTGAAACAACGAGAAGCATTTCCATCATCGCAAAATGCTTTCCGATACAGAGCCGAGCGCCGCCGCCGAATGGGATAAAAGCAAAGCGCGGATTGTTATCCAGCGAGCCGTCCAGCCATCGAGAGGGATTGAACTTTAAAGGGTTTTTATACCAGCGGGAGTCGTGATGAATCGCACAAATGGGAATACCAACTTGGTGGCCTTTTTTATAAGTGATCCCGTCGATATCAAAATCGTCGGTGATTTCTCGAGCGATAAGCCAGGCGGGCGGATACAAACGCATGGCCTCATTTGCAAACGCCTCCAAATAGATCAGCTCTTTGGTGTGTTCCATATTGGGGATTTCCTCGCCGATGATCTCGTCGATTTCTGTTTGAGCACGCCTTAAGGTATCCGGGTTTTTTGCCAACAAAAGTAACATATAGGTGATCGAGAGGGCCGTGGTTTCGTGACCGGCAAGGAACATCGTTATCGCTTCATCACGAAGTTGTTTGTCTGACATGGCATTGCCGTCTTCGTCCTTGGAAATCATAAAACGATTCAGCAGATCATCGCTATCGCCGTCTTCTTTTCGACGCGTATTGATAACGTCATAAATGATTTTATCGAGAATTTGAATGGAGGCTTGAAAGGTTTTTCGGTGAGGCGCGTTCACGAATTTTGGAACCATCGTCCACGCGGTGTGATGCTCTTTTGCAAAACTTTCCATCGTGTCGTCGATCGCCTTTCCTGCCTCTTTTGCGATATCCAACTGATCGATACCTAAGAGGGTTTTCATGACGATGCGTAGGGTGAGGGCCATCATTTCTTTTTGGGTATGGATGACTTGCCCATCTTTCCACGTCGAGACGGCATCCCTTGTATAGTCGGTCATCGTCGTCGCATAGGAGCGGATTTGTTTAGGGCTCAATGAAGGCGAGGCGAGTTTTCGCTGCTTTTTCCATGATTCTCCTTCGTTGGTCAGCAAGCCAATACCAAGAAGATCGTCCAAAGAATGTGTGATGACATCTTTTTTTAGATTGGCGTTGTTTTTTAGAAGAAGGGTTTCGATGACCTCAGGATCGTGAATGGCATAGAATGGAATGTTAGCCAAACGGTACCAATAGGTGTCTCCATATCGGCCCTTCATTATTTTGAAAAATCGTATTTGATCTTCGAAAAATAGTTTTTGAGTCGCCAACCATTGCGAAGATGCCGGACCTTTGGTTCCTGCAGGACGCATTTTTAAAAAATCGAAATTCTCTTTTATTTCTTCAAACATGTTGTCTCCGTAGAAGAAGGGAAGGGTAGAGGAATTACCGAGACTTTCAAGCGGAGAAAATAGTTGACCAGTTTACTACATGTGCAAAGGGGGCCGCTGCCTTGAAACGCTAGCGTAAGCGTGTATTATTTAATGGGTAAATAGCTGTTGATAAATGTGTACTAAATAGAGGAATGAAAAATGGATCATCTAAAAGGAAAAACAATCGTGTTAAGCGGGACCTTCAGCGCATTTTCACGAAACGAAGCTGCCACCGTTTTAAAGGCGTGTGGGGCGCGCGTTACAGGCTCAATTAGTGGAAAAACGGACGCGCTCATCACGGGGAAAAATCCAGGATTGAGCAAACTCATCAGTGCTAAAAAACATGATGTCGTTATTCTGAACGAAGACGATCTGCACGATATTTTGAAAGGTTTGGCGCTTCCCGGCGACCTTCTCCAGGAAGAACCCGAAGAGGTCGAAAGACAAACGACTCCTATTCCTTATGAGGAGGAAATTAGAGATGGTAAAAAGACAACCTATTATCCCAACTCAAAACAGATCCACATTGTCGGTGAATTTAAGAAGGGTTTACGCGAGGGGTCTTGGAAAGAGTACTGGCCCAATGGTCAAATGAAACAAGATTACGGTTGGAAAGATGGCCTCAAAGATGGCGTGGAATACGATTGGCGAGATGACGCGATTCAGGTTTGTGAAGGCCAAAATAAAAAACACCAGCGACAAGGTAAATGGGTTTATTGGCACAGAAATGGAGAGTACAAACAATCCTATCAATATAAAGCTGGCAAAACTTTCGGCGACTATATTTGGAACGGCGAGGACGGAAAGCCAAAGGGAAGAGGCGCCTTTGAAGACGGAAAACGTGTTGGTCGCTGGGAATGGTGGGAGGACAAAGTGCACCACCATACGATTACCCATTACGAAAACGGACAACGCGACGGCGCAAACGAGGTCTTTTATAAAAACGGACAGTTGGCCTATAGCGTTCGTTACGAAGATGGGCATAAAAATGGACCATTTTTGGGTTGCGTTTAAGGCGATAAGGAATTGCCCGACCTCGCCCCTTCTAAAGGCCGCTTTTTTGAGATTGCTCGACGAAGAAAAAACAGGAGACTATCAGGCCTATCAACATCTAAAGTCGGGGATTGAGGGATTGCTCAATCCGAAGGCTTGGGTGGAATGGATTCATGAAAATGGGGGTGGAGCGGCTTCGAGCGAATACGCACAGATCTATGGAAAAACATTTTCAGCCTTTAAAGACAATCTCGGTAAAAGCGAACAAAAGCCTTTGGATAAGATTGAAAAACTTCAACTCGAATGCGGTGATCTAGGCGAGACGATTTATGCATTGCGAAAGCTAGAAGAAGCAAAAGATAAAACCCACTTGAATTTGATTGGCGGAGTCGCGCCCGGAGTGGATGCCTCACGTTGGCCCCAAGAGGATGATGAGTGGATGGAGCATAAATTTACGCTTGATCTGGACACGATGCCGGATTTGAAAAAGCGTTTTCCAGATTTTCGAACGATGTCGTTTTTTTGTGATGATGAGAGCGATAATTATATCGACGGTGGCGGGACGCAGGTGCTTTTTTCTACCGACGCGCAGGTGCAAAAAAATGATGCGCCTGAGGATCTGAATTCTAGTCGTCCCAGATACTTCGAAGCCGTGGAACTCAAGGTCGATATGAGCAATGAATCCCAACGTGATAAAGTCTATAGCCTACCTGCAAGGGTGCTCGGCGATCCTATCTGGCTGCAAGGTGAGGAAGGAGGCGCAAACTTTATTATGCAATTTGACGAATTCTGTTGTGATATCAATTTAGGGGACATGGGTCTGATGTATGTTTTCTCGGACGATGCCTTTTGGCAATGCCATTAAAAATCTACCCCCTCAAATCGACAATCTAAAACAAAGCAGGTAAAAGGCTGGGAACCTAAAGGATTTGAATATGAAACGTACCATGCTTGGTTTTGTGATTTTAAGCTGCGCGCTTAGTTTGGGCTGCGAAACGCCTGAAGAAAAAGCGCGCAATCTCATTGAGCGTAGCCTCAAAGATTGTAAAAAAATGGAAGGCGAGTTTGTCACGATTAAACTCAATGTGGGCGAAGATCGTATTCTTAAATCGACCTGCGATAATCCAATCACAAGTCTTAAAATGAAAGAAGGTGATATGGCTGATGTCATGGTTGGTCCCTATCTTTGGAGCGCCGGTTTACACGAAGTTTCCGGTGTTTGGGTTGTGGCTAATATCGAGTGGGAAGATCTCGATAAGGCGATTCGAATGACCAAAGACGACGCCAAAATTGAATCGAGAACCAAAGGCATTCCGATGTGGGAGTCCGTTCAGAAAACGCTGCCCACCTCGCCCTGGATTCGTGAACAACGCTTCGATAACGTTCTTGCCCTTCGTAAAAAAACGCGAGGGAAATCAAAAAATCCGACCGAGCTCGGTCCAGCCAAAGCGGTCTTTGATGAGCTCGTGAACTGGGCGAAAAAAGATCATCCCGATCTGGCAGCACAGACCCAGTTAAAAGTGGTTAACTACTTTAAAGATCAGGGCGATAAATTAGAAATGGCCTTGGAAGGTATCGGATCTCAAGACGGCCATTTTGAGGCCTCTATTCGTCAGGCAGAAAAAGATGGCGATAAGAAAACGATTGAAAAATATACGAAAAAACTCGAAGAATCTCGTGCCGGGCGAGATGCCGAGATCGCGTTGGTGAATCAACGTATTTCGATAGTGAGAAAGCATGCATGTGATATTTCAAAACAAATATCTCCATCGAGCGTGACCAATCCTGATTTAAAAAAGACCCTCGCTTCGTCGTTGAGCGGTATCTGCAACTAGGATTCTAGAATTGCGTCCCAGAGATCTTCCAAGACAATAAGTCGATCGTGGGTGGAGGAACTTACCTCCGAGCTTTCCCGAGATTCAAAACCAAAAGGGTCACGAAGACGAATGGTCGTATCATCGATCTTAATGAGGCCTACCGCTTCCAGAATATCAACCAGATCTTGATCTGTACTTTGTTCCGAAAAAGGCCCAACTCCAGAATGTTTGAGAATCCCAATACCTTTACGAGAGAGCGCCTTTTCGATGAGCTTTATTGGGCTGCCGATATCGCGACCGCGAAACCAAACACGAATCCCATACATATCTGTTGACCAGGTGAGCACCGAGCGCTGGTGGTCTTGTAAGGAAAGCATCGATAGGGCCAACGTGATGTAGGGCACTGTGGTGGACAACAAGGCGCGGAGATCGGGACCGCCGCGCTTAAGGGTAGAAATAGTAGACGAGTTTACAGGTACGTTTCCAAACCAAGGCGCATCGTCGATTTCTTGGGTGGCAGATCCCCACGTTTTTTGAGAAAATTCTAATTCCGCGTCAACGACAAAGGCCTTGACTTGGCGTGGAAAACCCACGTGCATGATCCCCGAGGCGCCAAAGCTTCTCGCCGCCATCGCGGTTAAAAAAGCTCGCCCTTCATACTCAAAACTTCCGCCGCTAGGTTCAATCGTATCGCCGTTTTCCCAATTGATGGCGGAGGGTTTGTAGGCAATTTCCAACATCGTTGTAATACCTGATGCACGTCGTTTGATCGTTGCCTCGGATAGCTCAGAGCGCGCCGCGATGGCCGCCATCGCGGCGCGTTTGGTATCAGCGTCTCCAGTCTCTCTTTTGATCTTTTGGATGTCCCGAATAAGGGAGCGAGCAAACATCGCGTCTCGGAAAAGTCGGGCTCTCATGTCTAGATTTTTAGTAAAGATACGTCCTATGTCCGTAAGCTTGATGACGCCTTTTTCTGGTAGGAAAGAAAACTTTAGCCAACGCGAAAAATCCGAATAATAGCGTACCGTTCGTGCATCGATGAGCATCATGCGCGCCAGCTCATCCAAGTCATGATTGCCTGCGTGAACGAGATTTAGAAAATCAATGAAAAGCGCAATGCTGTTAGCCTGAGGAATCTCGGCTGTGGTCCGTAGAAGATCGAGCTGAGCGTCTTTTTTTCCCGACTCCTTTCTATCGTCATTCTTGCTCATCGTTAAAGTATAGCTATTTTTTGGAAAAAAAAGTAGCGCTTAAAATTAATCGTCAATCATGATTGACTATATGTGGTTTTACTAAAAGGATAGGTATGAAATTCTGGAAAAAAATAGATAAAGATATTTGGGAATACACATATAAATTAAGAACGCCGGTGGTATTTGGTTTCCAATCCGCTGTACGGCGATTCGTTTGGCCTCCGGTGAAATATGGTTGCATTCTCCGTGTTCATTTTCGGAGGAGGGCGCTCGAGAATTAGCGACCTTGGGAGGTTAAATACATTATTGCACCCAACGCCTACCATCATCTATTTGTGCCCAAGACAGCTCATTTGTTCCCGAACGCAGAAAAATGGTGCGCTCCGGGCGTCCAGAAAAAGCAGAAAAAATGTTTCTTTGAGGCCACAGCTTTTTCCCCACCTGTCGGTCGAAGGCGATCGCATCGCGCGCTCTTCGTAGGGCGTGGCCTTGTGCCTCGCCTCGTTTACCGAGATCGCCAAGAAAATGGGAATTTCAAAACAAGCGCTTGCTAAATCAGTGGATGAACTCGAAGCGATGGGGGCGGTGGAGAAGATTCCCGATCCCCTTGATGGTCGTGCCAATTTGGTCCGACTGAATCCACGTGTATTTCTCGCGGGTTTAGACGCTCTTCGCGAGATTGAGCATTCCTTTAGAGAAGAAATCGGAGCCAAGAGAATGGATGCCTTTTTTGATACGCTGCTTGATTTGAATACCTTTTTAGATAAGCAGGAAGAGTCCTAAAATTTAAATTGGGTTTGTATCCCCGAACTGGTAGAAAGATCTTTATCAATATCGATGTAGTATTTTGAAAAGCGATTTATACAAGCGACGACTCGTTCTATTCACCGGCAAGGGCGGTGTGGGCAAGACCACGGTGGCTAGCGCCTTCGCGCTGAGCTGCGCGAAACGCGGCATGAAAACCTTGCTAATGCAAGTCAATGCCAAGGATAGAATAGGTGCTATTTTCAACCAAGATCCCATCGGCGAGGAAATGGTTGAATTGGGTCCCAACCTCTATTGCGTGAATAGTACGCCAGCCTCGGCGATGCGCGAATACGCATTGATGACCCTAAAAATAAAAATTATCTATAGGGCCGTGTTCGAGAATAAAATCGTGCAGTCCTTTCTGAACGCAATTCCGGGGATCAGCGAACTCGTCCTACTTGGTAAAGCCTACTACCATGCGGCGGTCGAAAAGAGGGGGAAAAAACGACGTTGGGATATTGTGGTATTGGATGCGCCAGCGACAGGCCACGGGATTTTTCTTTTAAAAATACCCAGCGTAGTGACCTCGATTATTGAAAGTGGTCATATGTTTGAAGAAGCCGAGCGTATGAAAGCCATGCTCGAAGATCCAGAATTTACGTCTGTGAATATCGTAACATTGTTGGAAGATTTGCCGATTAACGAATCGAAGATGTTATCGGAAACGCTCCAGGAGGAACTCAATATTGCGGTTGATTACATTTTTGCAAATAAAGTTCTTTCTAATCCATTTACAGAAGAAGAAGAAAATACTTTGCATCGCTTAGAGGATAGCGACACCCTGTTGGACTCGCTTTTCCAGAGCGCGCGTTTTCACGGCGCGCGTGTAGCATCACAAAAAAAGTATGCTGATATACTCAAGGAGAAAATCGATTGTTTTACCATAGAAATACCCTATTTCTTTGACGGCGCAGATCGGGCCGAGCAGATCGAAAAGATATCGAAGATCATTTCGACACAATTGAATCAAACAGGAGAGGTAGAATGAGCGTCTCCACGTCAGGAAAACTCGCCGAATTGGTTTCAAGAAAACGTGTCATTATTTGCGTTGGCTCCGGCGGCGTAGGTAAAACCACAACCAGCGCCATTATAGCTCTCCAAGAAGCCAAACGCGGTAAAAAAGTAATCGTTCTTACTATTGATCCCGCGAAACGCTTGGCCAACGCTCTGGGTCTGGCCTCCTTTACCGGAAAAGCGCAGAAGGTCGAACTTGAGATGGAAGGCGAGTTATGGGCGATGATGTTGGACATGAAAGCCTGCTTTGATGAGGTCGTCGTTCGCTACGCTCCTCCAGAAAGTCGGGATGAGATTCTTAGTAACCGAATTTACGAATATTTTTCAACAAGTCTAGCCGGTACACAAGAGTACGCTGCCTCGGAACGCCTCTACCAATTATACGAAAGCGGCGAATACGATCTTATTGTGCTCGATACTCCGCCAACAACCCATGCCCTGGATTTCTTGGAGGCGCCCAATCGCCTCGGAGATGCCGTAAATAGTCGAGCGTTGCAATGGTTGTATAAACCCACAGTATTTGCGGGGAAAAAAGGATTGGGTGTATTTTCAATGGGGACAACCTATGTGGTTCGTATTCTCAGCAAGCTAACCGGCGCGCAGCTTCTAGAGGAGTTTTCAACTTTCCTCAGTGCTTTTTCGACGCTTTTTGACGGACTTCAAGAAAGAGGAAAGGCGGTGCGTGATTTGCTTTCTCGCGATGAAAGTACCTTCATCGTCGTTTCTACGCCCGATCCTTTGACCTTAAAAGAGGCCGCTTTCTTTTACGAAAAGTTGGGAAAAGATCAAAATACAGTGGGCGCTTTTGTGATCAATCGTGTGCACGATTTTGGTATTGACGATGAAGATTTACGCCGACCCATTGTAAATATTTCTACTAAACTCGATACACAATTTGAAAACCCGCGTAGTGTTGCACAAAAATTAGTAGACATTGCAAGTAAATATAGCACCTTGAAGAAGCAAGATTTTAGGGCAATGAAGGATTTGAAAAATAATGTGAGCGGCGATGTCCCCATCGTTTATATGCCTTATTTCGATCGTGATATTCATAATGCTGAAGGGTTAGAAAGAGCGCGTTTAGAACTCTTCGATAAGGAAAAGAGGATTTAATGTTTGGCTTGAGCAAAGACATTCTTGAAGAAATAAGAGCCCACTTGGAGGCCAGGAAAGGCGAACTTCTGTGCGAGGGAGACGGCAAAGCCGATCCCAACCGCACCGATTCGCTGTCGGTTCCCGATGAGGATACTCAACCTTATACTGAAATGAACCAAGTTCTGACCTCCCGACAGAATCGCCTTCGTGCTGAAGAGCTTGAGAAGGTAGAGGTTGCACTCCAACGTCTTGAAAACAATCCTGATGAATTTGGTCTTTGCCAAACATGCGAGGAGGCGATCAAGACAGGGCGTTTGAAAGTCATGCCTTGGGCGCGTTTCTGTGTTCCGTGTAAAGAGGAGGCCTCTGATAACAAACGTGGATACCGTCGTAGAAATACGCGTGATTTTATCGAATGAAACGGATTTTCGATTGAACTAGGATTTTGCGCCACGAAAGATCGCCACAGCGGCAACGACAAGGGCGAAAATGTTTCCCATCGCTATTTTCACAGGCGCCATCGCGAATTCGGTACCACGGGCGCGCATCGCATCGGCGCTTCCCGCTTTGGCAAATTTGATGGCGTCTTCCAATTCCCCCATCGCAAGCCCGTAGGCCAAAGCGGCAAAGCCAAAAGAAATAAGGGCAATGACGATCAGGCAAGCTCCGAGCGCGACCCAGGACCTCTTAGCGTTTTTCGGCGGAGAAAGGAAAGTGTATATAGTAAAAAAGCTTACGAAAATTCCGCCAACAAGGGTGAAAATAACGATCATCGAAAAGGGTCCTAATTCCTGCATTTTTTTCCAATAGTTTTATAGTTGTGAGGGAGCATGGTTGGAATGCTTCCCGACAAAAGTTTTTAGTAATTATCAGATCTTTAGAAAAGACACGTTCGAGTAAAAATGCGAAGACCGGAGGTCTTACTCAATCAAGCGTGGCGAGGTACTTTTCGACGCCGCGATTGGCCTCTTTCATATTTGGCGTAATCATTTTCACGACAAATTTCTCAATGGCGCCGCCGACTTTTCCGGCAATAAGGCGAGGCACGCCAGGTATCTTTTTTGCGTCTACTTTTAAGTCCCCAAGAATGTGAACCTCAGTTTGGTCGCCAACTTTTTTGTAGGTTGTTTTACCACCACAGGAGATCGCATCGCTCAGAAACCCAACTTCCATATCCCACTTTACTGAAAATTCTTCGTCATCCCAATGTGCGGTGTCTTTCCACTGGAGCATTTCCTGGCTGATGAATCTCTGGGCCAAAGAAGGAATATCTTCGTCGGCGGCGTACCAAATATTGACGATTTTTACGGAATTCTCATCCACGCGTTCGTAATCGGTTCGCTCAATATTTTTTACCGTCGGGAGATAAGGTAGAAGTTCTACCAAATTATCTCGAAAGGTTTCGTAAACCGTGTCACGATCGAAGGTGACTTTGTCAGTAATGTCGATTTTTGCCATGTTTTTTTCCTATTTTTTATAATTTTCGGGTTTCCATCCAGGAAAGTCCGCAGGTTGCCCTTGCTCAAAGAACTCTGCATTAAGCTCAATGAAGGGAATCCATTTTTCTGGAGTATCGTCCTCTTCAAAAATAGCTTCTACGGGGCAATCGGGTTCGCACGCGCCGCAATCGATACAGATATCTGGATCAATATAAAGTTGTAGATTTCCAAGCGCCGCTACACCATCGTTATCACGAATGGCCTTGATTTCATCAAGGGGTAGAGGACCGATAATACAATCCACAGGACAAACGGAAACACAGATCGTGTCACAGGTGCCTATGCATGGTTCAGCGATGATAAATGCCATCGTTACTCCTTCTCTTTCCGCGTTGTGCGGACCAGGCCTATCATTGACAAAAATAAACTTTTCGCAACCCTATTTTTGCTTTTTTTACCCTATGGTTTATTGGAGAGTTTTCGATCGAATAAATCGGCGTCAGACTAGCGATCTTTGCTGACTTTTATTACCTTCTGGCGGTTATGAACAAAGAAAAAACACCAACAGACTTCTGGGAAACACCAAAAGGTTTTAAAATCGCTTTATCAATGACGATAGCGATCGTGGGAATGATCCTTTTTTGGAATATTTCCAAGATTGGAATCTGGGAACCTTGGGAGGCAAACGATATCGTGATCGCTGAGGAATACGCGACACGCGGTGAAGCGCCACCCAAAGAAAAGGTAGGCGATAAATCTTGGAATTGGTCGGTCCCAACAAAAGACAAGACGTCGGTGTCCCGCTCGCTTTTAAAAACAATGCTCCTAAGTCAAACGATTGGGTATTTAGAAGTGAGTGGTCAAAATCTTGGGACGATTGAATTTCGTTCCAGGGCACCCATCGCCTTTTTAATCTTCCTTATCACCCTTCTGGGGTTCTTTACGCTACGCGGCAATATTGGAAACCTTGGCGCGATGGTGGCAAGTGTTGCCTTCGCCACGATGCCAGCCATCTATATAGGCTCCCATAATCTGGGGAGCGACATGATGCTTATCGCCTTTAGTACGGGAAGTTTGCTGCTCTTTTACATGGGTTCGCAAAGTGGAGGGACAAAGAAATGGATCTGGGGCATTGCTTTTGGACTTTTCCTAGCGTTGGCTTTTTTGGACCAACGTCTCTTTGGACTCTATCTTCCTCTTTTCGTGATTACCGTGGCCGGCCTAGTCGAACGAATGCTGGAGCCTAAAGGTAAACTAGGAAAACTCGATTGGGCGGCGCTCGCACTCGGCGCGCTTGGTCTGATAGCGATTGTACTTTGGAACTTTAATACTGTGCCTGATAAGGAAAACGCAACCTTTTTGCCGCATATTTTGCAGTGGTCGGCGCTTATGAGTCCGATTGTTGTCATGGTAGTGGCTACCTTTTTGGCGAGATCGACCTGGGTGGGAAAGACGCTTTTTTCGATTCCCTTTTTGGTTTCTTTTACGCTTCCTGTGGCGGCCATTGTTTTGGTGTCCTCAGCATATGGTGACGCGAATCCGGTTCTGCTTAAAGAAGGCGTTATTTTCGGAAAAATCCCTCTTCTTACCTTTCTTTTGGAAAACCAGATTTTTGACAAAAGCGTGATTCGTTCCCATGTTAGTTTTGATATTTGGATTCGTCAGATCGGATTTTCGATGCTTCCCTGGGCGGGCCTTGCACCTCTAGGTTTTGCTTTCCTGGGCAAGAACGACATGGGGAGTAAATCGCCTTTTCGACGATTTGCTTTGGTTTGGATCCTTGTCACTTTTGTTTGGACGGCTTTTGCTTCGGGATATAATCACTATTTTTTCTCCGCATATTTCCCCATCGCATTTGGTATCGGCGGCGCATTTAGCTCCGAAAGTTTTTGGAAAGAATTAAAGAAAGATCCTTTAACCAAACTTGGTATCGGCGTGTTTGCGATCGCTATCGTGATGATGTTGGGCAAAGACATTGAACGTTTTCCGACGCGATTTATCGAGGCTTATGTGGCGATGACCGACAACGTCGATCTGGCCAAAGAGTTCTCTTTTGGAAAAATACAAAAGGTCCTTAAATATCTTTGGATGGTGACTTTAGGGCTCTTCTTTTTCGGTTGGATTTCCTTCTCGTTTTTAAGTTTAGGCGCGTTCAAATCTCCCAAGAAATTTTTAAAGGAACTCTTTTCCGATGACAATTCTTTGGCGGATCACCTCAAGAAAAAAGAGGATTTTTTGGCGAGTGGGCAACTCGGGAAATTTGCCTCCTTCTTTGAAAAGCCACGTACCTTCGTGCTTGTTCTTGTCGCTCTTTTTTCGCTTTCCGCGTTTATCATTCTTACGGTTTTTATTCCGAAGTTGACTTTGAATCTTTCACAACGTGGCGTTTTTGAAACCTATACGAAACTCGCTCAGCAGGATGAGGCGATTTTTAAATACCAAGTTTCGGGAAAAGAGAATTCTGTCTATTTGGGCGACATCGAAACGATTCGTGGGAGTTCGAAATTTCTCAAACGATACGAGGAAAAAGAGCGTATGTTTGCCGTTATTCCACGTTCGAAATTAGCGGCCGTGAACCGAGATATACGACGAAAAAACAAAACCAATATTCCTGTTTTGGATGCCCGATCGAGTCGGTTGGTTCTTGTGAGTAACCAATTGAAAGAGGGCGAAAAAGACGAAAACTTCATCGCCGATCTCATCGTCGAAGGGGAGCCCAAACCCGAGTATTCGCTCGCCAAAGACATTGACGGAAAGAAAACCTTTCCAGTCTTTGACGGACAAATAGAAATGCTGGGGTACGATCTGGATCGCCCTGCGGGGAAAGACGGACTGGTAAGTTATGCCTGGGGTGAACAAGCGGTGTTTACCTACTATTTTAGGGTTCTAAAACGCATGCCCAGCAACCAGAAAATCTTTCTCCATGTCGATCACCCTGGGGTTAGAATCAACGGCGATCATGTTCCCAATGAAGGTATTTTCCCAACGAATTATTGGATGAAAGGAGACGTTGTTAAGTCCGTTCATTCTTTGGAAATTGAATCCTACTCCACCCCCGGGAAATACTCCGTTCATTTTGGGTTCTTCCTTGGATCCAAACGTGCCAAAGTTAGTCCCAAAGGTCTTCAAGACGGGCACAACCGAGTCGACTTAGGTTATATTCGTGTTCGATCAAGTTTCTAAATCCTAAGCTTGAAATAGGTTACTCTTCTTTTTTTTTTGGCGCCCAAAAAATACTAAGATCGATGGCCTTGCTTGGCTTATCTCCGATTCGATTTTCGATCTTCGAGAGGCTTTCAAAGATCGATTCGTAGAGTTCAGCTAACATCTCGTCGCCGCCTTCGACCGGGATACGTAGCGTTAAAGTACGCGCAAAAGCGCTTTTATTATCCTTCACAAAACGTTGGAGAATGACCGAGTAGAAGGTGTCCACAAGGTGGTTGAGCCCATCGATTCTCGAGAGAAAACCATCTTCATATAGGCGAGCCTCCTTTCGGGATAGTTCAAATAATTCCTTTCCTATACCTCGGCCTTGTAGGGGTTTGGTGGATTGAATCCGCTTTTGTTGGACGAGCTGATCGATGGCCTCATTTATTTCGCTCACCTCGTATTCGGATCCCAACAATTGCTGCACACGTTTTCGAGAAATGGGTTCCCCCCAAACCAAGTATTCGATACGACGTGGAAGTCCAAAGTCATGCTCCGCGAGGAGGAAGTTTTTCCTCAACTTTTCAGAGAGCTGAGAGGTTTTTCGAGAACCGATTTTAAGATGTTTGGCAATTTCCTTTAGCGTTCTGCCTTTTTGTCGAAGCGTATGAAAATGCGCCGTTTCCAACCAATGTTTGGTGTCTTTTAAACTCAACTCAAATTCATTTGCCATTTTTGCGGGTAACATCATGAGCGAGAAAACGATGCGATTTTTTCTTTCTGATTGATTCACATTTAACTCTTTGATGATGATTTATCTTAGCGTTCTTTCCTCGCAAAGTACAAAACGATTCCTAGCTCGTGATTTCGTTGTAGGGTTTACAATGAGCGTCCTATCTTACAGACCCAAAAGTGGATTTGCGCAGTCCACCCTCATGTCACAAATTGTCGTCCCGTCCGTCGCGTTATTGGAAATTCCCACGCATTCGACAAGCGCAGTATAGTCTTCTGTAGTAGCCGAGTTTACGAAGTTATCGCAGGTCATTCGAAGGCTTTCGCGATCGGCCTCATCAATACATGTTTGTTTTGGACTCACCAAGTTATCGCAGGTGGAAAGGCGACCGCCGCGTTGAGAAAAGCATTCGTCATTGTATTCGTGGCAAACCCGAAGGTGAGCACCCATGCAACTCGAGATCTCGACGCAAAAATCGCCATCTCCGAGTTGGGAATTGTTGCTTTGGGACAGGCAGTCATTTACCGCTGCCCAATCTTTATTTGCCGCGCCGATCGCCGCCGCTTCACACGCCTCCTTTAGCGCAAGTTGCTCGGCCTCGCTTAAACACAAAGTCTCAAGCGCGAGCACATTACAATCCGCCTGGCGCGCCGCCGAAACCGTGATGGGAGAGCAAAAATCGGAAGTCGAGTCTTCGCAAGTTAGCAGACCCCCGTCTTGGATTACACCAAGCTGCTCGGGACTTAAGTCAGGATTTTCGCTACAAACCGCGCCTTCCTCGAACTCGAAAAAATAGGGCGTTCCTTCTGGGCATAAAAAACCGGTTTCTTGGATCGGAAAACGAAACGAACACACATTAATGCGTTCACCCTCGCTCCCTTTCTCTGCGCATCCCTCGTTTGAGCTCTCGTCCGCTTTCGTTTCTCCACAAGAAACCAACCCAAACCATCCTAATAGCAACATCATTCGTAATATCATCGTCATTTCCTACGCTAGTAATAGATTGAGTGTGAATGTATTGCATTTTTATGCAACAGTTTTATCGAATTATTTAAACATGATAGAAAGATGTTGGTCGAACCCAAACTTCTATGGGATGCTTCAGGTCATCGAAACGAGAAATTGAATGGAAAAACCAGTTCTTCAAAGATTGATTCTTGTCCTGATTTCGGCAGTAGTTTTACTAATTCTACTCCTTATCATGAGTTTTCTTCCGATTCCGGTAGCCGTACAAGCGACGCTTTCGGCGGTGATCGGGATGGGGACGATGTTTCTATTATACGAGAGCGCTCGCTTTTTTGAGGGCTCGACCGACAATAACACTCTCGAATCGGTTGAAGTTGCTCGGCCCTTGATTTCCTCACAGGTTGTCCAAGCACCGCCGCAGATCGGTGGAAGTTCTTTTGCCAAAGCCCATTTACCTGGTGTGATTCTCAAGGATGTTCGGCTCTCAAAAGTCTGCCTTGATGATGTCAACCTTGAGGGTGCAGATCTGTCTGGCTCAGACCTCAAGGAGGCGAGTTTAACGAACGCCATATTAAAAAGCGCCAATCTTTCAAGGGCAAATTTTGCGAAAGCAAGGTTAAAGGGGGCCACGTTAAGTAAAGCTCAGGGAAGCCAAAGTTTTTTTGATGAGGCTTCTTTAGAGGGCGCGAATTTTAGTTATGGAAATTTTAGCTCTTCTGGTTTCAAGGGGGCGAATTTAAAGAATGCGACGATTGAAAGTTCGAATTTTTCAAACTCGGAATTGAATGGCGTTGTGATATCCCATGCGGAGATCAAAAAGACGAATTTTAGCCAAGCGAAATTGGGAAAGGCCGACTTCCAGAAATCCAACGCTATTGAGTGTAATTTTACGGGCGCAGATCTGTCTTCTTCCCGTTTAGACGACGCTCGTTTTGACCAAAGTAATTTTAAAAATGCCACATTAATTGGCAGCCAGGGGACAGGCGTAGGTTTTCAACAATCGCAACTTATCGGAGCGCTACTGAGTGAATCCAACTTGGAGAATGCGAATTTTCGAGGTGCTGTTTTGGATAACGCTCAACTCAATGATGGGCGATTCCAGTCATGCGATTTTTCGGGTTCGACATTTTCTCGCACAAACTTCGAGAATAGTGATCTGAGTCAATCCAATTTTTCGGGGACGGATTTAAGTCAAACCAATCTAGAGGGTGCAACCTTGGTCGGTTGTAATTTCAAGCAGTGTAAACTTACGAAGTTATCGCTCGCCGAGTTGAGAATTAAAGGTGCTGATTTCCGAGGTGCGACGATTAGTTATTGTGATTTTAGACGCAGCGATCTTACGAGCGCGCTTCTGGAACGCGCAAATGTAAGTCGTAGCAATCTCTCTGGTGCAAATCTCGCCGGAGCGGATTTGAAAAACGCGAACTTGTCTCACACGAATTTGGAACATGTAAATTTTACGGGAGCGGATTTACGCGGTGCCAATCTTAGCGACGCGAATTGTAAACATGCAAACTTTAATAATGCCTTACTTGAGGGCGCACAACTTGAACGCGGGCAGTTTAGCGATGCTCTTTTTGAGGGTGCCAACTTGAGTCGTGCCAATCTAAGCGGAGCCAATGTTGAAGACGTTGATTTCAGTAATACCAAGGTCGATCAAATTATTAGAGTAGATGTGAAGGAGAACATTCTTACTTTATGGCCTGAGGGCGTTTCGGCGAAACCTGAGGCCATACCGACCTCACCAAATGAACTTCCCCAGCCAGGAATTAATGATGAGATGTCCTCATTACATGGTTTAAGCGAACTCGCCAAACTTGCTGGATTACCAAAAACGAAAAAATTGGTGGATGATGCCATTCAACATGATCTCTCCGAGGCCAGTGAGGTCGAAGAGGCAAGTTCGACCGAAATGATGTTCAAAAACAACCAGAAGCCCACTAGAAAACGGCTAGGAACGGTACCTATTACAAGCTCGGACTTAGAGATTATGGAGGATATCACTGATGTTAAGGGTATTCCTGCGATGAAAACATTGCCTCCACCACTCTTAAAAAAAGACGATGAATCTCCAGATGCATTGAAGCCCGAAGATGCGGTAGATGAGACCTCGGAAATAGAAACCAATGATACCAAGGAAGAGAAGTAGCAACATGGAACATAAATTCAAAATCAACCTGGGAGGGATGATCGATCTATTAAGTAATCATCTTTACAATAGTCCAAATGTCTACATTCGAGAATTATTGCAAAATGGGGTCGACGCGATTACCGCAAGAAAGGAATACGAGCCCGATCACGAAGGGTTGATTTCCATCCATGTTGGTATGGACGAGGAATCTCTGCCGGGAAAAGGCAGGCGAGCGAAGATTGTTTTTCAAGACAATGGCATTGGTCTTAGCGAAGAAGAAACCCACAAATTTCTCTCCACGATCGGGGAATCTTCAAAGAAGTCCGATGAGTTAGAAAGTAAACGTTCCGACTACATTGGACAATTCGGTATTGGACTCTTGTCCTGTTTTGTCGTGAGCGATGAAATTGTTGTCATTACAAAATCTGCAAAAACAGCCGACGCCGACGTTGTAGAATGGCGAGGTCGCCACGACGGAACCTATTCTATTCGTGTGCGCAAAGACGAGACGGTTTCTGCGGGGACGACGGTCTATCTTTTGTCCAAAGAACATTTTGAGGAGTGGTTCGAAGAAGAGCGGGTTATTGAATTGACCCAACACTTTGGTGCTCTTCTTCCTTTTCCAGTCGTGGTCGGTAGCGGCGACGACGAGAAAGTAATCAACATCACGCCTCCGTGGAAAACAAAATACGAAAGCCGTACCGAAGAATGGGACGCCTATATGGCTTTCGGAAAAGACATGTTCGGGCAGGAATTTTTTAGTTGTATTCCCCTGCGTTCAGACATCGGCGAAGTGGAGGGCATTGCCTACATTCTTTCCTACTCGCCTAATCCGACCGCTACCCGCAAACATCGTGTCTACCTGAAAAACATGTTGCTCTCCGAAACCTCTGAGAATCTACTACCCAAATGGGCGTTTTTTGTGACCTGTGTGATTAACACAAAAACCCTTCGGCCGACCGCGTCTCGAGATTCATTTTACGAAGACGATACCTTGGCCGATACGCGAGATGCGTTGGGTAAGGCCCTCATCGATTACCTCGTAAAGTTAAAAGAAAAAGATCCCGCAAGATTGGAAACGCTGATCAATTTGCACTATCGGGCCATCAAAGCACTTTGTGTTTACGATGATAATTTTTGTAGGATTTTTGCCGATTGGCTTCCCTTCGAGAGTTCGATGGGACGTATGAGCCTCGGTGATTTTCGCGAAGAAAACGAGGTCATTCGCTACGTGCCGAGCGTGGATGCGTTTAGACAAATTGCCCAAGTAGCGGCCTCCCAATCCATTGGAATCATCAATGCTGGGTACAGTTACGATGTTGATATTATCGAAAAATTACCTCGTATCTTCGGCGTGAAAATCGAGCGTGTGGATTCAACAGATCTTTCCGATTCTTTTGAGAAACTCAGCGCTGAGGAATCCGTTCAAGCGGAGCGTTTCCTTGCTATAGCTAATCTCGCGCTTTCCGAGTTTCAGTGTAAGGCCGATATTCAGAAGTTCGAACCAGCAGATCTACCGGCGTTGTTTCTAGCGGGTGAAGATGTCAAATTCATGCGTTCATTACAGAAATCTAGAGAAGTTTCAGATGACCATTGGTCCTCTATTTTGGACAATATCGCCGGATCCTCAAAGAGTGATGGCGTCGCTCAATTGTGCTTTAATTACAAGAATCCCTTGGCCCGAAAACTTGCAGGAATGAACAACAAAGAAGTTCTCAAACTTGCCGTTCATATGCTCTATGTTCAATCCTTGCTGATGGGTCATCATCCGCTGTCCTCAAAAGAAATGACCTTATTGAACACCGGACTTATTGATCTCATCGAATTGGCCATCGGAGACGATTCAGAAAACTGGTTAAACTAATGGACCGTTTGAAAGAATACGAAATCTCCGAATTCTTGTGGGATTGTGAAGATCTTGAGTACGGGGAGGAACGTCTTCGAAGAGTTGAAGAGGCCGTTGAGGCAGCCGACTTTTATCAAAATGCAGAGTTACAATTTCAGGCTCGACTAAAGCTCATCGATGCTAGCACCTTTACCGGATTCATCGAAAAAGCGATTGTTGCCTTTTCTTGGTGTGTTGCCCTTTCTGATAAAGAGCCCGATGTCTATCCTTCGATTGCGTTATTGTGGTCCTATAAATGGATCAATCTTAATATGATTCAATTTTCCTCGATAAGCAGAGAGCGTATCAATGCTACGATGAAAGATTTCCAAAAGCGTTACGAAGCTCAAGGCGTAAGTTTACGGCCGGTCCATTGCCAACACGTTCGAAATCATATCGCCTTGAGTGCAGATGAAGAAAGGGTTCGCAAAGCCTTGAATGACTTTGTTCAATCGCCACGAGATAGGTATTCCGATTGCGCGGCATGCGAACAAAATTTCCTCGTCAGCGTTTGTCTTTTTCAGAAAGATTTCGAGAAAGCCAAACGATACGCGGCGCCTATTTTTAACGGCACTCAAAGTTGTGCGGAAGTACCTCATATCACTTATGCAATCATGACCCTTCCAAGTTTTTTCGAAGGAGAACTTGAGCTTGCTGAGCGCTATGCCACGCAAGCAACGCGTTTGTGCATGGGCAATCGAGATTTTTTGGAGGAGTTATCCGATGTGATGGCCTACCGTATCGCGACAGGAAAACGAGACGCCGCTCTTGAGATTTATAAACAATGCTATCGTTGGGATCTTGAAACACGTATGGATTGGCGGCAGTTGAAATTCTGTGTTTCGGCAGCCCTCTTGTTTGAGACCTTCGACCCTTCTGATCTTTTGACTTTGAATTTTCCTAAAGATGGCGAAATGTATAATGCCCGAGGGGAGTACCAGGCTCAGGAATTGGTAGACTTTTATACTAAAAAAAGTCAGTGCATCGAAAAGAGATTTGATGAACGTAACGGCAACGCGATCGTGTCAAAAGGAAGGCAATCCTTTCGAGAAGCCATAAGAAGTGCGAGATAGAAGGCAAAAAAGCCCTTCGAATCTAAAAGAAGAAATCCTCTAAATTGTAAAAGGGAATACTAAATTCTAGGAAAAGCGAATGCTTATACTTGTCCCGATTTCGTTTTCCCTCGATGTTTTGCCAATACACGGAAAAAGGCTAGGAGGAGCAACCCACTCGCTTGGGTATTTCGCAGTCGGTGAACATAGACGTCCTGACCCAAGGATTTCAGTGGAGCTCATTCCCTACAAACCACTTCTTCGTTCTTTTTCGAACGCGCAAAATGATTTTGGGCAATCTGAATCGTTCCGAGATTCATCGTTTTCGGTGTGTACAGAAGTATCCTAAAACGCCTCATTCCGCTTGAACAGGGCGATTTATTTGGTTTACAAAATGGGTCCTCGCACTCGTTGGTTCGACAATTAGCGCTGACGCAAAGGCTTTCCTAAGATCGCCCCTCGTCGTAATATTTGTGGTTATCCTGACCGCAACTACACGCCTGTTCGTGAGGTCCCACCTACTTTTGGTTCATCCTTTCGTCGAGTTCTTCCAAGGTCTTAGGCCAGTCTTTCTTGAGCAACTTTGATAGGCAACGATCGGCAAATAGTTTCCCGCCGGTTTGACAATGTGCGCAATAATTGGATTCGTTGGAAGCGTATCGAATGCGTTGAATTTTGTTCCCACAGACTGGACAGGGTTCTTTGTATTTTCCATGGACGGCCATCTCCTTCCGAAAGGCGGTGACTTTATCGGGAAAGCCATCGTCAACTTCCTGTCGAAATCGGGTCGTCCATTCCTCAAGAACAGCCTTACAACTTGCGTTAAGATTTTTGAATTCCTCCTCGCTGAAGGTTTTGGTTTGTTTATATGGGGAGAGTTTTGCGTGGTGAAGAATTTCGTCAGAATAGGCATTGCCAATGCCGCTTAAGATACGTGGATCTGTGAGGGCGCGTTTGATGGTATGATTTTTCCGCGACAGGGCCTCAATAAATTTTTGCGTATCGGCGAGGAAAATATCAATGCCACCGCGATCATGAAGGGACAATTCTTCCTCGCCGGAAACGATATAAATCGAGGCTCTTTTTTTCGTCGAGGCCTCCGTTAAGACGAGGCTTCCTTTTTCAAAATCAAAGACCGCAAGGCCTCGTTTTCGAGCGACCTTGGCGTTCTTTTTTTTCCACCGAAGGCGTCCTGCAATCATGAGATGGAGAACCAAGAAAAGCGGTGCTTGATCGCCTTCGCTTTTAAATTCGAAAACGATACGTTTTCCAATATTTCTAAAGGCGACAATTTTTTTCCCGATAAGGTCCTTCATTCCCGGTTCTACGGATCTGAGGACGAAGGGATTAATGAGCCGAAGATCGAGCAAGACCTCGCCTTTTAGATGCCTCTCCAAAGACTCGACATAGATTGTGATATCGGGTAATTCTGGCAAAAGATCCTCGGCAAAATAGATATTCTATTTTAGCCTAATGGTCGGGAGTGTGTAAAATGAAAGCTTTTGAAGACCTTACATCAAGGGGACAAGCGGGACGTATTCGTCCGATGGCCATCGCGCTTCTTGATTTGCATCGTCGTCCATTCGATAGTTTGTCGTTGATTCATCACGGCGAAAATACGACCTTTCGCGCGCAAAAAAACGATGCACATTATCTGTGTCGTATTCACCGGCCAGGCTACCAAACCTTAGAAAGCATTCGTTCGGAAATGGAATTTATCGACCATTGTCGAAAAGCAGGTTTGAAGGTTCCTGAAGCGATTTATTCAAAGAAGAAAAAGGAAGCTGTGCATCTGCTCAGTCTCGAAACGATAGACGGCGTCCAACCTGCCGCAGATCGCTTTGGTGTTCTTTTTACTTGGCTGCACGGGACCTTTCGAAGCAAAATGAGTTTACGCTCCGCGCCCAGGATAGGCGCTTATATGGCAAAGATGCATCTGGCCTCCGAGCGTTTTAAGCCCTCCTCTTCCTTCTATCGTCCGCGTTTAGATGAGAAGGGGATTTACACTGTAATGGGCGGAAATGTAGATCATTTCAAACCAGCCGATCGCGAGAAGATCATTCTTATTCAAGAGATAGCGGCCGTGTTTTTTGATGAAATTGGTAAAGATGCCTCCCAATTTGGAATGGTACATAATGACTTCCACGCCGGAAATAGACTCTTCGTTGACGGCGAAATTGCGGCCATTGATTTTGACGATTGCGGTTGGTCGTGGTTTATTTATGACATCGCGGTGTGTCTGAGTTACCACCGATCCCAGGATAATTATCCGGCCATCGTTCAGGCTTTTTTTGAGGGATATCGACTGGTACGGGAGATTTCTGAGGAAGAAGAAAAGGGCCTTGAGTTGTTGGTCCAGGTCAGACGTATTCAACTTTTACTGTGGATCGAGGGGCGCTCCGATAACCCGCGATTTGTAACTCGCCTGCCTGCCTATCTCGAATGGGCGCTGGAATCGATCAACGCTTTTTTGAAAAAAAGTACGTTAACTTAGGTTGTTTATTTTTGGGACCAAAAGGCGAGGACGTTTTTATCGGCATCTTGGAAAAGTTGAAATACGCCGTCGTCTTCTGAAATAACGACTTTGGCACCCATTAAGTTTGCACCCAAGGCTTTGGCTTTCTCGGAGGAGGCGTCGACGCTTTCAACAGTGAGATAGATGACCGTTCCTGAACCTTGGTCAACCTTTTCTTCCAAACGAAAAGCGCCGATGGTTCCCGAAGGTGCGGTGATCATTTCGTATCCTGGTCCCATGCGCGCGAAGGTCCAAGGGAAAAGTTCTTTGTAGAAGGCTTTCGCTTTTTCGATATCTGTGACTGGAATATCAAACCAGCAAATACTTCCCATAGATTGTTCAGACATTTATTTTTCCTTTTCTGAGGTGTGCAATCAATTAGCATTTTCCCTTCAGAGATTAAAGTTTTTTCTAAAAGCGGGTGTTTGAGTTTTGAAAGTGATTTGTATCCCGATCCGTCGTGACACGATTATGTTTTGTTAGGTTTCGTCGCGTTGCTTTTACCTCGACACGGGCCATCTACACCAACCTAGGAATATTGCTTTTATAATGGCGTTGATCCCGCTTACAACGAAGATTTCGGCGTGGACGTGCTTTGACGCCAATGTTAAGCAAAAGTACACATTCAAGGACACCCTATGCCAGATATTATCGCAAAAGATCTCGTCGTTATTTACAACTACACCCTTCGTACGCAGAGCGAAGAAGTTGTAGGAAAAGACGAAGGCGAGCAAACACCCTATCTCCACGGTTATGAAAATATTTTCCCGAAAGTAGAAGCGGAAATGGAAGGGAAAAAAGTTGGCGATCGTTTTTCGATTTCACTTTCTGCCGAAGATGGCTTTGGGGAGAAAACACCAACGACACCTCAGCAAGTACCAAGAAGTGCGTTCCCCGAAGACGCGATTCTAGAAGAGGGCGTAGCCTTTAATCTGGAAACGCCCACTGGCGAAATCATGCCCTTTTGGTTGAGTGAGGTAGATGAGGAGTTTGTCTATCTTGATAGCAATCATCCTTTGGCTGGCGAAAAATTATTTTTTGAAATTGAGATTACGGGGATACGCGAGGCCAACGCCGTTGAGCTCGAACATGGCCATCCTCACGGTGTGGATGGACACGCTGGCCACCATCATTAACGTTGTTTCGAGTCCAAAATTGTAAATAAATCACCGATACCATCTTCTTTGATATCGGGTAAATTAGTAAACTTACATCGTAATTCTTCATCAGCGTTGGCCATCACGAAAGGAAATCCTACGGCCTCCAACATGCTTAAATCACCCAGGGTATCGCCAACGCCGGATGTCTTTTGGGGGTCAACTTTGTAGAGATCACACCACCTTCGCACAGCATCACCTTTGCTCACCTGACTATCGGTGATACTTGCGAAACGCATTTTCGGAAGGGCTGGGCTTCCGGCGCGGGCGGTATGAATACCTTCTAATTTGATGGCCAATGCTTGTTCAAAATTATGTTCGCGCGCAATCCAGTGGCAGCGAATGACGGTTTTACTTGCGTTGATTTCCAGTAGATCTGCGGCTTGGAAGGGCATGTTCAAAACCTCAGAATGTCGAATACCATCCACACTTCGCTGGTCCGCAAAAACGCCTTCGGTGGTATATAATTCTAGGGGAATATCGAAGGTACGGCTGTGTTCAACGAGCGCGATGACAGATTCTTTTTTCATGGGAAAGCTAAAATCAACACGTCCATTATGGGGTTGGATACCAAGGGCACCACCATCGTAAATATGGGCATAGTGAAGGTCCAAATTCTCCTCAAAACGAAGGCCAATATCTTGGGCCACGCCGGCGCAAGTACGTCCCGTGCAGACGACAAAAAGATATCCCTTTGACTTTTGCTCTTCAAGAATTTGCCAAACTTTCTCGCTCACCCCGCCATTGGCCCCGACGATGGTTCCATCTAAGTCGAGAAAGACGATTTTCTTATGCGCCAAATTCATTCTAATCCTTCCTTATCAAGAGGTGTTTTCGGGAAGAAAAAGGAATGTTGAATGTCCCTAAGTTCTTTTAGTTCTCGAGGTCCCAATGCTTTTCTGGCCGAGGCATCAGGAAAAAAACTTACTTGAAATTGGGCAACGAGGATACGAACCGCGGCGAGCATTTGCTCTCTTTGGGTCCCATACATTTCTTCCAAATCGTCGATCGATGTGGGCATTCGCCAATGGAGCTTTTCTACAATCCAATGAATTGCAGCAGCAAGTGTTGGTGTTGAGAAATATTCATCATAAGAAATGTCTTTTGACTTTGCCCACAAGGCTTTTGCAGACTCAAGAAGCGGTGCGTTTCGATCTTTGATGCTAAGCATGTTTACCAAAATATTTAGACCTGGAGCGAACTCGGTTGCAACGAGATCACTATTCATGTTTACCAATTCCCGATCACCCACCAAGCGGAGTTGGGATTGTAAAGTTTGGGAAATCTTCTCAAGGCGAAGTTTAATATCGGCAGCTTCCGGGCTTTCTAAACTTGCCGCAGGTTGTGAAAAAGAGGCATTGAGGGGATCTTTTTCGATGAGTTCCATAAGCGTGAATCCGACATCCTGCGCTTTCTTCCATTCCTCGCGGCTTTCGTAAAAGTGTTCCAAGGCTGACAAAATAAAAGAATCATGAGGATTGCGTTCCAGGGCGCCCAATAAAACGGAGAGTGCGACTTCACCGAAATTAAGACGTGCAAATGCCTCGGCAATACCACGTATGATTTCTGAACCTTTATCTTCCTCGTTTGTCTTATGCAGGGCGCTTAAATAATTCATTAGCGCAAACCACCAGGTTCCTGTTTCGGACGCGGTTTGTCCGATGAGAAACAAAACCTCGGGATCTTCGCTTTCGATACTTAAGGCGGCCTTGAGATATTTTTCGGTATTAACGAGATTATTTTTTGCCGCAGCGAGGCGTCCAAGATGGCGCAAACAATAGGCCTTCTGGAAAGGCGAGGTGGTGATTTTGAGACATTTTTTAAGATAATTTTCCGCGCTGGAATCGTCGTTGTCGATCAGGACTTCGATATGCTGAAAGAGCCAGGTGGTTTGGTCGACGATGCGATCAGCCACGATTTATTCGGTCTTCTTTGTTACTTTTTTCTTTGGTGCACTTTTCTTTTTTGCGGGTGCTTTTTTCTTAGCAGGCGCTTTTTTGGTCGCTGCTTTCTTTGCTGGTGCTTTCTTTTTAGCAGGCGCTTTTTTCTTTGCAGCGGGTTTCTTTTTCGCCGCAGTTTTCTTAGCGGGGGCTTTCTTCTTGGTTGCTTTCTTCTTGGTTGCTTTCTTTTTGGCTGGCTTCTTTTTCTTGTTCGCCATTTTTGCCTCACGTTCCTCGATCAGTTCGAGCGCACGTTCAACGCTAACCTCTTCCATCTTTGTCCCTTTAGGAATGCCTGCATTCACTTTTCCGAACTTAATGTAGGGACCATAACGTCCATCTAATACAGTAATTTCTTCGCCGCTTTCAGGGTGCTTGCCGATAACATGAAGCACCTTTTGAGAACGCCGTCCTTTGGGTTTGCCCAACATTTCCAACGCTTCTTTGAGATCGATGGTGAATACTTTTTCGTCATCTTCCAAGGAGCGGTAGTTTTTCAGATGTTTAACATAAGGACCATAGGGGCCAATGGCTACAGCAACGGGTTTGGAATCGTCTGGATGTTTACCAAGTAGTCGTGGAAGAGAGAGCAATGCGATTGCTTTTTCCAGACTCAACTCGTCAGGGTTGATCGACTTGGGAACCGATCCCGTTTTTGGTTTTTTGTTCTCGTCCGTTCGTTCACCAAGTTGCAAGTAAGGGCCGAATCGTCCCCTTAACAAAAAGATCGGCTCACCGGTTTCAGGGAAGTTACCGATAATTTCTGGGCCTTTTTCCTTTTCGACGACCAATTTTTGGAGGTGTTCCATGGTTAAATCGGCAGGCGCAACATCGTCGGGGACATTCACTTTAGAATCGCCAATGACCGCGTAAGCACCATAAGGTCCAACCTTTAGAACGGCGCCTTCGAGATCGATGAGATCGACGATTTTCGCTAAATCTTTGTCAATTTCGTTTTTCGCCTTTATCAAGCTGATCTTTAAACGCGCCCTCGGTGCGATAAAAAGTATGCAGATAATCGACTTTGCTTTTCTTGCCGTCGGCGATCGCATCGAGCTGGTCTTCCATCTTTGCTGTGAAACTCATATTCACAAGTTCTGGGAAATGAGCGGAGAGGAAATCAGCAACAGCAAAGGCGATATAGGTTGGAATGATGGCCTTTCCCGAACGATGTCCGTAGCGACCGTCGGTGATTTTTTTCAAAATCGATGCATAGGTACTCGGACGTCCAATGCCCTCTGTTTCTAATTTTCGAATGAGACTGGCTTCGGTATAACGCGCAGGCGGTTTGGTTTCATGACCTGAGGCGTCTACTTTTTTGCACTCCGCACCATCACCGCTTTTCAAATCGGGCAGCAAGACTTCGGTGTTATCCAACATCGCTTCTGGATCGTCAGATCCTTCGACGTAGGCACGCATAAATCCGGGAAAGTCGATGCGATTTCCGTTTGCACGGAAGAGTAATTTTTTTCCATCGAGTTCAAATTCGAGATCGATTCGGATGCCGGTTTTCTTTGCATCTTTCATTTGGCAAGCGACGGTTCTCTTCCAGATAAGGTCGTAGAGTTTAAATTCTCTTCCTTTCAAACCAGTCGTATTGGGCTGGGTAAAAGAATCTCCAGTGGGACGAATGGCTTCGTGCGCTTCTTGGGCACCTTTGGATTTGCCTTTATAGACGCGAACGCTATCAGGCAAAAATTCATCGCCATAAAGGGATTTAATCGCATTACGGGCGGCGTCGGTCGCTTGAGAAGACAGGTTCGTGGAATCTGTTCTCATGTAGGTAATGTAACCATTTTGGTACAAACTTTGGGCGATTCCCATCGTTTGACTCGCTGACATGTTAAGCTTACGTGAGGCTTCCTGTTGCAAAGTCGAGGTTGTGAAAGGTGCCTTTGGTCGCGATGTATAGGGGCGATAATTTACATCGATCACTTTGGCGTCTTTGCCATTGATGTGGGCCTCGATCTTTCTCGCGAAATCTTCTTCAAGAAGTAAAACGTCTTTTCCGTCAACGATTTTACCTGTATTTTCGTTAAAATCTTTTCCGGTGGCAATGCGTTTTCCGTCTACACTCAACAAATCAGAGGTAAAACTACCCTGATTAAAAAGTTCAGCTTTGATACCCCAATAGGATCCTTTTCTGAATTTACGACGCTCTCTTTCGCGATCCACGATCAGACGAAGAGCAGGCGACTGAACTCGCCCGGCCGAAAGTCCATATTTGATTTTCTTCCAAACCAAGGAAGAAAGAGGGTAGCCGATGAGACGATCTAAAATTCTACGTGTCTCTTGGGCTTCAACCAAGGACTGATCAATGGAACGCGTATCGGCCAAGGCGGCCTGAATGGCGGATTTGGTGATCTCGTGAAAAACCATCCTTTTAATGGGGACTTTGGGTTTAAGAGCTTCGACCAAGTGCCAAGAAATAGCCTCACCTTCGCGATCCTCATCGGTTGCGAGAATGAGTTCGTCGGCTTTTTTTAATTCTGCGCGTAAATCCTTGAGCGCGCGTTGTTGATCCGCGTTTTTAATGACGTAGATAACATCGAAATCTTTTTCGACGTTGACGCCAAGCTTCGCCCATTCTTCCTTTTGATATTTTTCTGGAAGCTGTTTGGCATTGTTCGGAAGATCGCGAACGTGTCCCACAGAGGCTCGAACGACATACTCATCGGGTAAATACTTTTCGATGGTTTTAGCTTTTGAAGGTGATTCCACAATAACTAGAATTGACATACTGCCTCGGGCCTTAGGGAAAATTTACGCCTTGTTATTAGGGAAGCCTAAAAGCTTTGTCCAGTATTCTTATCGCTACCTTTACAATCGAGATTGTTCGATAGAGATTTTCAGTGCAAATGTACTCCCAAATGGTGGAGGCGGGTTTTAGACTCGTTTAATAATTATTGAATGAATAAGACGATTTAATCGTTGAATGCGTTGACATTCCAAAAAGAAAATCTAAAAGAGGTCCTGGACGAAGACCCTTATTGAGAGTTACGGTGCGCATATGAGTGATGGACGAATTGAAGATTTAACAGCCTTATTTTCTGAAACATTATCCAAGATGGACTGGATGGGTCGTACGACTTACCCACGTCTGAGATCGTCGGCTTCGGCCTCCGAGCTTGAAAAAATGACGACTCTGCTTGGTCGCGAAATCCCGACCGATTATCGCGCCTTCCTGAAGATGGCCAATGGTATGATGGGTGGAGAGCAATTTGACTGGATGCTTGCAGGGTGTAGCCCGCCAAATAAAGGCGAGTTATTCAGTAAAGTTCAGGAACAAATTGTGAGCACCTTGAGAGGAAGTAAGCCTGAAAGCGAACTTGCCGACCAGCTCGAAAAAAGCGTCGTCGTTGGAACCGACTTTGATAGTTTTTGCGTCTTTTTTGACGCCACGACCTTGGATGCAGACGAACCTGCATTGTTGAAAATCAGCATGGACGATCCAGATGAAGTGCATCCTGGATTTGAGAATTTTGAAGCCTTCTTGAAATTTATTGTAGATTTTTATGAAGAAACGGTATCTTTCATGCAGATACCTGTCGAAGAGGATGATGATATGGAGATGCCCGACATGGCCGATATGGGCTTGGGCGATCTCATGCCGACGCGCAAGAAAGCGAAAAGCGAAGACGATTCTCGTCTACTCGCCGAATTAGATTCATTGTTGGGAGGTTTTGACTTCTCTGAGGGTGGAATCGAAGAGGAAGAAGAGGAAGAGGAGGAAATGCAAATCTCACCTGAGATGCAGATGGCCTCCGATATGTGCACCTACGTGATCGATCAGCTGATCGTAACGAATTTGGTTGAACTCATTCCTGGTCCCGAAAACAAAGAGAACTTAGAAGATTTTATGTTACGTAAAC
>Ga0256840_1000690_pt1 | contig 33928 bp, 36 predicted proteins | sample 355202metaG_FD_185969 | JGI IMG/M metagenome (GOLD analysis project Ga0256840, IMG submission 185969) | Hydrothermal vent microbial communities from Mid Atlantic Ridge, Atlantic Ocean - 355-202 | ecosystem: Environmental > Aquatic > Marine > Hydrothermal vents | place: Atlantic Ocean: Mid...
GGCCATAGGTCAGCTCACCCGAAACCGGCTTGCAATCCATGCCCGCAACCTGCTGGAAATAGGTGAACTGGCTCACCTCCATACCATCACACCACACCTCCCAGCCAAGGCCCGCCGCGCCTAAGGTGGGCGACTCCCAGTCGTCCTCCACGAAGCGAATGTCATGCAGCGCCATGTCAATGCCGATGGCCTCAAGGCTGCCAAGGTACAGCGCTTGCAGGTCCGGCGGCGAGGGCTTCAGGATCACCTGATACTGGTAATAATGCTGCATCCGGTTGGGGTTTTCCCCATAGCGCCCATCGGTGGGCCGCCGGCAAGGCTGCACATAGGCCGCCGCCCAAGGCTTGGGGCCAAGGCTGCGCAGGCTGGTGGCAGGGTGAAACGTGCCCGCGCCAACCTCCATGTCATAAGGCTGCAACATAGCGCAGCCCTTGCCGGCCCAGTAAGCCTGCAACCGCAAAATGATGTCTTGAAAGCTCTGTGGTCTATCCATAAGCCGCGCCCCTTGCATTGTGTTGCCCCTCAATAGGGGGTGCGGGGCGGGGGGTCAATCAGGGAGATGCCGTTTCGGCGCTGGTTGATTTTCCAGCCCGTGCCGCTAGAGTAGGGGCATGAAACCTTTTTCGCGAAACCTGCCAAAGTGCGGGAGTTATCCTGATACGTCGCGCGCGCTTCAAGCGATTGGTTTTTTTGTTCTCGCGGGTATATGCTATCTTGTTTTCCGGTCATTTCAAGAATGGGGGAGTGATGCGACAATACCATACCTTTTCGCTGCGGGAATCCTCGCCATTTTAATTTGGCCATCACACTATTTTACTGAGCGGAAGCTCAAAGCTATAATCACGGAGCGCCCAGAAGAGTCCATTTGCACCTTTGCACGGTCTTTTGATCGACGAAAGGTGGACCCATGGGTGGTCCGCGCGGTGTATAATGACCTATAAGCCTGTATGAATCGCAAAGACGGGCCTTTCCCCATTCGCGCCAGTGATAACCTATGGAAGGATTTGCTCATTGATGAAGATGGCCTTGATATCGACATGATCGAATATCTGCCACCCCTCAATGGCCGCACAACGGTTGAAATGGAGAAAAACCCCTATTTCGGCCACGTGCAAACGGTGGAAGATCTGGTGCTGTTTTTCAATGCCCTGCCTTTGGCACCGCATGCTAAAGATATCCTATGATTAGATGCGGCTTGAAATACTGAAAGTAGGGCAACAGAATGATTGCAATAGCCACTGTGCTTTTTTTCGTGTTTTCAATCTTTCTGGATGCCCGTTCAACGGCCTATGCGCTTTCCCGCGGGGCAGAAGAGAGCAACCCGATTGCGGGTAAAACCCCGATTCAAGCCGCTCTCATGCGTCCTTTGCTGAACATCGCCGCGCTAGCCCTGCCTTTGTTTTTGGCGCTTTCCCGATTTGCATATCACCCTCCAATCAAACAGATTTATGTCAGCTTGCTTGTTATTATGCTGGCCATTTCTTTTGGAAAGGCCCACGCGGCGCTGGAAAATTTCTGTATCGGGCGCTTAGGGAAAAGCCCGTCTAACGGGTTGCGGCACCTATTGCGGCTCAAGCAAGGCAGGGCCCATTTGGCTTTTAACGGGGTTTATTTTGGCCTGCCATGGGCCCTATTGACCATTGCATTTGTGAAACCATGGATTTTGCAAAACGTATAGCCCTCACCCCTTCCCATAGCGCGACCCGCTGGCAAACATGTTGCCAACCCGCGCAATTTTCACGTTGCTGCGGTCCAGCCGGTAGCCCCGTGCCTCCAGAACCTGCCGCACCATATGGCCGATCATCTGCTTGAGGCGCATCCGCTTTATGCTTGGCCCGAAGCGCTGCAAAAGTGCGGGGGAAAGCGGCTCCACGGCGGGGCGGCCAAGGTAGCTCGCGGTGGTCATGCGCAGCACATTATCCGGCTCATTCAGAAAATCCCAAAGCGCCTGCCCGCCTTCATCCTTGAAGGTATTCACAAATTTATCCGGCCTATACATTCGCTTTCCTCGCGTTTTATACATTGCTCTGTAGACGTGTCATATTTGACATGTCTACAGAGCAATGTAAAATTTTCGCCGCTAGGGTTTGGGAGATGCGGGCATCGCAAAACAAGTTTGTGTGGTTAAGATGCAGGCGGTAATCTCATGAAAAACACACCCCGCCCTGTAGACATGTCAAATATGACATGTCTACAGGGCGGGGTATTGTTGGTATGCAGGTGATGAGGCTGCCCTAATTCTCAGCAATTACCGCATCCACCAGCACCTGCAAATCCGCGTCCGTTGTGCGGTGGTTGGTAATACTCACCCGCACCGCCCGCCGCCCGTTCACCGTGGTCAACGAGGGCACCGCCAGCCCGCTTTCCTGCAAGCGCAGCACAATTTCTTCGGTCATGGCATCACCCGAAACATGGGCAAACACCACCACCGAGCTGGCCACAGGGGCCAGCCGCTCAAGGCTTGGTTCAGCATCCACCAGCCCAGCCAGCGCTACCGCCTGCGCGCAATTCCGGCTAATCGCCGCGCCCAGCGCCTCTGTGCCCAGCGCCGTGATTTGCGCCCATATTTTCAGCGCCCGAAACCCGCGCGAAAGCTCGGGGCCATAATCTACCGGCCACGGGCGGCCCGCCGCCAATCCGCGCGCGCTGCTCGCCAAATAATCCGGCGCGCCTTCAAAAGCCGCCCTGTGCAGGGCCTCATCGCGCAGCAGCACAAAGCCCGCGTCATAGTTCACATGCAGCCATTTATGAAAATCAAACGCCACGCTATCCGCCCGATCAATCCCCTTGAGCCGAGGCCGCAGCGCATCACTCAGCACTCCCGCCGCGCCAAATGCGCCGTCAATATGCAGCCAAAGCCCCTGCGCCGCCGCGATATCCGCCAGCGCTGCAAGGTCATCAAACGCGCCCACATTCACACTGCCCGCCGTGCCCACCAGCAAGAAAGGCTCATAGCCCGCCGCGCGGTCCGCCGCCATCATCTCGAGCAGCGCTGCAATGTCCATCTCGAAATCCGCATTCACCGGCACCGCCCGCAGCGCATCACTTCCCAGCCCCAGCATATCAAACGCCCGCGCCACGCAGTTATGCGCTTGGTTTGAGGCATAGCCCACCAGCTTATGCGCCCCCACGCCCGTTTCCCGTGCCTTAAGCCGCGCATCCCGCGCCACTTTAAGCGCTACAATCGTCGCCATAGAGGTGCCGCTCACCACCAGCCCACTGGCCCCTTCAGGAAAGCCAAACATCTCGCGCACCCACGCAACCACCTGTTTCTCCACATACATCGCGCCATGGTCCCGCCCGCCCAGGTTGGCATTCATCGCCGCCGCCGCGATTTCCGCCAGCATAGAAGCCGCCCCGCCACTCCCATGCACCCAGCCAAAAAAGCGCGGGTGCGTATTGCCAACCCCATAAGGCAACAGCCCCGCCAGCGCGCTTGCCACAGCGTCATAGCCCACACCCGCCGCAGGCAATTTCGCCTGCATTTGCGCTTGCATTTTCTCCGGAAAAGCCTGCCAAACGGGGCCCTCTTTTGCCCGCACCATCTTGTCGACCGCCTGTTGCAAAAGCCCCAGTGCGGTGGCCTCAAAAGCCGACCAACCCGCAGGGTCCAAATTATCGGGTCCATCAGGCATTCAGCACCCCCAACACAATCAGCGCCACCAGCATCAAGGCCCACGCCCGCCACAGCACCGCCACCGAGCTGTCAATATCCGCTGGCCCCAAATCTTTGCGCCCTGCCCCGTTCACAAAGCGATCATCCGTGCGCTGCCCGCCATATATGCGCGGCCCCGAAAGCGCCACATCGAGCGCCCCCGCCATCGCCGCTTCGGGCCAGCCCGCATTGGGCGAGCGGTGCTGCCCCGCATCCGCCCGCATAACCGCGATTGCCTTATCAGACCCCGTCGCCAGCGCGATCAACCCCGCCGCCAAACGCGCCGGGATATAGTTCATCACATCATCCAAACGCGCCGCTGCCCAGCCAAATTCGAGGTATTTGTCATTCCGATGCCCGATCATACTATCCGCCGTATTCACCAGCTTATACGCCACAATCCCCGGCAGCCCCGCCACCAAAAACCAAAACACCGGCGCCACCACCCCATCAGAAAAATTCTCCGCCGCGCTTTCAATCGCCGCCCGCGACACCGCACTCTCATCCAGCGCCGCCACATCCCGCCCAACGATCATGGCCACCGCCTGCCGCCCCGCGGCCAGCCCTTGCCGCAGCCCGTCCGCCACCGCCGACACATGCTGCACCAACGAGCGATGCCCGATCAAGATCGCCGCGCCCAATATTTCCAGCAGTCCGGCATCCTGCGGCCATGCCACAGCCCACCCCACGGCGGTGAAGCCAAGCAGCAAGCCTGCCAGCGCCACCGTGCCTTTTGCACGCCGAAACCGCCCGGCGTTCAACAGCAGGTCACATTTCTCGATGCAAAATCCGAAAATCCGCACTGGATGAGGTATACGAGACCACAGCCATGCAGGCTCACCCCAGAGGGAATCTGCTATCAGCGGCACAACTATAAGGATAAAATCCACCTAAACCTCGCTCAATTTGACGGCAAATATTCAAAAACCCTGCGTTTTCCCTTAGCCCAAGGGTAGTAAAATTGTATAATCTCCACTAGGGCAAGGTAAAACTGAAAGCAATTTTTAAATACAAACGCTCGCGGTGTAGGTGTTTTCCACACATGCTGAACTGTACATTTTCCTGAAGGGGGCTGTTTTGCGGGTATTAATCGCACAACAACACGCCGATCTTGCCCAAATTTGGACCGGATTTTTGGAGCGTGAAGGCATTACAACAACGGTCGTGGCCTCGCAAAGCGAGGCGTTGGCGCGGCTGCGGGTCGAGGCTTTTGATGCCTTGGTGCTTGAAATGGTGCTGCCCGATGGCGGCGCGATCGTAATCGCGGATTTCGCTGCTTACCGCATGCCCGATGTGCCGGTTATTACCGTAAATTCCACCAGTTTTTTCTCCGACGGCTCCATTTTTCAGATTATTCCGAATGTCCATTCGGTCATGCAAGCACCGGTGGAGGGCAAAGACCTTGCCGCCATGGTTTCCCATCTCAAAAGCAAACGCCGGCGCGGGGCCAGTACACCAATGTGATCGGGTGTAAAAACTTCTGGCCGTAGCGCAAAATCCGGATATAGTAAGGCAGTATTGATTTGCAGCTCAACCATTCCTTAACCGGTTTGACCTAAGCTCGCCTGAGGAGGACCTTACATGGATGCGTTTCTATCAAAAGAGGTTTTGAACGGGCTAGAGCGCGCGCGCAAACAGGCGCAGCGCAAAAAGAACCGCCTGCGGCTGCATGTAGGCGACGAAATTTACCCGCTGCTCCGCCTGTCGGATAATGGTTTCGAGATGGACGCAGAGGCCGCCCCCCATTTGCGCGGCTTTGTCGATATTTATGACGGGGCCAAGCATCTGGCGAACTGCCTGATTATCCACTCCGAGCCGGAGGGTAGCATTATGCGCTATGAATACAAGCGCCACACCAATATTGCCAACGGCCCCGCCAAAGATTTCGCGGTCGACGAAAACGCGCCCGTCGCTTTAATCGGGCGCTAGGCCGACATTTGCACAGATAAGCGCGCTGCCATTGGTTGTTTTGCGATTTCATTGCACCAAACAGCACACCAGCGCAACAATCTTCTAATTTTTTCCGATGTGGCGCGTCAATCACTAAATTCTCCTGCGACCCCCGCGATAAACGTGGCGGTAACTTAGCCCTTATCGCCGGAGAATCACCATGATCGAAGCCCCTTACATTCTGTTTTTGGGAGACGCCGTAGACCCTCTCGCTGCCAAGGTTGCCCAAGGCATCCGCGACTGGCGGCCCGATTACGCCAAAGCGCAATTCCGCCTGCCGGGCTGCAATGCCGATATGGGCCTGCCGGATATGACCATGGAAGAGGCCGCCGCCGCAGGCATAAAAACCGTAGTCATCGGCGTGGCCAACCGTGGTGGGCATATCTCGGATGCCTGGATTACAGCGCTGGAAGCAGCGCTGGTGGCGGGCATGGATATTGCCTCGGGCCTGCACAACCTGCTTTCAGACGAGGGCCCGCTGGTCGCCGCCGCGCAAATGCATGGCCGCACCCTGCATGATGTGCGCATCCCCACCGTCGCCTACCCCATTGCCAATGGCAAAAAGCGCACAGGCAAGCGGGTGCTGGCCGTGGGCACCGATTGCTCGGTGGGCAAAATGTATACCGCCATCGCCATGGAGCGCGAAATGCACAAGCGCGGCCTGAAAGCCACCTTTCGCGCCACCGGCCAAACCGGCATTCTGATCACCGGCGGCGGCGTGCCGCTAGATGCGGTGATCGCCGATTTTATGGCTGGCGCGGTGGAATATCTGACGCCCAATAACGACGATGACCATTGGGACATCATCGAGGGCCAAGGCAGCCTGTTCCACGCCAGCTATTCCGGCGTCACCATGGCCTTGATCCACGGCGGCCAGCCCGATGCACTGATCCTCGCCCACGAGCCAGCCCGCACCCACATGCGCGGCCTGCCCGATTACGCCCTGCCCTCGCTAGAAGATCTCCGCGATGTCGCCCTACGCCTTGCGAAAGTCGTGAACCCTGATTGCAAGGTGATCGGGGTGTCCGTAAATACCGCCAAGCTTTCAGAATCCGAGGCCGAGGCCTACCTCGCGGCGCTGGAAGCCAAGCTCGGCCTGCCCTGCGTAGACCCCTACCGCCAAGGCGCTGGCCGCCTTGTGGAGGCGCTGAAATGATCGTAGGCGTCGCAGAATCCTTCCCGCTGAAAGAGGTGTTTACCATCTCGCGCGGCTCGCGCACCGAAGCCAAAGTGGTGACCGTCAGCGTATCACGCGACGGCGCGTTTGGCCGTGGCGAATGCGTGCCCTATGCCCGCTATGGCGAAACCATGGACAGCGTGATCGCCCAGATCGAGGGCCTGCCGCCCCGCATCACCCGCGCCGATCTGCAAGCCGCCCTGCCCGCAGGCGCGGCCCGCAACGCGGTCGATTGCGCCCTGTGGGATTGGGAGGCCAAAAAGGCCGGAAAGCGCGTGTGGGAACTGGCCGGATTGCCCGCCCCGCAACCCGTGCTCACCGCCTTCACCCTGTCACTGTCCACGCCGGAAAAGATGCAGGCGCAAGCCGCCAGGCATGCCGCCCGCCCGCTGCTTAAAATCAAGCTTGGCGGCGAGGATGACATGGCCCGCCTCGAGGCCGTGCGCAAAGGCGCGCCGGATACGCGGATTATTGTGGATGCCAACGAGGGCTGGACGCCGGAGCTTTACACCGCGCTGGCCCCCGCCCTGATCCGCCTCGGGGTCGAGGTGGTCGAGCAGCCCTTGCCCGCTGGTGCCGATGATATGCTTACCGAAATCGAGCGCCCGCTGCCTGTGTGCGCCGACGAATCCTGCCATGATCGCGCCAGCCTGCCTGCCCTGAAAGGCAAGTATGACATGGCCAATATCAAGCTTGATAAAACCGGCGGCCTCACCGAAGCCCTCGCCCTGAAAGACGCCGCCATCAGCGAGGGTTACGCTCTGATGATCGGCTGCATGGTCGGCACTTCCCTCGCTATGGCCCCCGCAACCCTGCTGGCCCAAGGTGCCCAAATCGTTGATCTTGACGGCCCTCTGCTTTTGGCACGTGACCGCACCGCCCCTTTGCGTTATGACGAGCGCGGGGTTTACCCGCCAACCGCAGAACTATGGGGATAAGCATGAGCAGAATTGTTTACGTAAACGGCGAATACCTGCCGGAGATCGACGCCAAAATCTCGGTCTTTGACCGGGGCTTCCTGATGGCCGATGCTGTCTATGAGGTCACTTCGGTGATTGATGGCAAAATCTTGGCCTTTGACGGCCATACCGAGCGGCTGGAGCGCTCGCTCAACGAGCTGGGCATGAAAGCGCCCTGCACCATTCCCGAGCTGCTAGACATCCACCGCGAGCTGATCAAGCGCAATGAGCTTACCGAGGGGTTGGTTTATTTGCAGGTCACGCGCGGCATTGCGGATCGCGATTTCACCTACCCCGATGTGGAGCCAAGCCTTGTGCTGTTCACGCAAAGCAAAAACGTGGTCAATTCGCCAATTGCTAAAACCGGCATGAAAGTGATTTCCATCCCCGATATCCGCTGGGGCCGCCGCGACATTAAAACCGTGCAACTGCTGGCCCCCTCTATGGGCAAAATGGCCGCCAAGGCGGCGGGCTGTGATGATGCGTGGCTGGTCGAAGACGGGCTTGTGACTGAGGGCACCTCGAACAACGCCTATATCGTGGCGCAAGACGGCACGATCATCACGCGCAATCTCGGCACCGAAATTCTCGCCGGTATCACCCGCGCCGCCGTGCTGCGCTTTGCAGCGGAAGCCCAGATCAAGATTGAGGAACGCCCCTTCACCATTGAGGAAGCCAAGCAGGCGAAAGAGGCCTTTGTGACCTCGGCCACCACCTTTGTAGGGCCAGTAGTTGAGATCGACGGCGCGCAAATCGGTGATGGCAAGGTCGGCGAGATCGCCCGCCGCCTGCGCGAGATCTACCTTGAGGAAAGCCTCAAAACCGCGATTTAAAGCGCAGAAACAAAAACACGCGCCCTACAGGGGGGCGCGTGTTTACGCGAGGGGGCGTGTCGCCCCCTTTTTTATGCGCCGCCGTTACAGCAGGCCGCGCAGCCCATCTACCATATTGGTAAGCACGCCAACCACCGGCGCAAGCGCAGGCACCATATCGGCAACGGAATCGCCAAACAGGTAGAGCACCAGCCCCAGCAAGAACAGCGCCATCACCAAAATAAAGCCAGTGCGTTTACCCGAGCGTGGCGGGCGGCTTCCCCCAGTATCGCGCAGCACGTCTTTCAGCGGGTTAGAGGGTGCCGCTTTCGCGGGGGGCGATTTTGTCGCTGACACAGTGGCTTTGCCTCGCCCAAACTTGCCGAGCAGCCCGCCTTTTGCCGCTTCTGGAGCCGTTTTGGGGTGCGTTTTGGCCATATTCACCACTTGCGCCCTAATCGCCGCCTCTACATCCTCGGGCGAATTCACCGGCGTTGGTTTGCGCGGGGCCAGAGCCGAAATATCATCCGCTGCGGGAGGCTTCGGGGCCACGGGCGGCGGAGTCGGGGTTTCAGGGGTAGAGGCGCTGCTCAGCCGACCAGACATAGTAGGCAATGGGGCAGCGGCAACATTTGCAGCAATCACATTGAACACTTCCGGCAATGGTTGCGCCAAGTGCCCCTCGCGCTGGCGGGCTATCGCAGCCATATGCCCGGCCACAACAGGGTCAGAATCCTCAGGCGCAGGCTTTGGTGTCATCGTTAACGGCGCTTCTTCGGGGGATTCATCCCAATCGAAATCATCGTCATCGTCAAAGGCATCCACTGACGCGCTCGGAGCGGCCTCTGGCACGACATCTTCCACGCGCGCCTCTGGCACGACATCTTCCACGCGCGCCTCTGGCACGACATCTTCCACGCGCGCCTCTGGCACGACAGGATCCGCGAGCACCTCCGGGGCTTCCGCCCCCTCCCAAGGCCGGAAAACGTCTTCTTCCTCATCTGCGCTGGCCCCCGTTGCCGGATGGTCTATGGCCCAACTTGGTCTGGCTGCACCCGAAGCTTCGGGCTGCGCTGTGTCTGACAGGGTCCGGATGAAATCTTCCATACCCTTGGCGGCTTCACCGGATTCCGCAGTCTGCGCGCCCAATGCGGACAAGTCATCGGGGGCCGCAGCCTCCGATTTTGATGCAGACGCTTCAGCAGAGGCCGCCATACCCGTCGCGATCTCGCTCCAATGGGGCTTGTGAACGGGCTCTGGCTCTGGCTCTGGCTCTGGCTCTGGCTCTGGCTCTGGCTCTGGCTCTGGCTCTGGCTCTGGCTCTGGCTCTGGCTCTGGAGCAATGGTCGCTTCTACAGAGGATTCAAGGGGGGTATTGTCCACTGGTGCAAAAGTCTCTTCTGGCACCGCCTCCTCTTCAGCCACCTCAACAACAGCCGAGGGGGTCGAGGCAGAAGCCGGCTCATCGAGCGGGGCTTCGAGCGGCGAGTCTTCTACGGGTGCAAAAATCTCTTCCGGCGCATCCTCCACTTCAGCCACATCGACAACAGCTGCGGGGGCCGATGGGGCCGAGGCCGAGGCCCGCGCTTCGGCTAATATCTCGTCTAGCGGATCATTCTCGAAAAACGGGCCTTCGGGGGGTTTGGGCACCCGCCATGTGGGCTTTTCTTCTTCCGGCTCTTCGGGCGGCAATGGCTCCAAATCTGTGGGAGCTTCGATTTCTGGCACATGCATACCACCCAAAATCCCGCGCAGGTCATGGGAGCCTTCATCGGGCGCGCTTTCGGCAGGGGCGGAGAACTCGGCACTCGACGGGGCACTCGCAGCGGAGGGCGCGGCGTAATGCGGTTCCGGCACGGTATTAATTTCCGGCGGGAGCGCGGGCGCAGATGGCGCGGCTTCAGACGGGAGCGCAGCCGAAGGGGCAACCGGCACAGGTTCGGCAACCGGCACAGGTTCGGCAACCGGCACAGGGGCCGGTTTGGCCTCGATACCGGCATCTGCGGGCATTTGGTTCCAGCGCGTGAGGCAGGCGCTGCATTCAACCTCGATCCCGCCGGCGGGGATATCTGCTGCATCCACCTCGTATGTGGCCTTGCAATTTGGGCATGTTATCCGCATAGTTTTATCCTGTAATTACTTTTTTGTTCTGGCCACCCGAATCAATTTTTAATATTACACCCCACCTTCGCATGGTATTCAAGAGGATCAAAGGCTTAGGGCTTGAGCTTAGCGTGTTAACATGTGATTGTCTGCAAAATTTGGAGGAAAATATCCGTGATCTCGTTGAAAAACGCCGGATTTAGCTATGGCGCCAATGCCATTTTGAAAGATGTGAACCAGGAGCTCGCGGCGGGCTCCTTTCATTTTCTCACAGGCCCCTCGGGCGCAGGGAAAACCACCTTGCTGAAAATGTGCTATCTTTCGCTCATGCCCGATTCTGGCGCACTGGAAGTTTTAGGGGAGGACGTGAGCAGCCTCTCGCGTGAGCAAATCACCCAGATGCGCCGCCGAATTGGTGTTGTGCATCAGGATTGCCAGTTCCTTAACCATTTAACCATTCGTCAAAATATAGCTCTGCCGCTGCTGGTGGCAGGTAAAAATATTGAGGACAGCATGGAAAATCTTGAGGATCTTCTTTCTTGGGTCGGTATGTTGCACCGCGCAGACGCCTACCCCGAAGAGATTTCGGGCGGCGAGCGGCAGCGGCTGGCTTTGGCCCGCGCCGTGATCATGGACCCCGATATGATTGTGGCCGACGAGCCCACCGGCAATGTGGATTGGGAGATGGGCCAGCGCATTTTAACCCTGCTGGTAGAGCTCAACAAAATGGGAAAAACCATTTTGCTGGCAACCCATGACCTCAACCTTATTCGCTCAATCAAAGGGCGGGTGCCGGCCTCGGTTTTGCGCCTGAAAGAAGGGCAGTTGAGCCTTGCGGGGGCGCAGCTATGAGCTTTAATCCACTATCATACATGTTTGGCGATTCCAGCTCTGACCAAGTGGTGCCACCAAAAGGAAATGCCGCTTGGCTCACCGGATTCGCCTCCGGTGCCATGGCATTTATCGCCGTATTCGCGCTCACCCTATCCTTGGCCGTGGGGCGCTTGGCTGATTATTGGTCGCTTGATCTGGCCCGCAGCGCCACGGTGCAAATTGTGGCCGAGGGCGACGGGCTAACCGCGCAAACAGAGGCCGTGCTGCGGGTGTTGCGCACCACGCCGGGCATTCAGAGCGCTGAAATCATTTCAAAATCCGATCAATACGCGCTGCTAGAGCCTTGGCTGGGCAGCAACCTCCCCACCGAGGGCCTGCCTATTCCGCAGATGATCGACATGCGTTTCAGCGCCATCGGCCCAGATGTTGACAGCCTGCTTTTGCGACTGGAGGCCGAAGCCCCCGATGCGCGGTTTGACGACCATAACACATGGCGCGCGCCGGTGCTGGCAGCCTCGCAACGCTTGCGGCTGATGGTGGCACTCTCGCTGGTGCTCACGGCGGTTATCACGGTGATTATTGTGGTGCTATCTGCCCATAGCGCCTTGGCATCTAACCAGAATATCATCCGCACCCTGCGGTTACTCGGGGCGCGCGATGCCTATATTGCTCGCGCTTTTGTGCGCCGCATTACTATGCGCGCCACCCTTGGCGCGGCGCTCGGCATGGGGCTGGCCATGGCCGCCGTTATCGCCTTTCCGTCGCCGCCTGAAACCAGCGGGCTGCTCTCGGGTATGCGCCTGAGCGGGGTGGACTGGGCCTATCCGTTTTTGGTGCCGGTGCTGGTGGGCATTTCGGCCTTTGCCACCTCGCGCATAGCCGCGCGCTACCATTTACATAGTGTGACCTAGATGCTGCTGATCCGCTCCATTATCTTTGATTTTCTGATGTATGCCACGCTTTTGGTGCAGGGCATTCTCTTTGCCCCGCTTGCCATTTGGTCGGTAAATGGCACCTATTGGGCAATGAAGTTTTATTGCCGCACGGTGTTTTGGTATCTGAAAGTGGTGTGTAATCTGCGAGTCGAATTCAGGGGCACCGCGCCGGATGGCGAGGTGGTGGTTTGCGCTAAGCATATGTCTTTCCTAGATGTTTTAATGCTGATGCACGCCCTGCCCCGCGCCAAGTTTATCATGAAGCGCGAGCTGGTTTTTGCGCCGGTTATCGGCCTTTACGCCCTACGCATCGGCTCGGCCGCCGTGGCGCGGGGTAAAAAGGGCGGGGCTGTTAAAAAAATGGTGTCTGATCTTGATAAAGGCCGCGCAAAAGACGTGGGCCAAACGGTGATTTATCCGCAAGGCACGCGGGTTTTGCCGGGGGCGCATAGGCCTTACAAAGTGGGGGCCGGGGTGCTTTATGAGCGGTTCGGGGTGGATTGCGTACCAGCGGCCACCAATACCGGCGTGTTTTGGGCGCGGCGCAGCCCCTATCGCAAAGCGGGCGTGGCGGTGATGGAATTTTTGCCGCCTATCAAATCGGGCATGGCGATCAAGCCCTTTTTGGCCGAGCTGGAAGAGGTCGTGGAAAGCCATTCCAACCGCCTGATGGTTGAGGCCGGCCATGTTTTCGAGCCACTCTCAAAAAGCTGATTTCGGAATCCCGAGAATCTGTGCTAGGCTGCGCGCAGGAGGATTTTCAAATGATTTCACGACGTTCACTACTGGCCGCCGCCCTGCTTGCCCCACTGGCCCTGCCCGCCTTGGCGCAAGAAATTGGCGATGACGGGCTACATATCCAGACATGGTTTCATGACGGCTTTCTCGAAATGGGTGCGGATTTGCAAGACGCCGCCGCCGAGGGCAAAGGCCTGATTGTGATTTTTGAGCAACGGGGCTGCCCCTATTGCCGCGAGCTGCACGAGGTGAATTACGCCATTCCCGAAATCACCGACTACCAGAAAGAGCATTTTTACACCGTCCAGATCAATATGTGGGGGGATAGGATGGTCACAGATTTTGATGGTGAAGAGCTTTCGGAAAAGAAGCTGGCGCAAAAATGGCGGGTGAACTTCACGCCGACCTTGCTGTTTTTCCCGCTCGAAAATGCCGAAGCCGCCACGGTGGATGAGGCCGAAGCCTTTCGGATGCCCGGCTATTTCAAGCCCTTCCATTACGCGTCGGGCCTCGAATATGTGGCCACAGGCGGCTATATGGATGCCGGATTTCAGCGTTTCACCCGCGCGCGTTTTCTGCGCATGGAAGAGGCTGGCCTAAACCCAAGCCTGTGGGATTAAAGCAGCAAAGCCAAACAAAAAACAGGCGCTCCGTTTCCGAAGCGCCTGTTTTAAGCAGCTATAAATTCAAATTATGAATTAAGCGCCGGTGCCATTACTTCTTCGTCACGGCCAGCAGAACAACGGCAGCGATGATGAGGGGGATGAGCCACGCGCCAGAACCGCCCATGGGAGCAGGCTCTTCGATAGCAACAGTTACTGGAGCTACGAAGGTAACGGTGCCCGCGAATGCGGACTTAGCGGCAACGAGGCCGAGAGCGGCGAGTTTAAGAGCTTTCATTTTTGCTTCCTTAGATATGCGCAATTGATGTTGCCCAAAAAAAGGGCTAACCCGCTTTTAGCAACAATGCTGTGCATTTGCTAGTCATTAAATGCACCAATGTTGTAGTACATACCACATATATGCAATCCGTTGCCATTCTGCGGCAATAACGCGCATAAAGCAGCCGTGCACCCCTCCACCCCCGTGAGCAAATTATGCACGAACCCCCTCTGCGCCGCTTTCGATCGTGATCATCATTTTCTCCCGCCAGCGCCCAGATCGCGAGCTTCACCAAAACCATGCAGATATCACACCATGTCAAGCCAAAGCCGGGCCTGTGCCATGCCCACAACAAAGCGCTCGATGTCGCGATCGAGCTGGGCGTATGCGGGATAGGCAGCGTAGATGATGACCGGATTATTGATGAAAACTGGCTGTTGCACATGCTGAAAGCCACCCAAGCCTCCCCTGATACCGATATGCCTCTCGGCCAATGGCCGTGGACAGCGCCAGCATACACCCCCGCATGCCCCCCCCTGCGCCGGCCAGCCTTAAGCGCACCGGCAGTAGAAGGCCGGCGGCATGAGGGGTTGTATCAAAAGAGGACAGGGCGCTGATTCGACCTTCCCGCACCTGCCGATCTGCGCTATAGGCTAAATATGAGCCAAAATCCCCCCAGCCTCCGCCCCGACCTTGCCCGCGCGCATGTGCCAGATACCCCCCGCAGCGGCCAACCGCGCATCGGCATGGTCAGCCTTGGCTGTCCGAAAGCGCTGGTCGATAGCGAACGGATTCTCACCCGTCTGCGCGCCGAGGGCTATGGGGTGTCGCCCGATTATACCGGGGCTGATGCGGTGATCGTAAACACCTGCGGCTTTCTTGATTCTGCCAAGGCCGAAAGCCTCGCCGCCATTGGCGAGGCGCTGGCTGAAAATGGCCGCGTGATCGTAACCGGCTGCCTTGGGGCCGAACCGGATTATATAACCGGCGCGCACCCCAGCGTGCTGGCGGTAACAGGCCCACATCAATATGAGCAGGTGCTAGACGCGGTGCATAAGGCCGTACCGCCATCGCCCGATCCGTTTATTGACCTGCTGCCCGCCAGCGGTGTGTCCCTCACCCCGCGCCATTTCAGCTATCTGAAAATCTCGGAAGGCTGCAACCATAAGTGTAAGTTCTGCATTATTCCAGACATGCGCGGCAAGCTGCAAAGCCGCCCCGCCCATGCGGTTATGCGCGAAGCCGAGCGGCTGGTGAATGCGGGCGTTAAGGAGCTGCTGGTCATCAGTCAGGACACCTCCGCCTATGGGCTGGATATTAAATATGCCGAAGAAAAAGGCCACCGCGCCCATATCACGGATCTGGCGCGCGATCTGGGCAGCCTCGGCGCATGGGTGCGCCTGCATTATGTTTACCCCTACCCCCATGTGCGCGACCTGATTCCGCTGATGGCCGAGGGGCTGGTTTTGCCTTACTTGGACATCCCGTTTCAGCACTCCCATGTAGACGTGCTCAAGCGCATGGCGCGGCCTGCGGCGAGCGCGAAAACGCTAGACGAAATCGCGAAATGGCGGGCGGATTGCCCCGATATTACCCTGCGCAGCACGTTTATTGTCGGTTATCCGGGGGAGACCGAAGCCGAGTTCCAGCACCTGCTGGATTGGCTCGATGAAGCCCAGCTCGACCGTGTCGGCTGTTTTCAATATGAAAACGTAGCGGGCGCGCGCAGCAATGCCCTGCCCGACCACGTGGCAGACGAGGTCAAACAAGACCGCTGGAACCGCTTCATGGAAAAATCCCAAGCAATATCCGAGACCAAGCTGGCTTTGAAAGTCGGCAAACGGCTGGACGTGATTATTGACGAAATAGACACCGAGGGTGCCACCTGCCGCACCAAGGCGGACGCGCCGGAAATAGACGGCAACCTGTTCATAGACGAAGGCTTCGAAGGGCTAAGCGTGGGCGACATTGTGTCGGTCGAGGTGGACGAGGCGAGTGAATATGACCTGTGGGGCAAGCTGTAGGGCGGGTTTTAGCCCACCATTGGCACCCGCATAAAATACCGCCGCGCGCCACCCTCAGTCACCACACCCACCAACTCATAGCCCTGCTCATTGCAAAAATGCGGCACGTCTATCACTGCAGCCGGGTCATCGGCGACCAGCTTTAGCACTTGGCCTGCCGCCATGCCTTTCAGCCGTTTGCGCGCTTTCAGCACGGGCAGCGGGCAGAGCAGGCTGCGGGCGTCAATTTCTTCATCAAAATCCATAGCCGCAGGCTAAGGGGTCTGGGCATGCCTGTCCACGCAAATGTGACAAATATTGGGATGACCTTTCATGCCAAACCCGCTAAAGCTGGGCAAAGAAAAGGAAAATGCCATGTTTGGAATTGACGTTATTGACGCCACGCTGCTGCCCTCGATATTTGTGGCGCTGCTGGCAGGGATTATCAGCTTCTTAAGCCCCTGCGTGTTGCCAATTGTGCCGCCATACCTCGCCTTTATGGCGGGGTCTTCGATGGATGAAATCGAGCAAGGCAAAAGCAAAAAGGTCATCATTTCCGCGCTGTTTTTCGTGCTCGGCCTCTCCACCGTGTTTATGATGCTTGGCATTGCCGCCTCCGCCCTTGGCCGCTCTCTTTTGCGCTATCAAGGGGAAATGACCATCGCTGGCGGGGTGATCATCATCATTTTCGGCCTGCATTTCCTTGGCGTTTTTCGTATTCCGTTCCTTTACCGCGAGGCCCGTATGGAGGCCAAAACCGAGGGCGGCTCATTTATTGGCGCTTATATTCTGGGGCTGGCCTTTGCCTTTGGTTGGTCACCCTGCATAGGGCCGATCCTTGGCACCATCCTGTTTTTGGTGGTCGACGAGGGCAATATTGGACGCGGCATGGTGATGATGGGGGTTTACGCCTTCGGCCTTGGGCTGCCGTTTATTCTGGCGGCCGTGTTTATAACCAAGGCGATTGGCGTGATGAACCGCTTTAAAAAGCACATGCGCAAGGTCGAAATCGGCTCGGGGGTGTTAATGATCACCATCGGGGTTTTGATGATCACCGGTTGGTTCACCGCCATGTCTTTCTGGCTGCTGGAGCAATTTCCCGCGCTCGGGGCGATCGGTTAACCCTACCCAAAGGGGTTCAGGCGCAATATAGTCGGGCAAAACGAGAGTGCCTGAGCCATGACCCACCCCCAACCCGTGCGCAAGCGCAAGGTGTTTTACCTGCCGGGATATGACCCGGTGCCCGCGCGCCATTACCGCGAGATGTATCGCCGTGAGGGCGCGCTTCAGGCTGGCATTTCGGGCTATGCGCTGCATATGCAGGCTTTACAAAGCGAGGGCTATGCGTGGCAGGTCGAGGCCGAAATAGACGGCCTTAACACCACCACCGAAGTTGAATTATTGGGCTGGAATGACATCGTCGTGGCCTCTATGCAATCCGGAATCTTGGCGAGCTACTGGCTGCTGCTGCGCACGCTTTGGCTTTACCTGCGCACGGGGGCGCTGTTTGCCCTTTTCCGCCTGCGCCCTGCGCCAATGATCGCGGCGCTCTATCCGGTGGTGCTGCTCGGGGGACAGCTCTTATTGGCCATTGCCGCTGGCTTTCTGGTGGGGTGGGGGCTTCGTTATGCTCTTGTTTACATGGCCCTGCCGTTTATTGAGGGCTGGCCGATGTTACAGGTGGCCTATTTTGGCATTGCGCTGGCGCTCCTGTCTGCGGTTGCAGGCATAGTGGTTTTCGGGCTGGTGCTGAAGGCCTTCAAGGCGCGTGATAACCGGATTTACGCTTATTACCTCCTTTACGTTTATGCCTTTTCCGCATGGCATGCGAGCGGCGCACCCCCTGCCATGCGGGCGCGGATGCAGGATTTCAAGGCCCGTATCGCCAAAGCCTTGACGGAGAACAATGACGAGGTGCTGATTGTCGGCCATTCTGTCGGCGCGCATCTGGGGGTGGAGCTACTGGCGGAAATGGAACGCGACGGCATGATCAAGGGCAACACCCCACTGGCGCTGCTTACTTTGGGCGAGGTCATCCCGATGATCTCCTACCTGCCCACCGCGCGAGGCCTACGCAAGCGCCTGCACGACCTTGGCAAAAGCACGCGGGTGTTCTGGCTGGATGTCACCGCGCCCGGCGATGGCGGCTGCTTTGCGCTCTGTGACCCTGTGGCGGTGAGCGGGGTGGGTGCGGGGCCAAAGGTGCTCTCAGCCGCCTTTAGCCAAACGCTAAAGCCCGAGACCTATGCCGCCCGCAAGCGCGCGTTTTTCAAGCTGCACTTTCAATATCTCTGCGCTTTTGACAAGCCCGATAAATACGATTATTTCGCCATCACCGCAGGCCCACAAGCGCTGAAACACCGCTTCGGCGCGCAAGCGGATTCCCCCTCGAAGCGCACACAATGCTTCTCCAAATACACGGATATGGCCGATGACTAAACTCCCCGTTAAGCCAAAATCCCGCCCCGAAGGTGTGGGTATTTTCCAGCGCATCAAGCTCTTTCGGCAAGACATGTTCGCCTCCCAGCCCGCCAAGCTTTACAAAGCATGGATGGCTGAAACCCGCACGCCGTTTTACCGCTCTTTCCTTATCAACCAGCCCGACCTCGTGAAGCGGGTGCTCAAAGAGCGGCCCGAGGATTTCCCGAAATCCCCCGTGATTCACGACACCCTCAAGCACCTTTTGGGTGATTCTGTGTTTGTGACCAACGGCGAACAATGGAAGCGCCAGCGCCGCATAATTGACCCTGCCTTTGAAGGCGGACGCTTGCACGAGGCCTTTCCGGCCATGCGCGCCGCAGGGCTGGCGGCGCTGGGGCGGCTGGGGGATGGTGGCGAGGTGGAAATGGAATACCAGACCGCGCACCTGACAGCTGATGTTATTTTCCGCACCCTTTTTTCTATGCCGATCGAGGACGATACCGCGACCAAGGTTTTTCAAGCCTTCCGCGATTACCAACGCACCCAACCGCTCTGGAATATCGCCGGCCTGCTCCAGCTCCCCGCTTGGGTGCCGCGTTTTCGCAACACCAAAGCCAAAGCGGCGGCAGGGGATATACGCGGACTGCTGGAGAGCCTCGTAACCGCCCGTCAATCCGAGATTGCGGCGGGCACCGCGCCCAATGACCTCGCCACCAAGATCATGACAAAATCCGACCCGGAAACCGGCCATAAGTTCGGCGCGCAAGAGATGGTCGACCAAGTGGCGATTTTCTTTCTGGCGGGGCATGAAACCTCTGCCTCGGCCCTAAGCTGGGCGCTTTACCTGCTGGCCTTTGACCCGGCGGTGCAAGCGCGGCTGGCAGAGGAAGTGGCAGGGCTGGACATGGAAAATATCCAGTTCAAAGACCTGAGCAAGCTGCGCTTCACCCGCGCCGTTTTCCGCGAAACCCTGCGCCTCTACCCTCCCGTGCCGATGATGGTGCGCCGTGCCGAGAAAGCTGAAGAAATGCGAGACCGCACGGTCCCCAAAGGCTCGATGGTCATCCTGTCGCCGTGGCACCTGCACCGCCATAAGCGCCTATGGGAGCGGCCAGATGAATTTGACCCCGACCGCTGGGAAACCGAGAATGGAAAGCAATGCGGGCGCACCGCCTATATCCCGTTTTCGGCGGGGGCGCGGGTGTGCACGGGCGCTGGTTTTGGCATGGCCGAGGGCGTGCTGCTGCTGGCCATGCTGGTGCAGCGGTATCGCTTTGAGATGGTGCGGGAACCAACGCCTGTGGCGTATTTGACCGTGCGAGCAAAAGACGGGATTTGGTTGCGTCTGGTGCCACGGCCGTTGTAAAAAAGGCTTAACATTGCTATCAATATATATAGAAATAGTCAGTGCTGATACGAGCCGTAGTGGCGTATTCATGTAGATCGTGCAGCTTGTATAGATTAAGCGATCACCAAACGGGGGATTGATTTTGCCTGGAGAACAAAGAACGGTTGCCCTAATACTTTTGGGATTTGGATTATCTACATATTTCCAACTGACTGGTTTTTTAGAGACCTACCACCTGACCCATACCATGAAATTCGCGCGACGATACTATTAGTTGGTGCCGCTATTATGTGGTATTTGCCTGATCGCAAATAAGTCCGGCAATGGAGAAAGATCATTAGTAAGTTCTAGGAGCTACAGCGCTGAATAAGGCTCGGCAGTTTATTACTTACGCTATCGACAATATCAACACAAACACAGCACAAAAATCTGCTAGGTTTGCAGCGCCTTCAACACATAAAGCCTGATCGCGGTGGCGAGGCCGGAGCTGCCCAAGCGGGCGTCATCAATTTCAGCCGCAAGGCCGTTGATGGTTTTGCCTTCCTCTTCGGCTATACGCAGAAATGCCCGCCAGAAAGGCTCCTCCAGAGAAACCGAAGTGCGGTGGCCGTGCAAGGTCAGCGAGCGTTTCTTTGGCCGCGCGTCATCCATCGCGCTTATGGCCATCCAGCGCCCGCGCGGCCCGCACCGCCTGCGCCTGTTGCAAGGTTTTCTCGGCCTTGGTCCGGCCATGCAGGGCGGCGTTTTGTGTCGCCACCTTGCGCTTGCTTGTGCGCTCATTCTGCTTGCGCTTCTGGCGCAGGTTGATGATTTTGCTCATAGGTCAGCCCTCCAGCTCTGCCAGCAGTTTAGGCAGGTGGGCCATATTATCAAGGCGGCGGTAGCGGGACGACTTCGGCGCGGCTGCGGCTTCCATCGCCCATTCCTGAGCGGCGGGAATATGCACGCCCCAAGCGCCCGCCTCCAGCGCGGGGAGGATGTCGGACTTCAGGGAATTCCCCACCATCATCGCCGCCCCGAAGGGGGCAAAGGCGCGGCTGTAGGTCTCTGTCGTTTTTTCCGAAACGATCTGGATATCGGCAAACAATCCGGCCAGCCCGGATTGCGCGATTTTGCGCTCCTGATCGAAAAGATCGCCCTTGGTGATCAGGATCAGCGGCTGCGAAAGCGCCTCCAGCGTGGCTTGCACATGCGCAAGCAAGGGCGTTGGATGGCTATGCAAATCCCGCCCCGCATCCAGAATGCTCTGGATGACAGCAGCGGGCGCGCGGCCTTCGGTGATCTCAAGTGCGGTTTCGATCATTGAAAGGGTAAAACCCTTGATCCCATAGCCATAATGGCCAAGGTTGCGGCGCTCGGCGGCCAGCAAACGGGCGCTCAAGTGGTCAGGGTCGGCATAGTCTTGCAGCAGCGCGGTAAAGCGGGCTTCGGTGAGCTTATAATGCGCCTCGTTCTCCCAAAGGGTGTCATCGGCATCAAAGCCGATGACAGTGATCGCGGTCATTTCGGCCCGATCATATCTTCAGGGCGCACCACACGGTCAAAGGTTTCGCCATCCACAAAGCCCAGCGCAATGGCTTCTTCCCGCAGGGTGGTGCCGTTTTTATGCGCGGTTTTGGCCACCTTGGTAGCGTTGTCATAGCCGATGGTGGGAGCCAGCGCCGTGACCAGCATCAGGCTCTCTTGCATTAGCTTTTCAATGCGCGGTTTGTTGGCTTCAATGCCGTTCAGCATGCGCTTGGTGAAGCTATCCGTGGCATCGCCCAAAAGCTGGATCGATTGCAGCAGGTTATACGCCATCATCGGATTATACACATTCAGCTCGAAATGCCCCTGCGAGCCGGCAAAGCCGATCGCCGCATCATTGCCCATCACATGAATGGCCACTTGCGTTAGGGCCTCCGCCTGTGTGGGGTTCACTTTTCCGGGCATAATCGAGCTACCCGGCTCGTTTTCCGGCAAAATCAGCTCGCCAAGGCCGGAGCGCGGGCCGGAGCCAAGGAAGCGGATGTCATTGGCGATTTTATAGGCCGAAGCCGCCACGGTTTTCAGCGCGCCGGAAAGGAACACCATCGCGTCATGCGCAGCGAGGGCCTCGAATTTGTTCGGCGCTGTCACAAAGGGCAGGCCCGTGATCTCGGCCATATTCGCCGCCACTGTTTCACCCCAGCCAATACGGGTGTTCAGCCCTGTGCCAACAGCCGTGCCCCCCTGCGCCAGCTCGTAAATCGCCGGCATGGCCGCCTCGACCCGCTTTATCCCTTGGCGAATTTGGTGCGCATAGCCCGAAAACTCCTGCCCCAGCGTCAGAGGCGTGGCATCCTGTGTATGCGTCCGGCCGATTTTGATGATGTCCTTAAAGGCTTCGGCCTTGGCTTCCAGCCCCTCCGCCAAGGCCACCAGCCCGGGCATCAGCACATCCCGCACCATCATCGCTGTGGCGATGTGCATGGCCGTCGGGAAGGTATCATTGCTGCTCTGTCCCATATTACAATGGTCATTGGGGTGGACAGGGTCTTTGCTGCCGATCTTGCCGCCAAGCAGCTCAATCGCACGATTAGCAATCACCTCATTGGCGTTCATATTGCTTTGGGTGCCAGAGCCGGTCTGCCACACCACCAACGGAAAATGCCCATCGAGCTTGCCAGCAATCACCTCGCCCGCAGCTTCCACAATTGCATTTCCAATCTTGACCTCAAGGCTGCCAGACGCCATATTCGCCTGCGCACACGCTTTCTTAATCACCCCGAGCGCCCGCACAATCGCCACCGGCTGCTTTTCCCAGCCAATGGGAAAGTTCATCAAAGAGCGCTGGGTCTGCGCGCCCCAATATTTATCAGACGGCACTTCAAGAGGGCCAAAGCTATCGGTTTCTGTACGGGTGGTCATGGGGAAGGTTCCTCTGGTTGGGCCAGTTTACAAGACCCGTTTTACCCCCCCTCCTCACGTGGCACAATGGCCTAAATCAAAAGCCCCATATATTCTACTTTGGAAAAATATCCTGGGGTGAGCGCAGCGAGGGGCAAAGCCCCTTACACCCGAACACCCATACGCGCTCACGGCTTTTTCATAAACACATAAGGCATAGCCGGCGGCACATTAAACCACACCTTCTTCAAAGTCCGCCATGTCAGCCCATTGACCTCCCGCACCGCTGGCGCAATCGGCGGCTTGGGGCCATAGGTAAACTGCACATACTTCCCACCCTCGACCATCAAATCAAACGCGCCCTTGATGATATTCTGCTGCACCGGCTCCGGAATAGACAGCAACGGCAGCCCCGAGATCACCATCCCGACATTCTCCAGCGGCAGCTCGCCAAGGTTTTGCGCATCCATCTCCAGCACATTGCAATCTGGAAATTGCGCCTTAAGCGCGGCACAAAATTTCGGGTTCATCTCCACTATCGAAAGGTCCGCAGGCTTCACCCCTGCTGCCAATATCTGCTTCGTAATCACGCCAGTTCCCGCGCCAATCTCCACAACCCGCCCCGTTTCCCGCGTGATCTGCGAAGCCATCTGCCGCGCCAACCCCTTGCTTGAAGGTGTCACGGCGGAAATGGTTTTGGGGTGGCGCACAAGCTGCCACATAAACAGCGGAAAGCTCATTTCACGACCCTTTACGGAACGCGTCTAGGCTAACCACGCCGCCGGTTTCGGGCTTTGGCGGCGCAACCTTGGGTGCAGGATCCGGCGCGGGATCATCATGGATCGGCTCAAACGCGAGCTGAAATTTGGCATGGGGGTCCGCAAAGGTTTTGATCGCGTTAAACGGAATTACCAGTGATTCCCCCACGCCGTTAAAGCTCAGCGTAATGCCGAAGCGATCGTCTGAAATGGCGAGGTTGTCAAACCAGTGCTGCAATACTATGGTCATTTCTTCAGGGTATTTCGCCTTCATCCATTTAGGCATATCCACACCGGGAACCCGTGTATCAAATACAAAAACAAAGTGATGCTCGCCGGGCAAACCTTCCTCGGAAACCTCGGCCAAAAGCCCTTTCAGCATCTCGCGGAAAGCTCGCTGGATCAGCTGGTTATAGTCGATTGTATCGCGCATCGGCCCCGTCCCTGTGGCTGTTTTCGCTTGGGTAGCAGAAATCCCCGCGAGGCAAAAGCAAAACATGGGCGTATTTTAGGGTTTTGTTAAGCCATACCGCGCCAAAACCAAGCGCAAGGGGTCCACACGGCGCGGGCGCAGCCTTTCGGCGATCACTACGTGGCCGCGCCGCCACCGCGTCGCACACGCATTTCCATCTCTGATAAAAATGCCGCCCGCAGGGCGTATGCAGCGCCGGCTTTAAGCACAAACGGGGCTAGAACAGGAAATCGCCCGCGTCCAGCGCTGCGATATCCACGCCCGCCAGCCAAATTTCTCCGGTCATCTCGGCAGAGCTGATCAGCACGCCACCATCCACCTCGGCAAAGTGCAAAGCGTCAAAGCTCAAACCGCTGATCTCGATCCGGTCAATACCATCCTCAAAATCAGTGATCGTGTCATCGCCCTTATCGAGCGCATGAAACACAAAGATATCCGCCCCCAAACCGCCAGTCAGAGTATCATTGCTGCGGCCACCATCGATAATGTCATCGCCCTCGCCACCATTCAGCACATCGCGGCCCCGATCACCATATAGCGCATCATCGCCGCGCCCGCCGATCAGGGTATCATAGCCCGAGCCGCCATAAAGCACATCACTACCCGCGCCCGAGGTCAGCATGTCATCCCCCGCGCCGCCCTTCAGCGTGCTGCCCGCCGAACCGTTGCCCACGGTCAAAATATCGTTTCCCATGCCGCCGCGCAGCTCGTTGCGGCCGTAATTGTCGGTCAGCACGTCGTCACCATCACCACCGCCGATAAAATCCGAGCCCGCGGTGCCGGTGAGGGTATCATGCCCGCCGCCACCAAAAATCGCGCCGCGCCCGTAATAGGGGAGCATATCCAGGTGGGGGTCAAAAACATCATCGCCATCGCCGCCTACAAACTTGAAGCCCTGCGCATTAAGCGCATCCTCCAGCACAAGTCCAAGGTCAAACTGCCAGCTCGGCGTGCCATCTGGCCCGTAGGTGAGGTAGGTTGCGGTCAGGGTGATCGGCACGGGCAGGGCCATGCCACCATACTCGACCATAGTATCCCCCACCAAACGCATATAGCTGATTTCGGTGATGGTCACGGTGGTGTGCTCGCCCAAACGCGGGGCGGTTACCGCCGCCAATTGCGCGGTTATGCCAATTTGCTGGGTCGTATAGCGCAGGCTTTCCAAGCTCACGAAATCGGTGCCATCAAAGGTGATAACCGTGCCGTTACCATTGGTTTGGGTGGTCAAAAATACATTCGTCGCCAAGGGCGTGCCAATGCCAGAATTGGTGAAATAGCCATCATCGGTTGCGGTAATCGTAATGCGTGCCATGTGGTATCTCCCGAGGGTGAATATAAACTGTGAACCCAATTTGCCAAAACCTTTGCTAAAAATCTACATAAAATGCCGCCAATGGTTAATGGACAAGACGCATCAAATTATTGATAAATATTGTTAAATTTTGGTTTAAACCATATGTAAACGGCTGCGGCATATTCTTATCTGGAATTTCACCGCGTTAGCGGGTAGGACTCACTACGAAATCCTGATTCCGAGGGCAGAAAATGGCGAAGATTACATATATTGAGCACAATGGCACCGAGCATGTGGTAGAGGTCGATCCCGGCCTCACCGTTATGGAAGGCGCACGCGATAACGACATTCCGGGCATTGAGGCCGATTGCGGCGGGGCCTGTGCCTGCTCCACCTGCCACGTATATGTGGTAGATGAGTGGGTGGAAAAGCTGCCCGCCAAAGACGACATGGAATCCGACATGCTGGATTTTGCCTTCGAGCCAAACGAGCGCACCTCGCGGCTGACTTGCCAAGTGAAGGTCACCGCCGAGATGGACGGCCTGATTGTGCGGATGCCCAGCAAGCAAATCTAGCGGGCAAAAATAACCACCCCCCAAAGCAAGCCCATGCGTTTCCGCGCATGGGCTTTTTCTATAGCAGGCTGAGAAATTGCGTGGTTTTCACGCGCATATATTCCGCATAACTCATTGTAATAATTCATATAACACGGAATTCCTTCCTTCACTAAACCGGTTTAGTGGAGCCCCACTTAGGGATACCAAAAGTCCACAAACACCCCATGTGAACATCCATCCCCCTCCAAAACCCTGCGGCAATTCCGGCCTATACTTCTGCGCTATAAACGCTTACAAGCACCCCTTGCCCCAAGCATGGGGCGTTTTTGCTGGAAAGGCAGGCCGTGAATGACGGCAGCCGGACCCACCAGCCCCCCTGTTTGGAAAGAAATCCTGTGATACAAACTCTATTGAATGCGCTGGAAAAGCGCGGCTACGAAACCCTGACCGAAGTGCAAGAGGCCGTAACGGCTGAAGGCTTAGAGAACGCAGACCTGCTGGTCTCGGCGCAAACCGGCTCCGGCAAAACCGTTGGCTTTGGCATGGCGATCGCGCCAACCATTCTGGATGGCGAAAATTTTGGCCCTGCGGCTGCGCCCTTGGCACTGGTGATCGCCCCCACTCGCGAGCTGGCCTTGCAGGTAAAGCGAGAGCTTTCATGGCTCTACGCTGAAACCGGCGTGCGCATGGCCTCGTGCGTGGGCGGCATGGATATGCGCGAAGAGCGGCGCACCCTGTCGCGCGGCGCGCATATTGTAGTGGCCACCCCCGGCCGTTTACGCGACCACATCATGCGCCGCTCGATTGATCTGAGCGACCTTCGCGCCGTAGTCATGGACGAGGCCGATGAAATGCTGGATCTCGGCTTTAAAGACGACCTCGAGTTTATTCTGGAAGCCGCCCCTGAAAGCCGCCGCACGCTGATGTTCTCGGCCACCGTGCCAAAGATGATCGCCAATCTCGCGCGCAATTACCAGCGCGATGCCGTGCGGATTTCCACCAAAGACGAGCGCAAGCAGCACGCTGATATCGAGTATCGCGCGCTGAATGTGGCCCCGCGCGATGGTGAAAACGCCATCATCAACCTGCTGCGGTTTTACGAGGCCAAAAACGCGCTGGTGTTTTGCAACACCCGCGCCATGGTCAACCGCCTCACCACCCGTTTTTCAAACCGTGGCTTTTCCGTCGTAGCGCTCTCCGGCGAACTTTCACAAAACGAGCGCAGCCACGCCCTGCAAGCCATGCGCGATGGCCGTGCGCGGGTTTGTGTGGCCACCGATGTAGCCGCCCGCGGCATTGACCTGCCCAACCTTGAGCTGGTGATCCACGCCGACCTGCCCTCCAATTCCGAAACCCTGCTGCACCGCTCTGGTCGCACAGGCCGTGCGGGTCGCAAGGGCGTCAGCGCGCTGATCGTGCCCCCAAAAGCGCGGCGCAAGGCCGAGCGTTTGCTCGGCGGGGCCAAGGTGAAGGCCGAGTGGTCTGCCCCGCCAAACGCTGCCGATGTGCAAGCGCGCGACAATGAGCGCCTGATGGAAAACCCGTCATGGAATGAAGCCGTGGAAGAGGCCGAACGCGCCACCGTGGACGCCCTGATCGAGCGTTTTTCCCCCGAGCAACTGGCCGTGGCCTTCCTGCGGGTTTATTCCGAAGGCCAGTCGGCCCCAGAGGAACTGGGCGATGCGGGTGCGCCGCCCGCGCCGCGTGGCAAGTTTGGCCCCGGCGTCTGGTTCTCGATCAATGTTGGGCGCAAGGATAACGCCGAGGCACGCTGGCTTTTGCCGATGCTCTGCCGCTCTGGCAACCTTAATAAAGACGACATCGGCGCGATCCGTATTCAGCCTGCCGAAACCTATGTCGAAATTCTGAAAACCAGCGTTGACGGCTTTATGCAAACCCTCGGCTCGAAAATGCTGTTGGAAGCCGGCGTTAAAATTACGCGGCTCGACAAAGCGCCGGACCTTGGAAAATCCGACGGGGCGTATAAGGGCAAAAAGCGCAAGCCGCGCCATGAGGAGCGGCGGGAGCCGCGCGAAGATCGGCGGGAAGATGCGCCAAAAGGCAAGAAAAACAGTAATTTCCATGACGCGATCCCCAGCAAAAAGCGGCCCAAAAAACCGGCTGACAAAAACAAGGGCAAGCGCCGTAAAGCCAACACCACCCATAAAGGCTAACCGCGCCCACCCCGCATGTTTTGGGGTGACATAGCGGCGAATCCGCGTATAACTGAACAAACGGTCAGTTATACGCGAGGTTATCCCTATGTCCGATCCTATTGTTATTGTTGGCGCCGCCCGCACCCCGATGGGCGGCTTTCAAGGCGCGTTAAGCGGGGCCACGGCGGCCACGCTTGGCGGCGCGGCCATCAAAGCCGCGCTTAAAGGCGCGGGCGTGGCACCCGATACGGTTGACGAGCTGCTCATGGGCTGCGTTTTGCCCGCAGGCCAAGGCCAAGCCCCCGCGCGGCAAGCCGGTTTTGCAGCAGGGCTGGGCGAGCACGTGCCGGCCACCACCCTCAACAAAATGTGCGGCTCGGGCATGAAAACCACCATGGCCGCCCATGATCAGCTCTTGGCAGGTAATGGCGATGTGCTGGTGGCCGGCGGCATGGAAAGCATGACCAACGCCCCTTACCTGCTGCCCAAAATGCGCAGCGGCGCGCGGATCGGCCATGGCGAGGTGGTCGACCACATGTTCCTTGATGGGCTGGAAGACGCTTACGACAAAGGCCGCCTGATGGGCAGTTTCGCCGAAGATTGCGCCGAAAAATACCAGTTCACCCGAGAAGACCAAGACGCTTATGCCCTAAAATCCCTCAGCAATGCCGTGACCGCGATCGAAAGCGGCGCGTTTAAGGCCGAGGTCACCCCCGTGACCCTTAAAACCCGCAGAGGCGAAACCACCATCGCCATTGATGAGCAACCGGGCAATGCGCGGCCCGGGAAGATCCCTAATCTGCGGCCTGCTTTCAAGCCCGATGGCACGATCACCGCAGCCAATGCCAGCTCCATTTCCGATGGCGCGGCGGCGCTGGTGCTGATGCGCGAAAGCGTGGCCAAAGCGCAGGGGCTAACCCCTTTGGCGCGCATCCTTGGCCATGCCAGCCACGCCCAAGCACCCTGTTGGTTTACCACCGCCCCCGTGCCAGCCGCGCAAAAGCTTATGGCAAAAATCGGCTGGGAGGTAGCAGATGTAGACCTCTGGGAGATCAACGAAGCCTTTGCCGTGGTGCCGATGGCCTTTATGGCCGAAATGGGGATCTCGCGCGACATTATGAACGTAAATGGCGGGGCCACGGCGCTGGGGCATCCGATTGGGGCTTCTGGCACGCGGATCATCGTGACCCTGCTGCACGCGCTCAAGCGGCGCGGGTTGCAAAAGGGCGTGGCGGCGATTTGCATTGGCGGCGGTGAAGGCACGGCCATTGCGATTGAAAGGGTTTAGCTATGCAGATTAACGGGATGCAAGCGGTGGTCACTGGCGGGGCTTCGGGCCTAGGGGAAGCCACCGCGCGGATGCTAGCCGAGGCCGGTGCCAAGGTCGCTATTTTTGATACGAACGCCGCGCGCGGTGAGGCTGTGGCAGCGGAAATCAGCGGCCAATTCCGGCTGGTTGATGTCTCCGATGCGGAGTCCGTCGCGCACGGGCTGGCGGGCCTCAGCCCTCGTATTTGCGTGAGCTGTGCGGGCATCGCGCCCGGGGCCAAAACCGTGGACCGTGACGGCAACGCCCATAACGCGGCACTGTTTGCCAAGGCGATCAACATCAACCTGATCGGCACGTTTAACGTGGCCAGCCAATGCGCGGCGTTGATGGCCGCCCAAAGCCCCGAAGAGCCAGATGGGGCGCGCGGCGTGATCATTAACACTGCCTCGGTGGCGGCCTTTGAAGGACAGATCGGGCAAGCAGCTTATGCGGCCAGCAAAGGCGGGGTGGCGGCGCTGACCCTGCCCATGGCGCGGGATTTGGCCCGCAGCGGCGTGCGCGTCATGGCCATTGCACCGGGGCTGTTTTTAACCCCGATGCTGGAAGGCCTGCCGGTGGAGGTGCAAGAAAGCCTCGGCGCGCAAGCCCCTTATCCACCCCGCCTCGGCAAGCCGGCAGAGTTCGCCGGCCTCGTGCGCCATATCGTAGAAAACCCGATGCTGAACGGCGAAGTGATCCGGCTGGACGCAGCTATTCGTATGACCCCGAAATAGCGGCCCTTGCCCCGAAAATCCTCGTTTTCGGGGCGAAATCAGCTTGGTATAACCCGCGTTTATTGCGGGTGCACTTACCGCGGCTATAACGTATTTTGGCACCGAATCGCAAAACAGCGCCCAAAGGACAGCCGACATGAAGCAAGCCACCAAAGCCAAGCTCCTCAAGTTTTTTCGGGTCACCCATGGTTGGCTTGGCGTGTTTGTCTTTCCGTGGATATTGGTGATCGGGCTTACGGGCTTGTATCTTAACCATAAATCACTGGTGCTCGACTGGATTGGCAACAACGAATATGACGAATCCCAATTCTCTGAATGGCCCACGCGAGACATAACCGTGACCGACGCGCTGGCTATTGCTAACAGCTATTGGCCGGATGAGGAGATTAACAGCCTCAAGGAAAACACTTATCACAACTTTGACACCTATACCTTCAAAAAGGATTCTGGCCGGATTATCGTGACCCAAGCCACCGGCCATTATTTTGTGAAAACCAACCTAACCCGCCGCACCTTCGCCCCCGACGGCACCTTGCTGCACAGAAAGGTTTACTGGAAAGCCGTGTTCAAATGGCTGCACGTGCGCGGCTGGCTCAACAAAGACCTTGGCACATGGCTGGCCGATATCACCGCAGGCAGCATGGTGTTTTTCTCGCTCAGCGGCTTGTGGTTGTTTTTCATGCCACGGATGAAAAAGATCGCCCGCTCGGTGAAAAAGCTCAAGCCAAGCAAGGCAAGCAAGGCAAAACCCGCGCCTCAAACCCCCTGAGCCCCAAGCAAGCTGGCTTCATGGGCCAGCAGCCCCGGATAGGCAATATGGTAGTTATGCAGGCCGTGGGCCAGCTCGGGAAAGAGCGCAAACAGCTCTGCCCGTTGCTCTGCCCCCACATCGCCAACCACCGCCGCATCGGGAAAGAAGCTTTCAGACAGGGTGCCATGCGCCTGTAGCACCTCATGCCGATCAAACAGAATATGGAAATAGGTGACCGTTTTCAGGCTTGTATCGCGGGTGATGCTGGCACCATTCACCAGATCCTTGGCCGCCACCAGCGCCTTGGGCGTTCCAAAAAGCACTTCTATATCGGGACCTTGCAGCAGCATCCGGTGCGCCGGAGACACCCGAATATCGCGATCCGCCCCAAGGGTTCCGGCACAGATTTTTATGGGGGTAAACGCCCCGACCGCCGGCACCTCTCGCTGGAAAATCCAGCGAATGGGCTGCGGGCCGTGCGCCTCTGTCCAAACCAGATCACCAACCAGCAGAGATTCCACATTCACTTCACCAGACAGAGTGCGAATGGCAGTACCATGGGTGAAACAGGGCGGCCCTGAGGCGCCACTGCTTCCGCTACTGCCAGACTCACCAGATGCGCCACTGCTTCCGCTACTTCCGGAGGTGCTTGCCGCCTCGGGTGCTCCGTCATCCTCAACATAAAGCGCCGCTGCATTGTAGCTCGGGGTGTCATCATAATTGTCATAATCAAAGGCCACCGTTTCACCAGGGGCAATTTCAAAGGTAAACCCGTATCCTGCGGCCGCCACCGGGTCCCCCACTCCAATCGCGATAATTTGGTCATCAGGATTGCCAAGCGCGGGTAACGCCGCCAAGGGCTGAATCGGCGTGCCATCAAAACCGGTGCCACTGGGCGCGCCATAAGCCTGCTGGCCGGTTGAGCCGTGACTAAAGGTGCTGCCCTCTCCGTCATTATCTTCGATTGTGATGGTCTCGGGCGCAGCGCCTTCATTCACCGTCACCGTAAAATTTCCGCTGTCATCCCGACTAAAAGTCAGATCTTCTCGCGCATAAAACGTAATTTCATAACGGCTCATACTCATCCACCTTCACTCATCCATGGTCTTCCTCAAAAACAGGCATAGCCCGAAACACCCTACCAACCTATTATTTAGTGTGTAAAACTAATCACTTAACCTATCATTCAGGGAGGTAAACCAAAGCTGAATTGGTGAATATTTCATAAAGACTTGCCCTAAGCGCCGATAGCTGCTAGCAAATCAGGCATGAAAACCTCGATCTGCATCTGCTGTATTTCAATTATCTGCTAACACCCTTAGCGGCGGGTTTTTCGTTTCCAATTCGAGTTTGAAATGCTAGGCCTGTCGCGGCAAACCCGTGTCTGGATATTCCTATGATCAAACTTCACAACACAAAAACCCGCCGTAAAGAGGCCTTTACGCCGATTGATGCAGAAAATGTGCGCATGTATGTGTGTGGCCCCACGGTGTATGACCGGGCGCATTTGGGCAACGCCCGCCCCGTGGTGGTGTTTGATGTGCTTTATCGGCTACTCAAGCATGTGTATAATGGCAAGGTCACCTATGTGCGCAATTTCACCGATGTGGATGACAAGATCAACGCCAAGGCGGCTGCGCTTCAGCAAGAGGGTGATCAACGCAACCTCGTTGAAATTATTAAAGAGGTCACCGACCAAACCATCGGATGGTATCACGAGGATATGGACGCGCTCGGGGCGCTGCGGCCCAAACATGAGCCACGGGCCACCGAATATATCGGCCCTATGGTGGCGATGATTCAGGAGTTGATAGACAAGGACCATGCTTACCCGAAAGACGGTCACGTGTTGTTTGATGTTACGTCCTACGATGCCTATGGCACCCTCTCGGGGCGCAAGCTGGAAGACATGCGCGCAGGCGAGCGCGTTGAAATCGGCAATTATAAAGATGACCCTATGGATTTTGTCCTCTGGAAGCCCTCCACCGGCGAGCAACCGGGCTGGGAAAGCCCTTGGGGCTATGGGCGGCCGGGCTGGCATATCGAGTGCTCGGCCATGAGCCTGGACCTGCTGGGCGAGAGCTTTGATATCCACGGCGGCGGGCTGGATTTACAATTCCCGCACCACGAAAACGAGATCGCGCAGAGCTGCTGCGCCAACCCGCACGGGGATTTTGCGCGCTATTGGCTGCATAATGAAATGTTGCAGGTGGAGGGCAAGAAGATGTCCAAAAGCTTGGGGAATTTCTTTACGGTGCATGATTTGCTGGCGCAGGGGGTGCCGGGGGAGGTGATACGGTTTGTGCTTCTGAGCACGCATTACAGGTCGCCGATGGATTGGACGGAGAAGAAGGTGCGGGAGGCGGCGGCAACTTTGCGAAAGTGGCGTGGATTGACCGAGGGGATTGACCCCTCGGCCAATCCATCTCCGGCACTTGTGGCGGCGCTCGGCGATGACCTGAACACCGCTGGGGCGATTGCGGAACTGCACGGGCTGGCGAAGGCGGGGGATGCAGCTGGATTGCTTGCCAGCGCACATCTGCTTGGCCTGCTCACGGATGAACTGGGCGGCTGGGATAAGTTGGGGGGCCAACTTCTGGATGAATTGCGCCTTCGTATAACGGCAGCGCGAAAACGGGCGATGGAGACAAAGGACTTCGCAGGGGTTGATCGGCAAAAATCAATTTTGCTTGACGCCGGCATCCATGTTCAAATGGGGAAAGACGGGGTGAGCCTTGGTGCGGGGCCGGAAGTTGATCTCGAAAACGCCCTCGAAAAAATAAAGGCCCTAGAATGACATTACTCCTAGCACATGGCGGGATAAATTCCGCCCAACTTTCCGCCTCCAAAGGTGCGTGCAGAGCACACACCCTACGGGGATTTGTAGGGTGTGTGCTCTGCACGCACCAATGCCGGAGCCCTGCCCCATGACCACCCACATCACCCTCTACGACACCACGCTACGCGATGGCCAACAAACCCAAGGGGTGGATTTTTCGGCTGAGGACAAGACCCGCATTGCGCTGGCGCTGGATGCCCTTGGCATTGATTATGTCGAAGGCGGCTGGCCGGGGGCCAACCCGACGGACTCCGAGTTTTTCGACAACGCCCCCAGCTTGCAAACCGCCACCTTTACCGCCTTTGGCATGACCAAGCGCGCGGGGCGCTCGGCCGCCAATGACGAGGTGCTGGCAGGGGTCGCCAACGCAGGC